>Ga0172372_10001369_pt1 | contig 37777 bp, 36 predicted proteins | sample LakKiv5m_2_FD_114544 | JGI IMG/M metagenome (GOLD analysis project Ga0172372, IMG submission 114544) | Freshwater microbial communities from Kabuno Bay, South-Kivu, Congo - kab_092012_9.5m | ecosystem: Environmental > Aquatic > Freshwater > Lake | place: Democratic Republic of the Congo...
GGCCCCGATGGGCTCGACGATCTCCGGGTGCTGGTGTCGGGAGCGTCGGAGTGGTTGCGTCCCGAAGGTGCGCTGGTACTGGAGATCGATCCCCGTCAGGCCGAGGCCGTCACCGACCTGGCCCGGTCGTGCGGGTTCGGCGAAATCGCCGTGCACCGGGACCTGTCGGGCCGCGACCGGGCCGTCGTCGCCCGACGCTGACTACCCTCGACGTCGGGGGTGACCATGACCGAGTTCCGCTACGACCCGTTCGCCGCGTCGTTCCAGCGCACGATGTACGACGACTACCGCACGATGCGTGACGAGCATCCGGTGTACGTCGACCCCGACGGACACTTCGTGGCCCTCACCCGTTTCGACGACGTCTGGAACGCCGTCCACGATCACGACCGATTCAGCAGTGATGCGGCCGAGGCCCGCGGCCTGCTGCCGATGATGATCTACTTCGATCAGCCCCGACACACGGCGAACCGCGCCATCGTCTCGCGCGCCTTCACACCCAAGCGCATCGCCGGGATCGAATCCGTCGTCGCCGCCGTCGCCGATCGACTGTGCGACGAACTGGCGGCCGAGGGGGAGTTCGACTTCCAGCACCGCTATGCCGCGCCGCTCCCGGCGATGGTCGTCGGTCGGCTCATCGGCGTGCCCGACGACATGATCGACGACTTCGCCCGTTGGACCGAGACGTTCCTCGAGATCAACGACGCCGAGCAGTTCGCGTCGAACGCCACCTCGATCTACGAGGCCTTCACCGGTCTGCTGGCCGAACGTCGCGCCCGGCCCACCGACGACCTCATGTCGGCCCTGCTGGCCGCCGAGATCGATGGGGAACGACTGACCACCGATGAACTGCTCGGCTTCTGCATGTTGCTGATCCTCGCCGGGAACGACACCACGTCGAGTCTGTTGGGCAACGGTCTGGTGCTGCTCGACTGCCATCCCGAGCAGCGCGAGCTGCTCCTGGCCGAACCGGACCGGTGGCCGGCCGCCATCGAGGAGATGCTGCGCTTCGACGCACCGGCCCAGGCCCTGCCCCGCACCACCACGGTCGACGTCGAACTGCACGGCACGACCATCCCGGCGGGCACCCGGGTGCTGCTGGTGTGGGGCGCGGCCAATCACGACGAGCGCGAGTTCGACGATCCCGAGCGCTTCGACATCACTCGCACGATCCGTCGCCATCTCGCCCTCGGTCACGGCATCCACCACTGTCTCGGGGCGAACCTCGCCCGACTGGAGGCGAGGGTGGCGTTCACCACTTTCTATGCGCGCTTCGGAGCACCGCAGTTGACCGACGAGCCGGTGCGGGTGGTGTCGCACTGGGCGCGGGCCCATTCGCGCATACCCGTCGCCATCGGCTGAGACCCCCCGAGATGTCGGTCGCCCTGGCCCTCGTCTGCGCGGTCCTGTGGGGCACCGCGGACTTCGTCGGGGGAACGGCCACCCGTCGGTCCTCGGCCTCGGTGGTCCTGTTCTGGTCCATCGTCGCCGTGCTGCCGGTGGTGGCGATCATCGCCGTGGTCTCCGGTGACCTGCAGATGTACTCGGTGGCGACGCCGTGGGGAGCGGCGGCCGGGCTGACCGCCTGCGTCGGGATCCTGTCGCTCTATCGCGGACTGTCCACCGGCGTCATGGGTGTCATCGCCCCGATCGCCAGCACGTCGGTGATCGTCCCGGTCGTGGTGGGACTGCTCACCGGCTCGACCATCGGGGCGCTGTGCGCGGCCGGCATCGTGCTGGCGGTGATCGGAGTGGTGCTGGCCGGTGGACCGAACCTGCGCGAGTTCCGCACCGGGGGACATCGACCATTGCTGTTCGCCCTCGGCGCCGCGGCGGGCATCGGTTTGTCACTGGTGGCCGTGGCCCGGGGGAGCGAGACGAGCACGATCACCACACTGGCCGTCTCCCGGCTCGCCTATCTCGCCGTGCTGGTGCCGGTGGTCATGGGGGGGCGGGCGACCGTGCGCACCGGAGACCGGACCACGCTGCGTCTGGCCGTGATGGCCGGATTCGGTGACGTCGCCGCCGTCGGTCTCTACGGTCTGGCCACGCGCTCGGGTCCGGTGGCCGTCACCGCTGCGCTGGCCTCCATGTTCCCGATCGCCACCTTGTTGCTGGCCCGTCGGATCGACGGTGAACGCCTCGTGCGCGAACAGGTGGTGGGCGTGGTGCTGGCCCTGGCCGGCGTCGTCGTCATCGTGACGACGCAGTGACGACGCAGTGACGACGCAGTGACCGCTCAGTAGTACCAGGGGAACGAGGACCAGTCGGGGGCGCGCTTCTCCAGGAACGAATCGCGACCCTCGACCGCCTCGTCGGTCATGTAGGCCAGTCGTGTTGCCTCGCCGGCGAACAGTTGCTGTCCGACCAACCCGTCATCGATGAGGTTGAACGAGTACTTCAGCATGCGCTGGGCCATCGGGCTCTTGCCGTTGACCATGGCCGCCCATTCCAGCGCCACCCGTTCGAGATCCGCGTGGTCGACGACCTCGTTCACCGCGCCCATCTCGAACATCTGCTGGGCGGTGTACTCGCGCCCGAGGAAGAAGATCTCGCGAGCGAACTTCTGTCCCACCTGACGAGCGAGATAGGCGGAGCCGAACCCACCGTCGAAACTGGCCACATCGGCATCGGTCTGCTTGAAACGGGCGTGCTCACGACTGGCCAGCGTCAGATCGCTCACCACGTGGAGGCTGTGCCCGCCTCCCGCCGCCCACCCCGGCACGACACAGATCACGACCTTGGGCATGAACCGGATCAGTCGTTGCACCTCGAGGATGTGCAGGCGTCCCGAACGGGCCGGGTCGATCCCCTCGGCGGTCTCGCCCTCGGCGTAGCGGTAGCCGTCCCGTCCCCGGATGCGCTGGTCGCCACCGGAGCAGAACGCCCACCCGCCGTCGCGCGGCGACGGTCCGTTGCCCGTCAACAGCACGCAACCCACATCGCTCCACTGTCGGGCGTGATCGAGTACCCGGTACAACTCGTCGACCGTGTGGGGACGGAAGGCGTTGCGCACCTCGGGTCGATCGAAGGCCACACGCACCGTGCCCTGATCGACCGCCCGGTGATAGGTGATGTCGGTCAGATCCCCGAAACCGGGGACGTCCTCCCACGCGGTGGGGTCGAACAGTTCCGAGACCACGGGTTCCTCCCGGTCGGACGAGGTCGTCGGTGCGCCACCGACGACGGAGACGTACCATCCTCGCAGACGGCCGGTCACCCCGGATCGTCGGAGGAGGTTCGGCCATGGGTTCGAAGCGGTCGAAGGCGCTCGACGGTGCAGCACGTCTGCGAGGACTGGCCTTCTTCGAGGGATTCTCCGACGACGAACTGGCCCGGGTGGCCGAACTGGCCGAGCACGTCGATGTGGAGGTGGGAACCTGCATCATCGACCAGGGTCGTGTCGGGCTCGAGTGCTTCGTGGTGGAGAGCGGTGACGTCGGGGTGTACGTGGCCGACGAGCACATCGTCACCCTCGGTCCCGGATCGATGATCGGGGAGATGGCGTTGGTCGATCGGCGGCCGCGCAGTGCGTCGGTGGTGGCCCAGACGCCGGTGCAGTTGCTGGCCTTCGACACCAAGGCGTTCCGTCAGTTGCTGGCCGAGATGCCCAAGGCCGAGGAGCGCGTCCTCACCCTCCTCGCCGCTCGACTCAAGGCCAACGACTCGCGGAGTTGAGCGCGCGCCGTTCAGTCGAGCTCGACGGTGCCGTCGGCCCGGCGGTGGGCGGCCGAGCCCACCATCTCGATCGACATGGCGGTGGCGATGGTGGCCGGATCCTCGCTGCGCCCCCACGCCCGCGCGCCATCGGGGGTGCGCACGGCGAGGAGCACGTGTGATGGCGCTCCGTCGCGGAACGGCACCGTGCAACTCTCCACCGTCACCGGGCCGACCCAGTCGTCGTCCATCGGCGTGGACGGCAGGGCATCCACCTCGGCCTGCGGTTCGGAGTGGCGGTACCCGCCCGTGCGTGACGGTGAGCCCGACAGCACCATGACCGCGTGTTCGGTGGTGTACCCACCATTGGCCGTGCACAGCCCGATCGCTGAAGGTTCGCCGCGCAGTCGCTGCATCATCGTGGCCACGCCATGGGTCGGGTAGTCGTTGAGCGGTCCGCCGGCGAACGTCATCCCGCCGGTCACGGTCAACGGCACTCGGGCACCGATGCCGCCCCACCCGGGGAGGTCCCCGCAGCCGTCGGCCAGACGCGCCGGGGCCAGGCCCAGTTCGATGGCGGCGATCTGCACGGCGGCGGGGAAGCACGAATAGAGATCGACATGGGCGAGATCGTCGGGACCGATGCCGGCGATGGTGAACGCATCACGACCGGCCAACCGCAATGCCGGTGACGAGCACAGGTCGACGCGGTGCGACACGTTCCAGTGGTCGACCGCTTCGGTACCGGCGTGGAGGAACACCCATCGGTCACGGGGCACACCGGCGCGCTGGGCCGCGGCGACCGAGGTGAGCACGAGCGCGGCGCCCTGGTCGACCTGATTGTTCGAACACAACCGCTTCGTGTACGGCCACGAGATCATCGGATTGCCATCCGACGGAACGATGATCTCCTCGGCCGTCAGCGGAGTGCGGAGCCAGGCGAAGGGGTTGTCGGCGGCGACGGTCGAGAAGGACGACCACAGGCCACCGATGCGCCGACGGTGCTCGTCGATCCCCAGTCCCAACCGCGCCCGCAGCGCCACCTCGAACAGCGGGTAGACCTCGACGGGCAGGACCACACCGCGGGATCGTTCCGTCTCGTCGATCAAGGGTCGGGGATCCCCGAAGGACGCACCCTCGGGCATGGAGTCGGGCTGCACCTCCCAGTCGGGCTCGAGGCCCTCGCGTCGCAGCCGGGTGCGGGTGCGCTGCGCCTCGCCGCCGCACAGCAGCACCACATCGGTCTCACCCCGGGCGATGGCGTCGGCGGCCCGCACCAGCATCACGCCGGCCAGGTTCCCGCCCATGACCGATGTCGCCGTGCGCCGGGGCGTGATCTCCAGGCGCGTCGCCACCGCCGCGGCCGCGTCGCGATATCTCCATGACGTGCCACCCACCGTGAACAGGGCGTCGGCCGACGTGAGCAGACCGGAGCCACCGCTGTCGGCCTCGGCCCGGCGCAGGGCCTCGGCCATGAGGTCGGCCGGTTCCATGGGGTCGGTCCGCGGATGGCGCTGGATGATCTGACCGGCACCGACGAGCACCGGTGATCGGGGATCGGGACCGTCGGCCATGACGTGAAGGTAACCGTCCGCCGCCGGCATCGCGGAGGCCGCCCACTACGATCGGTGTGACCCGCGTGAGGAGACGCCGATGCCCTGGCCCGCTGACGACGATGACGAAGTGTTCGCCCTGATCGACGCCGAAGTCGAACGTCAGAACACCACGCTGCAGCTCATCGCATCGGAGAACTTCACCTCACCGGCGGTGATGAGGGCCACTGGATCGGTGCTCACCAACAAGTACTCCGAGGGCTATCCGGGCAAGCGCTACTACGGCGGCAACGACATCGTCGACCAGATCGAGGACATCGCCCGTGAGCGGGTCAAGGCGCTGTTCGGCGCCGAGTACGCCAACGTGCAGCCCCATTCGGGGGCGAATGCCAATCTCGGTGTGTACCTGGCGGTGCTGCAGGAGGGTGACACCGTGATGGGTCTCAGCCTCGATCACGGCGGACATCTCACCCACGGATCACCGGTGAACATCTCCGGTCGCTTCTACAACTTCGTGGCCTATGGGGTCACGCCGTCGGACGAACGCATCGATCTCGACCAGATGCGCGAGACGGCACTGCGCGAACGGCCCCGCATGATCATCGCCGGTGCCACCGCCTACCCCCGCATCATCGATCCGGCGCCGATCCGCGAGATCGCCGACGAGGTCGGGGCCCTGTTGATGTTCGACGCGGCGCACATCGCCGGATTGATCGCCGGGGGAGTGCACCCCAATCCGGTGCAGTACGCCGACGTCGTGACCTTCACCACCCACAAGACGTTGCGCGGTCCTCGGGGCGGATGCGTGTTGAGCACCGCCGAACTGGGCCCGGCCATCGACAAGGCGATGTTCCCCGGTCTGCAGGGTGGTCCGCTCGAACACGCCATCGCCGCCAAGGCAGTGGCGTTCCGGGAAGCCGCCGATCCCTCGTTCCGCGCCTATGCCGCCCAGATCGTGGCCAACTCGGGCGCCTTGGCCGGCGCGCTGGCCGAGGAGGGGTTCCGGCTGGTGTCGGGCGGCTCGGACAACCATCTGTGTCTCGTCGACCTGCGCGCCTTCGATGGCGAACTCACCGGCAAGGAAGCCCAGACGGTGCTGGATCGGGCCGGCATCACGCTCAACAAGAACACCATCCCGGACGACCCCCGGTCGCCGTTCGTCACCAGCGGCGTGCGGATCGGCACTCCGGCGGTCACCACGCAGGGCATGTCCGAATCCGAGATGTCGCGGATCGCGGAGCTGATCGCCCGGGCCCTGCGTCACCGGGCCGATGACGGTGCGGTGGCCGATGTGCGGGCCGACGTCGCCGAGCTCTGCTCGAAGTTCACCCCGTACGACTGAGACCGACGGGGGATCGTGCCGAGCATCGGTGCCTACGCGACGGTCCTGGCGGCGGTGGTCGCCACCACCTTCGCCAGCCTCTTCGTCATCCGTCGAGTGGCCGTGCGCATCGGGGCCGTCGTCCGGCCCGACGACCGACACGTCCATGAGCGCCCGACTCCCACGCTCGGCGGGCTGGCGATGGTCATCGGCGTACTGGTGGGCATGGGCGTGGCCTGGCTGCTCGACGCCTTCGACCCCGTGTTCGCCGGCAGCACCGAACCCGTGGGGATCGTCCTCGCGCTGGTGGTGATCGCCGTGGTGGGCATGGTCGACGACCTGCGGGACGTGTCGGCCCCCGCCAAGATGGCCGGCATCGTGCTGGCGGCGTCCATCCTGGTCATCGCCGGCATCTCGATCCTCGTGCTGCGGGTGCCGTTCGCCGGGGTGTTCGTGCTGTCCAACGACTGGTCCTACCTGCTGTCGGTGGTGTGGGTGGTGGGGCTGACCAATGCCATCAACCTCATCGACGGCCTCGATGGTCTGGCTGCCGGCATCGTGGCCATCGCCGCCGCCACCTTCTTCCTCTACGCCCGCGAACTGGGGGCCGACGGCCTGCTGGTGGCGGGCAACATCGGGCCACTGCTGGCCGTGCTCGTCCTCGGTGCCTGTCTCGGCTTCCTGCCCCACAACGTGCATCCCGCCCGGATCTTCATGGGCGACGCCGGCGCCCTCTCCCTCGGTCTGCTCATGGCGGCGTCGACGATGGTGGTGGGTGGGCGGACCGATCGGGCCTTCTCGGGCAACTCCTTCTTCTTCTTCGCCCCGCTGCTCATCCCCGTGGTCATCCTCGGCGTGCCGGTGATCGACACGCTGTTCGCCATCGTGCGCCGGGCCCGATCCCGAACCGGCATCTCCAACGCCGACAAGGGACATCTCCATCACCGGCTGATGCGGCTGGGCCATGGCCATCGACGCAGTGTGTTCATCCTGTGGGCGTGGACGGCGCTGCTCAGCGGTTTCGTGCTGTGGCCGATCTACAGCGGTTCCGGTGACGGGATCGTCCCCTTCGGGATCGCGGCGATCCTGCTGTCGCTGTTCACCCTGTTCCACCCCGGGTTGCGGATCGAACGTCGTCGACTGGCAGCCGAGGACGCGACCGAGGACGCCGCCGAGGACGCGGCCGGGGATGCCGGCGGAACGGTGGCCGATGACACCCCGAGGGAAGTTGCGGGGGACCCGCCCCGCGCCTAGTTTGTGCGCTGCTTCACAAGGACGTCGGCACAGGGGCCGTCCGGGTGAGGGGCTCATGCCCCGACGACCGCGGCCGGGATGTCGACCGAGACACGACAGGGCCGCCACCGGTGGGATCGAGCGACAAGCGCGAGTTCAACGAGTCGATGAACCGCTCGACCGGCGCGTACGAACTCGTCTTCTCCCCGTTGATCATGGCGCTCATCGGCTTCGGTCTCGACAAGTTGTTCGGCACGTTGCCCATCCTCACCATCACCTTCGCCGTGCTGGCCCTGGCCGGGGTCGTGGTCAAGATCGTGTTCCAGTACCGGGCCGAGATGGAGCAGATCGAACGCAACGCCCCGTGGGCGCGGACCCGATGATGCTGACCCCGTCGCCGTCGATGGTCGAGGGACCGGCGCCCGAGGCGGTCATCGCCCGTGACATCGCGCGACGGGCCGCCATCGTCGCCCCGGTCTTCCTCCTCGTGGCCGGACTCATCTGGGGTGTCGACGGCGCGTTGTCGGCCGGCTACGGCCTGGCCATCGTCGTGTGCAACTTCGCCCTCGCCGCCGGTCTGCTCGCCTGGTCGGCCCGCATCTCGGCCGGCCTGATGATGGCCACCGCTCTGTTCGGGTACCTCATCCGTCTGGCGCTCATCTTCGTGGCCATCTGGGTGGTGCGCGACGCCTCGTGGGTCGTGCTCCTGCCCCTCGGTCTGACGATCATCATCGCCCATCTCGGTCTGCTGTTCTGGGAGATGCGGTACATCTCCGCATCCCTCGCCTTCCCGGCCCTCAAGCCCACCAAGGAGTCGACGTCAAAGTGATCTTCGGACTCGAGTTCCCACCCATCGAGAACCTCGTCGAATGGCCGAACTGGTTCGGCCCGGAGGGCTCGTGGTACGGCTTCAACAAGATCGCCTTCATCAGCCTCGTGGCCATCGTGGTCACCTCGGTGATCTTCCTCCTCGGCCGCAAGGGTTCGCTGGTGCCCAAGGGCGCGCAGAACCTGGCCGAGAGCGCGGTGGGCTTCATCCGTGACGGCATCGTGATGGAGACGATGGGTCCGTCGGGCATCAAGTACATGCCCTTCCTGGTCAGCCTCTTCTTCTTCATCCTCATCGGCAACATTTTCGAGGTGGTGCCGTTCTTCCACATGCCGGCCAACGCCCGAATGGCCGGACCGGCGGTGCTGGCCCTGCTGACCTGGCTCTTCTACATCTGCGTGGGCTTCCGCCACCAGGGTCCGAAGTACATCATCAACGCCGTGGCCCCGGCGGGTGTGCCCAAGCCGCTCTACATCCTCGTGGTGCCGATCGAGTTCCTGTCCACGTTCATCGTGCGGCCGTTCTCACTGGCCGTCCGACTCTTCGCCAACATGCTCGCCGGTCACATCCTCCTCGTGACCTTCAGCGTGCTGTGCATCACGCTGTTCACGGCGTCGCTGTTGGCCCTCGTCCTGCCGTTCTCGTTCTTCATGCTCGTGGCCCTCACCGGCTTCGAGGTGATGGTCGCGTTCCTGCAGGCCTACATCTTCACGATCCTCGCTGCCGTGTACATCGGCAGTTCGCTGCACGCAGAGCACTGATCCCGTCCGACCGGGTCCGCCCGGACAACCACCGTCGCCCCCGGCGCTCCGCCGGTGGCGCACCACCCACACACGCATCACCCGAACAGGAGAGCAACGACCAATGAGCATCCTTGCGCAAACCGCCGGAGCCGCCGCCGAGCTCGCCAAGGGCGACCTCCAGTCGATCCAGGGCGCCACCAATGCCGGCATGGCCTACGGCCTCGCCGCCATCGGCCCGGGCATCGGCATCGGCTACCTCGTCGGCCAGTCGGTCCAGGCCATGGCTCGTCAGCCCGAGGCCGCCGGCATGGTCCGTACCACCATGTTCCTCGGCATCGCCTTCACCGAGGCCCTCGCCCTCATCGGCTTCGTGGTCTTCATCCTCCTGAAGTTCGTCTGATCCTCCGGGTGGTGCGCCCGCCCTCCTCCGCCACCGCGCGGGGGAGGGCCCGACACCCGGTCCGTTCCCGATCGACTCCGTCCATCCCAAGGAGTTCGCAGTGCTGGCATATGTGTTCGCCGAGACGGCAGCCTCCGACGTCGCTGAGGCTGCGGCCGAGGCCGCGAACAACCCCATCCTCCCGACCGTCAACGAGATGTTCTGGACGCTGGTGTTCTTCGCCATCCTCTGGGCGCTCATGAAGTTCGTGCTCCTTCCCCCGATCATGCGGGGCTTCGAGGCGCGTACCGCCAAGCTCCGTGAGGACGAGGGCGCCGCCGAGGCGGCTGAAATCGCCGCCACCGAGCGGGTGCGCGAATACGAGGCCGGTCTGGCCGGTGCCCGCTCCGAGGCGGTGGCCATCATCGAGGCGGCCCGCGCCGAGGGCGATGCGCAGCGTCGCGAGGTGGTGGGCGCGGCCGAGGCCGAGGTGGCGTCGTTGCGAGCGGCAGCAGCCGAGGAGATCGCCGCGGCGAAGGCCCGGGCTCGAGCAGAACTGACCGGGAACATCACCGACATCGCTGTGGGCGCGGCCTCGGCCGTACTCGACAAGCAGGTCGACCGCAGCACTTCGTCGCAGGTGGTCGATGACTACGTCGCCGGCCAGGGCCGGAACTGAGAGGAACTCCGATGAACGCAGCCCTCCTCTTCGCCTCCGAGGCCAAGAACCAGATCATCCTCCCCGGTGACATCAACGAGGTCATCTGGGGTTCGATCGGCTTCCTCGCCGTCTTCACCCTGATCGTCTGGAAGGGCGGTCCGGCCATCAAGGCCATGTGGAACGGACGTATCGAGAAGATCGCCTCCGAACTCGACTCGGCCGCTGCCGCTCGCGCGGCGGCCGAGGCCAAGTTGGCCGAGGTCGAGTCCAACATCGCCAACGCGGATGCCGAGCGCCAGCGCATCGTGTCATCGGCCCGCACCGACGCCGAGACGGTTCGGGCCCAGATCATCGCCCGGGCCGGCACGGACGCCGCCGACATCCGCACCCGAGGTGCCGCCGACGTCGAAGCGGCCAAGTCGCAGGCCACCTCCGATCTGCAGGCCGAGATCGGGGCCCTGGCCATCGGCGCGGCCGAGCAGGTCGTGACCGCCAGTCTCGACCCCTCGACGCAGTCCGAACTGATCGACAAGTACATCGCCAACGTGGGAGCGCGTTCATGAGCGACCGCACCGATCTCTACGCCGACGCGTTCCTCTCCCTCATCCGGGCCGAGGGCAGTGGCAACGAGGTCCTCGACGAACTGTTCCGCATCTCGCGGACGATCGAGGGCAACGACGAGTTGCGCAACGCGCTGAGCGATCCGCGCATCGAGGCGGCCCGTCGCACCCAAATCGTGCAGGACCTGCTCGACGGGAAGGCCCACGCCCTCACCATCTCGCTGGTGGGCACGGTGGTCACCAACGGTCGGGTGCGCGAACTGTCGGCCATCGTCGATCGCCTCCTGGCCGCCAACGCCACCAGCGGTGGTCGCGTCGTGGCCCAGGTCCGTTCCGCCGTGGCCCTCTCCGAGGACCAGAAGTCGCGCCTGACGGCGGCGCTGACCAAGAGCACCGGCCGTGAGGTCGAGGTGATCGTCGACGTCGACCCCAGCGTGCTCGGGGGCCTCGTCACCCAGATCGGCGACACCGTCATCGATGGTTCCGTGCGCCATCGCCTGTCCCAACTCCGTGAGTCGTTCTGAGACCAGAGGATCCTGAAATGGCTGAACTCACCATCAACACCGGCGACATCGCCGCCGCCCTCCAGAAGAACCTGTCGGGGTACGCCCCGTCGCTCGAGTCGACCCAGGTCGGCCGGGTGCTGGAGGTCGGTGACGGCATCGCCCGCGTCTCGGGTCTGCCCGAGGTCGGCGTCAACGAGCTCCTCGAGTTCGAGGGTGGCACCGTCGGTCTCGCCCTCAACCTCGACGAGGACTCGATCGGCGCCGTGATCCTCGGTGACGCCGAATCGGCCGCCGCCGTGGAGGAGGGCTCCCCGGTGCGGGCCACCGGCCGCATCCTCTCCATGCCGGTGGGCGATGCCCTGCTCGGTCGTGTCGTCAACGCCCTGGGCGAACCGATCGACGGCAAGGGCCCGATCATCGGCGCTGTGATGCGGCGCATGGAGATCCAGGCGCCCGGCATCACGGGTCGCAAGCCGGTGCACGAGCCGCTCCAGACCGGCATCAAGGCCATCGACTCCATGACCCCCATCGGTCGTGGTCAGCGCGAGCTCGTCATCGGTGACCGCAAGACGGGCAAGACCACCGTGTGCATCGACACGATCCTGAACCAGAAGGGTCTGGGCGTGAAGTGCATCTACGTGGCGATCGGGCAGAAGGCCTCGACCGTTGCGCAGACCGTGAACCTCCTCACCGAGTACGGCGCCATGGACTACACGGTCGTGGTGGTGGCTCCGGCCTCCGATCCGGCCCCGTTCAAGTACCTCGCCCCCTACGCCGGCTGCGCCATCGGCCAGCACTGGATGGACAACGGCGAGCATGGGCTCATCGTCTACGACGATCTCTCCAAGCAGGCCGAGGCTTACCGCCAGATGTCGCTGCTGCTGCGTCGTCCGCCGGGCCGCGAGGCGTACCCCGGCGACGTCTTCTACCTGCACAGCCGTCTGCTCGAGCGTGCCGCCAAGCTGTCCGACGCCCTCGGTGCCGGTTCGCTCACCGCGCTGCCCGTCATCGAGACCAAGGCCGGCGACGTGTCGGCCTACATCCCGACCAACGTGATCTCCATCACCGACGGTCAGGTGTACCTGCAGGACGATCTGTTCAAGGCCGGTGTGCGTCCGGCCGTCGACGTGGGCATCTCGGTGTCGCGCGTGGGTGGTGATGCCCAGATCAAGGCCATGAAGAAGGTGTCGGGCTCGCTCAAGCTCGACCTCGCCCAGTTCCGCGAACTCGAGGCGTTCGCCACCTTCGGCTCCGAGCTCGACAAGATCTCGGCTGCCCAGCTCGAGCGCGGCTACCGCCTGGTGGAGCTGCTCAAGCAGAACCTCAACTCGCCGATGCCGGTCGAGGAGCAGGTCGTGGTCATCTACGCGGGCGCCAACGGCTACCTCGACGCCATCCCCGTGTCCGATGTCAAGCGCTACGAGGCCGATCTCATCTCGTTCATGCGGGGTCGCTACGGCTCGGTGCTCGACGAGATCCGGTCCACCGGTGAGCTCCCCGATGCGGTCAAGACCGCAGTCGAGGCCTTCACCGCCGAGTTCGCGCCGACGGTCGCCGTGGCGGCCGGGACCGACGAGGACTGACGATGGCGGGAGGACAGGAGCGGATCCTTCGTCGACGCATCAAGAGCGTCGAGTCCACGAAGAAGATCACGCGCGCCATGGAACTGATCGCCGCCACCCGCGTCGTGAAGGCCCAGGAGCGTGCCGCTGCTGCGCGTCCCTACAGCGACGAGATCACCGCGGTGATCATCGACCTGCTCCGCGCCGGTGCGGCCAAGGAGCATCCGTTGCTGCGTGAGAACCCCGAGGCCCGCACTGCGGGCTTCGTGGTGATCACCTCCGATCGCGGCATGTGCGGTGGCTACAACACCAACGTGCTGCGCATCGCCGAACGGGCCATCGAGGCGGTGCGAGCCGAGGGACGTCCGTACACGATCATCGCCGTGGGCAAGAAGGCGCAGAAGCACTTCCGCTTCCGCAACATGCCCGTCGATGTCGCCTTCGAGGGTGTCACCGATCAGCCGCTCTACGACAACGCCCGCGACATCGCCCGGGCCGTGCGCGACCGCTACCAGTCGGGGGAGTTGGCCTCGGTCGACCTCGGCTACACGCGGTTCCTGTCGGCCGGGTCCCAGCAGGCCGTGCTGCGTCGGTTCCTCCCCCTGGAGGTGCCCGAGGTCGACCCCAACGCCGGTCCGACCGCCGATCTCGAGTACGAGCCGTCGCCCACCGGGATCCTCAACGAGATCCTGCCCCGATACCTCGAGTCGCGTCTGTTCTCGGCCCTGCTCGATGCCTCGGCCTCCGAGCACGCCTCGCGGCAGCGGGCCATGTCGGCGGCCACCGAGAACGCCGAGGATCTCAAGATCACCCTCAGCCGCATCATGAACCGGGCCCGTCAGGACGCCATCACCACCGAGATCATGGAGATCGTCGGCGGTGCCGAGGCACTGTCCGCCGACACCACGTCGAAGGGCGAACTCATCCCCTCGATGCTCGAGCCCGCCCACGCCTTCCCCTCCAACCTCGACCCCACCGACCATTCGCGCTCGATCCACTGATCGCGCCGATCCGCTCGCCTCACACAGGAGACACGTCACACCATGACCGTCACCGAGAACCCCAGCAACCTCAAGGACGGACGCGTCGTCGCCATCGCCGGTCCGGTGGTCGACATCGAGTTCCCCCGCGGGGCGCTGCCCGAGATCAACACCGCGCTGGAGATGACGATCACCGTCGACGGCAAGGACACCACCGTGGTGTCCGAGGTGGCCCAGCAGATCGGTGACAGCCGAGTGCGCGTCGTCACCATGAAGCCGACCGATGGTCTGCGTCGCGGCACCGTGGTGCGCAACACCGGTCACGGCATCACCGTGCCGGTGGGTGACGCCGTGCTCGGTCACGTGTTCAACGTGATCGGCGAGCCGCTGGATTCGCCGTTGTCCGATGCCAACGTCGAGCGGTGGGAGATCCACCGTGAGCCACCGCCCTTCGACTCCCTCGAGCCCAAGGCGCAGGTCTTCCCGACCGGCATCAAGGTCATCGACCTCCTCACCCCGTACCTGGCCGGCGGCAAGATCGGCCTGTTCGGCGGCGCCGGTGTGGGCAAGACCGTGCTTATCCAGGAGATGATCAACCGCGTCGCCTCCCAGCACGGCGGTGTGTCGGTGTTCGCCGGTGTGGGCGAGCGCACCCGTGAGGGCACCGACCTCTGGATCGAGATGGAGGAGTCCGGCGTCATCAACAAGACGGCGCTGGTCTACGGCCAGATGGACGAGCCCCCGGGCGTGCGTCTGCGCGTCGCCCTGTCGGCGCTGACCATGGCCGAGTACTTCCGCGACGTGCAGAACCAGGACGTGCTGCTGTTCGTCGACAACATCTTCCGCTTCGTGCAGGCCGGCTCCGAGGTGTCCACTCTCCTCGGCCGCATGCCCTCGGCCGTGGGCTACCAGCCCACCCTGGCCGACGAGATGGGCGAACTGCAGGAGCGCATCACCTCGACCCGCGGTCGTTCGATCACCTCGCTGCAGGCCGTGTACGTGCCCGCCGACGACTACACCGACCCGGCGCCGTTCACCACCTTCACCCATCTCGACGCCACCACCGAGTTGTCGCGTCAGATCGCCTCGCTGGGCATCTACCCGGCCGTGGATCCGCTGGCCTCGACCTCGACGATCCTCGCCCCCGAGATCGTCGGTCAGCGCCACTACGACGTGGCCCGTCGCGTGCAGGAGGTGCTGCAGCGCTACAAGGAACTGCAGGACATCATCGCCATCCTCGGTCTCGACGAGCTCTCCGAAGAGGATCGCATCACGGTCGACCGGGCCCGCAAGGTGCAGCGCTTCCTGTCGCAGCCGTTCTTCGTGGCCGAGGTGTTCACCGGCATGCCGGGCATCTTCGTGCCGGTCGAGGACACGGTCGACTCGTTCGAGCAGCTGGTCAACGGTGATCTCGACGATCTGCCCGAGCAGGCCTTCCTCAACGTCGGTGACGCCGACAGCGCCCGGGCCAAGGCCCGCGAACTCGAGGCCAACGCCTGATGCCCTTGGCCGTCGAGCTCGTCTCGCCCGAGCGCACGCTGTTCTCGGGTGACGCCACCATGGTGCGAGCGCGCACCGTTGGTGGTGGTGACATCGCCTTCCTGTCGGGCCACGCACCGTTCGTGGGCGCGCTGGACAACTGGGTGGTGGAGATCACGCTGGCCGAGGGTGGTCGCGAGGTGGCCGCCGTGCACGGAGGCTTCGTGGAGGTCAGTGACGACCACGTGAAGATCCTCTCCGATCTGGCCGAGTTGTCCTCGCAGATCGACGTCGAACGCGCTCGCCGGGCCCGGGAACGGGCCGAGGCCGCCGTGCAACGCGGTGACGACGATCACGCCACCGCTGATCTGGCCCGGGCCACGGCACGCCTGGTGGCGGTCGAACAGTTCCATTGATATGCGTCCGCCGCGCCGGCGCGCTGCTCGGCCTCGTCGTGCTGGCCATGGCCGTGATCGCCTCGTCCTGCTCATCGGGCACCACCAGTTCGTCGCCGGCGTCACCGGTGTCGCTCGATCCGGGCGTCGTCACCCGCTCTGAACCGACGCTCGACGCCATCGTCGACCGAGTCATGGCTGCCACCGGCGTGCCCGGTGTGGCCGTCGGGGTCGTGCACAACGGTGAGGTCGTCATCGCCAAGGGTTATGGCGTGCGCGAAGCGGGTGCCGACCTCGCCGTGGACGCCGAGACGGTGTTCCAGTTGGCCTCGGTGTCCAAGCCGCTCGGGTCGACAGCCGTGGCCGGTGTGGTCGGTCGTGGCCTCGTGGCCTGGGACCAGCCCATCGTCAGCGAACTCCCCGACTTCGCCCTCAGCGATCCCTATGTGACGGCCAATGTGACCGTCGCCGACATGTACAGCCACCGCAGCGGTCTACCGGGCGACGCCGGCAACATCCTCGAGCAGTTCGGCTACTCCCAGGCCGAGATCATCCCGCGACTGCGCTCTCTGCCCCTCGGTCCGTTCCGGGCTCAGTACTCCTATTCGAACTTCGGTCTGACCGTCGGTGGTCTGGCCGCCGCGGCCGCCTACGGGACGTCGTTCGCCCAGATGGCCGACGAGGTGCTGTTCACGCCGGCGGGGATGACGTCGACCTCGTTCTCGTATGCCGACTTCGTCGCTCGTGACAATTCCGCCCGACTCCATGCCCGATTCGACGGCAGGTTCCAGGCCCTGTTCACTCGGAATGCCGATGCTCAGGCTCCGGCGGGCGGCGCCAGTTCCAACGTGATCGATCTGAACCGGTGGATGCTGCTGCAACTCGGTGACGGTCGTCTCGACGGCCGCGAGATCATCGACCCCGAGGCGCTGGCCGAGAGCAAGCGGCCCTACATCCGTACCGAGGCGGACAGCGATCCGAACACCGTTGCCACCGAGTACGCACTGGCCTGGGACGTGTCCACGTCATTGATCGAGCCTTCACTACTGGCGCTCTCGCATTCGGGAGCGTTCGACCATGGCGCCGGCACCACCTTTCGACTGCTTCCCGAACTCGGCTTCGGCATCGTCGTGCTCACCAACGCGCAGCCGGTGGGCGCCGCTGAGGCCATCGCCGACGAGTACGTTGACGTGTTGTTCCACGGTCGGCCTGGCCGGAACTGGCTCGTCGACCTCTGGGGGCCCGGTCTCGCATCGCTCATCGCGCCCAGCGTCGTCACGAAACCCGCGTCGCCGGCCGCTGCCCGACCGATGACGGCCTATGTCGGCACCTACGCCAACGGCTATTTCGGCCCGGTCACGGTCGTCTCGAGTGGTCCAGGGCTCGAACTGCGCCTCGGCCCGAACGGCACGACGAAGCTGCTCTTCGAGCCGCTCGACGGGGATACGTTCTCTGGCCTCTTCCCCCTCCAGATCGAGGGCTCGAGAGTCCCGATCACCTTCGAGTTCGCCGGTGACCCGTTGCGGGCATCGGTACTCGTGTTCGGATCGCCCGAATCGGCGCCGCCGTGGATGATCATGCCCCGTGTCGACTGATCGTCGGCGTCGGCGTCGGTGTCGGCGTCGGTGCGCCGGTGCGGGCGTCGCGCTGGTGGCCGTCCTCCTCTCCTCGTGTTCGTCGGGATCGGCCGGAGGTGACGCCACCACGTCGACCGTGAGCGCCCCACCGGTCAGTGGATTCGTGCAGGGCGCGGACGGTGTGCTGCTCGAGTACCGCGACTGGGGCGGGGAGGGTCCGCCCATCGTGCTGCTCACGGGGCTGGGTGACTCGGCGGCCGTGTTCGACGACCTCGCCCCTCGACTGACCGCCGGCCATCGGGTCGTCGGCCTGACCCGGCGGGGATTCGCGCCGTCGACGGTCACGGCCGACGGCTATGACGTGCCCACGCGGGTGGCCGATGACATCGCCGCCCTCGACGGGCTGGGCATCGAGCGGGCCCTGCTCGTCGGGCACTCGATCTCCGGGGATGAACTCACGTCGTTGGCCCGTCAACGTCCCGACCTCGTCGCCGGGCTCGTGTACCTCGATTCCGCCCTCGATCGCTCCGATCCGGCGATGAGGACGTTCGACGAGTGTCGAAGCCTCGTGCCACCCATCCAGCAACTCATCGACCTCTCGGCCGACATCGTCGAGGTCGACGGACAGGTGGGACTGATCGACATGGACGCCGCGGCCCGAGTCAGGGCCGCGCAACTCGGGGTCCCGACACCGACCGCCGAGGTGCTGCGTCGGTTCTACCTCGGACCACGAGGTGTGGTGCTCGACGTCGAACCGCTGGTCGCGATCACCGCCGTGGATGCGGGCACCAAGGCCTTCACCCCCGACTATCGCGGCATCACCGTGCCGGTGACCGCGCTGTACGGCGACGACGCCGATCCGGCGGTCGCCTTCCCGATGGTGGCCGGGGCCAGCGACGGGGTGAAGGCGAGCCTGGCCGACTGTGCTCGTCGCATCGCCGCGGCCAAGCGCATCGCCGGCTCCGACCGGGTGCGGGCCCAGGTGCCCGGCGCCGTGGTCGAGATCGTGCCCGGTGGACCGCACTACTTCTTCCTTCAGCAACCCGACCTGGTGGTGGACCGGATCCTGGCCACGGCACAGCGCGCCGGGTGGTGAACCCGGTCGCGCATCGCGGTCATCGATCGGCGATGCTGCGGCCATGAGCATCAACCTCGTCCTGCTGGCGTTGGCCACGACCACCTCGCCGTTGTTCGTGCTCGCCGCAGTCGTGATGATGTCGTCCAGCGGTCGGGTGCGCGACGCGTGGGCGGCGGTGGCCGGGTGGATGGTGTCGATCGGGGCGGCCTGTGCCGTGGTCATGCTTATCGGCGGATTCGCCGCCGGTGGGGCTCGCCGTGCCACGCCGTGGTGGATGGGGGCGATCGACCTGGCACTCGGTCTCGTGCTCGTGGTGCTCGCGGTGCGCGAGTGGCGGCGATCCCGTCACGATCCGGCCCAGCACCTGCCCAAGTGGTACTCGAGGGTCGGGTCGATGTCGATCGTCGCCGCCTTCGGCGTCGGGCTCTTCCTCCCCGCCAACGTGCTGGGCTACGCCGCCGGCAACGAGATCGCCCAGCAGCACATGACCGGCGTCGGTCGTTGGCTGGCCCTCGGCGCCTACATCCTCATCGGCTCGTTGCTGGAGGCCGGGCCGGTGCTGTGGTTCACGCTGCGCCCGGCGTCGCGCCAACGCCTGCTGCCCCGCTGGAACACGTGGCTCACCGCGCACTGGCAGGAGGTGCTCGCCGTGCTGTTCACGGTGATCGCCGCCTTCCTGCTGATCAAGGGCGGGGTCGCACTGGTCAGATCGCGCTGATCAGTCGGCGGTGGTCTTGACGCCTCAGTCGGCGATGACAATGTTCTCGATGCCGATCGCCGGCTCGGGGTAGCGCAACTCGAGTCGTTCGAGGGCCTCGATCAGGATCTGCGACACCACCATATTGCGGTACCACTTGCGGTCGGAGGGCACGATCCACCATGGCGCATGGTCGGTGGCCGTCTCGGCGATGGCCTCCTGGTAGGCCACGGTGTAGGCGTCCCAGTGTCGGCGCTCGGCGATGTCCCCGTGCTCGAACTTCCAGTGCTTGGCCGGGTTGTCGAGGCGTTCCTGCAGTCGGGCCCGCTGTTCGTCCTTGGAGATGTGCAGGAAGATCTTGACGATCGTCGTGCCCTCGTCGGCCAGCATGCGTTCGAACTCGCGGATGTGGTGGAACCGCTTGCGCCACCGGTCGGCCGGTACGAGGTCGTTCACCCGCACCACCACCACGTCCTCGTAATGGCTGCGGTTGAAGATCACCATCCGGCCGTTGCGCGGCGTGTGCTCGTGCACGCGCCACAGATAGTCATGGGCCAGTTCGACATCGTTGGGACGCTTGAAGTCGCGCACCTTCACGCCGATCGGATTGACCGTACGGAAGACGTGCTTGATCGTGCCGTCCTTGCCCGAGGTGTCCATGCCCTGGAGCACCACGAGGAACTTGTGCTCTCCCTGGGCGTAGAGCATCTGTTGCCGGTCGGCGAGGCGCTCGTTGAGGACGGCCAGCGCCGCCTCGCGAGCCTGCTTGTCGCCGGCGAACCCACCCTTGGAGTCGGTCGGCCAATCGGCGAGATGCACCTTGGCGCCGGGACGGACCCGATGGGCCTCGGTGTCGATCCCGTCCACCTCGATCAGTCGAGATCGAGGTGGAGCATCTTGATGGCGTTGCCCCGCACGATCTTGTAGAGCGTCTCGTCATCGAGGTCGACGGCCATGTCGCGCACGAACTGCTCGGTGTCCGGCCACGTCGAGTCCGAGTGCGGGTAGTCAGTCTCGAACACGATGTTGTCGACGCCGATGTCCTCGATGTTCTTCAGGCCGAAGTCGTCGCGGAAGAAGCAGGCGTACACCTGACGACGGAAGTAGTACTCGGGCGGCTCGGTCACGATCTCCGGATCGAAGGCCCAGCCCCGGAACTCCTTCCACACGTTGTGGGCGCGCTCGAGGGCGTAGGGGATCCAACCCATCTGTGCCTCGGAGTAGGCCAGCTTGAGGTCGGGGTAGCGGGGGAGGATGCCCGAGAAGATCCAGTCGGCCATCGAGGCCATGCCGTTGTTGAACGACAGGGTGGCCTGCACGGCGGCCGGCGCATCGGGCGAGGTGGCCGGCATGGTCGACGACGAACCGATGTGCATGTTGATCACCGTCTCGGTCTCGTTGCACGCCTGGAAGAACGGCTCCCAGTAGCCCGAGTGGATGGTGGGCAGACCGAGGAAGTGCGGCACCTCGCTGAAGCACACCGCATGCACACCGCGCTCGGCGTTGCGGCGCACCTCGGCGGCGGCCAGTTCGGCGTCCCACAGCGGCACGATGATGAGCGGGATGAGTCGGTCCTTGCCGATGCCGGCGCCCCACTCCTCCACCTGGAAGTCGTTGTAGGCCTGCACGCACAGCAGCGCCAGTTCCTTGTCCTTGGCCTCGTTGAAGGTCTGGCCGCAGAACCGGGGGAAGGTGGGGAAGCACAGCGACGCCTCGGTGTGGTTGGCGTCCATGTCGGCGATGCGCGCCGCCTGGTCCCAGCAGCCCTTCCGCATCTCCTCGTAGGTCACCGGCAGCATGGTGCGCTCCTCGGTGGGGAAGCCCACGGCGGTGATGATGCGACGCATCGGCACGCGGATGTCCTCGTAACACCAGAAGTCAGCGAACTTGCCCTCCGACGAGTTCGAGTCGACGACGTCGAACGAGTAGTTCATGCCGTCGAAGCGGAGGTTGGCGACGCGCAGGCGCTCGAGGCGCGGCCCGATGCCCTGGTACTTGGCCGGGAGCCGCTTCGTCCACAGATCCGCCGGTTCGATCACGTGATCGTCGACGCTCACGATGCGCGGGATCGGGCGCAGGGTGTCGGTGGCGGCGGGGTTGTCGGCGGTGATCGTCATGGCGCTCCTCGGTGTCCGGACGGGGGCGGGGCTCCCGTCGTCGGGATGAGTGTACGGGAGAACCTGACGACCCGTCAGGTTGTGGCCGATGCCACTCCCCGATGGGGTCACCGGCCGTTCCGGACCTGACGGTTCGTCAGATGGAGGCGTACCATCGACGTCGTTCCCCATCGCCCCTCGACCTCGGAGCATCCATGGACCTGACCTTCACGCCGGCCGAGGAGGAGTTCCGGGCCGAGGCCCGGGCCTGGCTCGAGGCCAATGTGCCCGTCGGCCTGCCCTCGGGCGACACCCTCGAGGGCTTCGCCCTGCATCTCGAGTGGGAGAAGAAGTTGTTCGAGGCCCGATGGGCCGTCGTGTCCTGGCCCACCGAGTACGGCGGCCGCGGTGCCTCGCTGTGGGAGTGGTTGATCTTCGAGGAGGAGTACTACCGGGCCGGGGGACCGCAGCGCGTCACCCAGAACGGCATCTTCCTGCTGGCCCCCACGCTGTTCGAGTTCGGCACCGACGAGCAGAAGGCGCACTTCCTGCCGCGCATGGCCGCAGCCGAGGACCTGTGGTGCCAGGGATGGTCGGAGCCCGACGCCGGCTCCGATCTGGCCGGCATCAAGAGCCGCGCCGCCCGTGATGACGAGCGCGGCGGCTGGGTCATCAATGGTCAGAAGACGTGGACCACCCGCGGTGCCTTCTGCAACTGGTTGTTCGGTCTGTTCCGCACCGATCCCGACGCTGCCCGTCACAGTGGGATGACGTATCTGATGGTGCCGCTCGACGCGCCGGGGGTGACCGTGCGCGGTGTCGAGCGTCTCGATGGTGACGAGGGGTTCGCCGAGGTGTTCTTCGACGACGTGTTCGTGGGCGACGACCTCGTACTCGGTGGCGTGAACGAGGGTTGGGGTGTGGCCATGGCCACGACATCGTCGGAGCGGGGACTCACACTGCGTTCACCGGGCCGGTTCTGCGCCGCCGCCGATCGGCTCATCGATCTCTACCGGCGACAGGCGTCGACCGGCGATCATCCCGAACGCATCGCCGCGGTGCGCGACGACGTGGCCCAGTCGTGGATGGAGGCCGAGGCCTACCGGTTGGCCACCCTCGCCGATGTCACCGGACTGGTGAACGGTGTGGGTCAGGGCGCCCGCTCCAGTCTCACCAAGATCTTCTGGTCGGAGCTGGACGTGCGTCTGCACGAGACCGCGCTGCGCCTGTGCGGTCCGTCGGCCGAACTGGTCGACGAGGCCCCGGCCGCTGTCGACGGTGGCGCGTGGATGAAGGGCTTCGAGTTCTCGCTGTCGGGCCCCATCTACGCCGGCACCAACGAGATCCAACGCAACGTCGTCGCCGAGCGCGTGCTCGGCCTGCCCCGGAAGTAGGCCGCCGTGCACTTCGCCTTCACCGAAGACCAACTGCTGTTCCGCGACGCCGTCGCCGAACTGTTCGCCAAGGAGTGCACCCCCGACAAGGTGCGCTGGGCGTGGGAGGACGAGGTCGGTCGCGACCCGTCGACGTGGGCCGCCCTGGCCGAGATGGGTGTGATCGGACTGACGGTGCCCGAGGTCCATGGCGGTCTGGGCATGGACTTCGTCGACCTCCTGCCCATCCTCACCGAGGCCGGTCGGGTCGCCTACCCGGCGCCGCTCCTCGAGACGGTGGCCGTGGTCGCGCCGCTGTTGGCCGAGGCCGCCCCGAGCGCGGTGGCCGAACGCTGGCTTCCCGGGATCGCCGACGGCTCGGTCATCGCCACGGTGGCCCTCGACGGCCAACCCTTCGTGGTCGACGCCCACATCGCCGATCTGGTGATCGTGCAGCGCGACGACTCGCTCTACGCAGTACCCGGCGCGTCGGTTCGGCGTGTGGCCCAGGCCTCGGTCGACGGCGCTCGTCGTCTGTTCACCATCGACGTCGATCTCTCGGGTGGTGACGTCGAACTCATCGCCTCGGGCGAGGACGGGTGGAACTCCGCCAATCGCGCCTTCGACCGGGGTGCGGCGGCCACGGCGGCGGTGCTCATCGGACTGGCCGAGCAGATGATCGCCATGACCGTGGCCTATGTCGTCGACCGCAAGCAGTTCGGTGTGCCGATCGGCAGCTTCCAGGCGGTCAAGCACCATCTGGCCGACGCCGAGTTGGCCGTGACCTTCGCCCGGCCCACGGTGTGGAACGCCGGGTACGCCATCGCCCACGACGTGGCCACCATGCCGCGGGAGGTGTCGATGGGGAAGTGCTTCGCCAGCGACGCGGCCGAGGTGGCCGCCCGCAAGGCCCTCCAGACCCACGGCGCCATCGGCTACACGACCGAGCATGACCTGCACTTCTGGATGAAGCGGGCGTGGTCGTTGTCGAACTCCTACGGCGACGCCGCCTGGCATCGCCGCCGCGTGGCGCAACTGCTGCTCGACGCCTGAGGCGGGACGCGACGAGGGACCGACCTGCCGGCCGGCCCCTCGGTGCAGTCCGTCCTGCCGTTCGTGACCCGGGTGGGTCAGGCGCCCATCGGCACCTCGGACCCGCCGGGCAGCGAGATGGTCTTGTACTCGCAGAACGAGGCGATGCCCTCCGGGCCGAGCTCACGGCCGATGCCCGAGCTCTTGAACCCGCCGAACGGGCCGTTGAAGTCCATGCCCTGCGCCGTGTTCACGCCGAAGGTGCCGGTGCGCACCCGACGGGCGACGTCGAGGCCCTTGGCCAGATCGGCGGTGTAGCAGGCGCCGGCCAGGCCGTAGTCGTTGTCGTTGGCCATGGCGATGGCGTCCTCGAGGGTGTCGTACTTGATGAGCGACAGCACCGGGCCGAAGATCTCCTCGCGGGCGATCGTCATGTCGTTGGTGACGTCGGCGAACAGCGTCGGCGACACGAAGTGACCCGAGGCCATGTCGGGACGATCACCGCCGGTGACGACGGTGGCACCCTCGGCCTTGCCCTTGGCGATGTAGCCCTCGACGCGCTCGCGCTGACGCTCGGCGATGAGCGGTCCGGTCATGTTCTCCGGGTTGGTCGGGTCGCCGGCGATCTGGGACGCGACGGCGGTGGCCAGCGCGCCCTTGATCTCGTCATAGCGGCTGGCCGGGGCGAGCACGCGGGTCAGGGCCACACAGGCCTGACCGTTGTTCATGAGGCCGCCCTGGATGATGGCCGGGATGGCGGCCTCGAGGTCGGCGTCCTCGCAGATGATGGCGGCCGACTTGCCACCGAGCTCCAGCGTGCAGCGCTTGAGCTGCTCACCGCAGATGGCGCCGATCTTGCGACCCGCAGCGGTCGAGCCGGTGAACGACACCTTGTCGATGTCGGGGTGACGCACCAGGTGCTCGCCCACCTCGCGGTCGGCGGCCACGATGTTCACCACACCGGCGGGCACACCGGCCTCGACGAGGATCTCGGCGAACACGTTGGCGTCGAGCGGCGTCTCGGGGGCCGGCTTGAGCACGATGGTCGAACCCGAGGCGATGGTCGGGGCCACCTTCAGAGCGATGATGAACAGCGGCACGTTCCACGGGATGATGCCGGCGCACACACCGACCGGCTCGCGACGCACGAGGATCGGACCACCCATGGCCCCGGCTCGCTGCTCCTCGAAGGGGAAGGCGCGGGTGTTGGCGGCGAAGGAGTCGAACACCATGGCGGCCGACAGCACCTGACCGAACATGGAGAAGAAGTAGGGCGCGCCGACCTCGTTGGTGATGAGACCGGTGAGTTCGTCCTGCCGGGACTTGATGCCATCGGCGATCTTGGTGAGCAGCTCGGCCCGCTGCTCGGGCGTCCAGTCGCGCCATGGCCCGTTGAAGGCGGCCTTGGCCGCGGCCACGGCCCTGTCCATGTCGGCCGGCGTGGCCACCGGTACCGACCCGATGACCTCCTCGGTGGTCGGCGACAGGACCTTGAGGGTCTCGTTGCCGGCCGGGGCGACCCATTCGCCGCCGATGAAGAACTTGTCGAACGTGAGCATCGTGCCCCCTTGTGCGGCCCCGTCTCGGGCGTGGAGGCCTGAATCTACCCGCCCGTCGCCGAGTGTGACACCGGACTCAGCCCACGCCGTTGAGCTCGTTCACCACCCGCAGCAGGTCACCGGTCTCGGCGAAGTTCACCCCGACGATGTTGGGGAATAGACCCCTCTGCACCGCGCAGTTCTTCACCGCCGGGGCCAGTACGTCGTAGGCGTTGACGACCTTGGCCTGGGCCACCGTGGGCGCCGCTCCGGCGGGGGTCACCCAGTGGTTGATCTGGAACAGCGGTGACTCGGGGGCGCCCCGGTTGGGCGCGCAACTGGGCAGGCCCGTCCACTCGGTGGAGAACACGGGAGGTCCGCCGGTGGCCGGAACCACCGTGTCGGGCACCGGCCCGGCCTTCGTGGCGGACCCGGTGTAGCCGGGTGCGCCGGGCGTGAGCAGGGCGTCGACGTTGCGGTAGGTGTAGGGGTTGTCCTGGACGATGCCGTAGCCGGGGACGTTCCACGGCTGCTCGGCATTCCAGGTCGAGGTGAACTCGGCCAGATAGATGATGTTGCGGCCCGAGTCGATCAACTCGGCCAGCGTCGGCATCGGGGCTGCGGGGTCGTAGCGCCACAGTCGATCGAGCAACTTGGCGTCGCGGAACACCTTCTCGGTGTCGGCGTCGGCCACGTAGTTCCCCACGAACAGGATCACGACCTCATCAGGGTTCCGGGTCAGGAACTGTCGAAGCTGGCCGAGCACGGTGGCGAACCTCGTGGCGCCGAGTTCGCAGTTGACGTGACACAGGTAGACGTCGCGCAGGCTCGGATCGGCGGCGCGTGCTGCTTCGGTGGCCCGGTCGAGGGCCTGCTGTTGGGCCGGTGTGAGCACCGATCCGTTGGTGGTGGCGTTGACGTACAGCTCGGCCGACTTGTCGGTGAAGATCAGATCGGTGCCGGTCAGCCTGATCGTCGTCGGGATCCCGTAGTGGGTCTTGACCAACAGGGCGCGAATGCCCGAGTCCAGTTGGGCCGGGATGCCGCGCCCCTGTTCGAAGAAGAGCCACCCGGGGTCGGTGGAGACCGACATGGCGTTGTGCGCTCCGGCGAACGCCACTTCGTCGAGGCGCTTGTCGCACAGGGCGGCGAAGCCGTTGCACGTGCGTTCGTCGGCGCCGACCGCACGTGCCCGGGCGTCACCGGTGGCCCATAGCGCGCCACCAGCGATGGCGATGACCACCACGGCGGTGCCGGCCGCCATGGTCATGACGCGCGGATGCCAGGTCGATCCACTCGCCGCCACCGTTGCGGATGCCCGTCTCGCCCCCGTTCGGCCGACGAGCACCAGCAGTCGGATGGCGCCCAGGTACACCAGGGTGCCGGCCACCGCCACGCCCACGAGCCAGAAGAACAGGTCGGTCCAGACGAACACCGCCGCGCCGGCGGCCATCAGGCCGACCGCCGACAGCACGCGTGCCCGCGTGGTGTCCGAGCGGAATCCCTCCGTCCGGGCCCGCACATGGTCGACGACGCCGCGCAGTGTGGTGGGCGCGTCGGTCGGGGCGCTGGCGGTGGCGAAGGCCGAGATGACCACTCCCAACCCGAGGAGCCACAGGCCCGCGGTGCGGAGATCGCCGAGGAACAACGAGGTCGCGCTGCGCAGAGCGCGATCGACCACCGGGTTCCCGCCGTAGGAGTCGGCCACGATGGCGGCGATGATGGTGGCGGCGAACACCAACGCACCGGCCGCCGCCAGGGCCACGCCCAGTCGGAACGTTCCCCGGCGTCGATCGGGATCGACGACAACGATGGCGATGGCCAGCAGCACGGACAGGGCCACGGCCAGCCAGGCGAAGTTCGTGACCCGTTCCCCGATCCGCCAAAACTCCAGCCCTCGGATGGTGGTGCCGAGCTCGACGAGCAGGGTGTCGGTGGTCTCGGGCAGCAGGGACGCCACCGAGGAGTTCGACAACTGCAGGCTGGCCACCACGATGCCGAAGGCCTGGCTCATGTTGACGACGGCGGCATTGCCCTGTTCGGTGAAGAGATAGGTGTGGGCCTCGGCCAGGGCGTTGCGGAAGATGCGCCGGAACACCGGCGTGCCGATCACCAGTTCGACGGCCGGTTTGATGACTGCTCGGAAGGAGGCGACCTCCGAGGAGCCGGCGTTGATGACGGCGATGGTGATCTGGTCGGCCAGCACCGCCCGCACCTCGGGCACGTCGAGGATCTGATCGGCACGAGCGGCGAACCGTTTGGCGTCGAACACATAATGGTCGGTCCACGTGAGGACGGCAGCGGAGAAGGTCGACACCGACAGCAGGATCGCCAGCACGATGCCAGCGGTTCCCCGTGCCCGATTCCCCTTCGCTCGATCTGGGCGAGCCGGTGTGGCTGTGGTCATCGTCGTCCTCGTGGTGTGCGACCGCGCCGATTCTGACACGATGCTCGGCGCAACCCCGCTCGTCACCGAAGGACACTGCATGCAACTGGGAATGGTCGGTCTGGGTCGGATGGGAGCGAATCTCGTGCGGCGGCTGGTCGCCGACGGACACACCTGTGTGGTCTTCGACGTCGACCCGACAGCCGTGGCCTCGTTGGCCGCCGCGAGCGAGGCCATCACCGGCGCCGCCGATCTCGCCGACTTCGTGCGTCTGCTCGACGTGCCGCGGGCGGCCTGGGTGATGGTTCCCGCCGCCCACGCCGGCGAGACGGTGATGGCCATCGCCGAGCACATGGAGCCCGGTGACGTCGTCATCGACGGCGGCAACACCTACTACCGGGACGACGTCGACCGGGCCGAGGCCCTGGCGCCGCGGGGCATCGACTACGTCGACGTCGGCACCAGCGGCGGTGTGTTCGGTCTCGAGCGCGGCTTCTGTCTCATGATCGGTGGACCCGACGCGGTGGTGGAGCGCCTGTCGCCGTTGTTCCGCACCATCGCCCCCGGCACGGGCGACGTCGAGCGCACGCCCGGCCGCACCGGCCCGCCGACACCGGAGGAGGAGGGCTGGCTGCACTGCGGTCCGGCCGGCGCCGGCCACTTCGTGAAGATGGTGCACAACGGCATCGAGTACGGACTCATGGCCGCCTACGCCGAGGGTCTGAACATCCTGCGCCACGCCGGGGTCGGACATGAACAGCGCGACGCCGATGCCGAGACCACGCCACTTCGCGATCCGAAGTACTACATGTACGACATCGACGAAGCGGCCGTGGCCGAGGTGTGGCGTCGTGGTTCGGTGGTCGCCTCGTGGTTGCTCGACCTCACCGCCGCCGCGCTCGTCGCCGACCCGCAACTGTCGTCGTTCGCGGGCCGCGTGAGCGATTCGGGTGAAGGACGATGGACCAGCCTCGCCGCCATCGACGTCGGTGCACCGGCGCCCATCCTCACCACGGCGCTGTACGAACGGTTCAGGTCGCGCGGCGAAGCCGACTTCGCCGACAAGTTGCTGTCGGCCATGCGCAAGCAGTTCGGCGGCCATGACGAGAAGCCGGCGAGTGGCGGGTGACGTTCGTGCCACCGCATCGGTCGTCGAGTTCGACGGTCATGCGGCGCTGGCGCTGACGGCGGGCACCGCGGTGTTCACCGTCGTGCCGGGGGCGGGATTGCTCGGTACGTCATTGCGATTCGCCGGGCTCGAGTACCTCGCGCTCGACGGGGGAGTGGTCGCCGCGCTCGGTGGGCACACCACCGGCATGGCGTTGCTGGCGCCGTGGGCCAACCGGCTGTCGGACACATGGACCGTCGGTCGCCGGGTCGTCGATCTGCGCGGGCTCGAACTGCATCGCGATGCCAACGGGCTCGCCCTCCACGGCACGATGATCGGCCGGGTCGGCTGGGAACTGGTCGCAGTGCGCATTGCATCCACCGTCACTGCCTCGTTCCGGTTCGATGCCGCTGCCGCGCCGGCGGTGATGGAGTCGTTCCCGTTCCCGCATGAACTGCGCGTCACCTTCGCGCTGTCGCCCGGTCGTCTGGAGGTGGCCACGACGATGACGGCCTCCGGGCGCCGGGCCGTGCCGGTGGCGTTCGGGTGGCATCCCTACTTCGTGCTGCCCGGAGTGGCCCGTGATCGCCTCCGTCTCGAGTTGCCCGATCGTCGACGACTGGTGCTCGATGACCGGCGGCTGCCCACCGGCGAGGAGGTGGTCGAGCCGGCCGCGTCGCTGCGGCCCGATCGCGGGTTCGATGATGGCTACCGCCTGGGGCGCGATCGTCGTCTCGGGCTGTCGGGCGGTCGGCGTCGGCTGTCGGTCACGCTTGATCACCACTACCGCTGTGCCCAGGTGTACACACCGCCCGATTCCGACTCGATCGCCCTCGAACCGATGACCGTGCCCACCGATGCCCTCGCCCGGGGCACCACACCGATGGTGGTGCCGGGCGAGCGGTTCACCGCCCGTTTCGCCGTCACTCCCAGCTGATCGGAGCTCCGATGAACGCCGTGCCCCAACCCATCCACCAGACCTCGGAGTGGATGGAACTCGCCTCCCATCAGGCCCACATCGCCGACGTGCACCTGCGCGAACTGTTCGCGGCGGACCCCACGCGTGGCGATCGCATGAACCTGACCGTCGGTGACCTCTACGTCGACTGGGCCAAGCACCGACTCACCGACGAGACGATGACGAAGTTGCTCGCTCTGGCTCGTCGCGCCGACGTCGAGGGACTGCGCGATGCCATGTTCGCCGGCGAGCACATCAACGTCACCGAGGATCGCGCCGTGCTGCATGTCGCACTGCGCGCCCCCCGCACCGTGTCGATGTCGGTCGACGGTCACGAGGTCGTGCCCGATGTGCACGCGGTGCTCGACCGGATGTCGGCCTTCGCCGATCGCATCCGCTCGGGGGAGTGGACCGGTCACACCGGTCGGCCCATCCGGGCGGTGGTGAACATCGGGATCGGCGGCTCGGACCTCGGGCCCCGCATGGCCCACGAGGCGCTGCTGCCGTACTGCGCGCCCCATCTCGACGTCCGCTTCTGCTCGAACGTCGACGGGAACGAGTTCTGGGAGTTGACCCACGACCTCGATCCGGCCGAGACCATGTTCATCGTGGCCTCGAAGACGTTCACCACACTCGAGACGATGACCAACGCCCGCACGGCGCGCCGCTGGGTGCGTGACGCGTTGGGCGACGACGTCGATGTGGCCCGACACTTCGTCGCCGTGTCCACCAATGCCGCCGAGGTGGCGGACTTCGGCATCGACACCGCCAACATGTTCGAGTTCTGGGACTGGGTCGGCGGTCGCTACTCGTACGACTCGGCCATCGGACTGTCATTGATGATCGCCATCGGCCCCTCGGCGTTCCGCCAGATGCTCGAAGGGTTCCGTCTCGTCGACGAGCACTTCCTCACCGCACCGCTGGAGCGCAACCTCCCGGTGATCCTCGGGATGATCGGTGTCTGGTACAACAACTTCTTCCGGGCCGAGACGCTGGCCGTGCTGCCCTACAGCCACTACCTGTCGCACCTCACGCCCTATCTCCAGCAGTTGGCGATGGAGTCGAACGGCAAGTCGGTCGATCGCCTCGGTCGCGTGGTGGGCACCCAGACCGGCGAGATCGTGTGGGGACAGCCCGGTACCAATGGTCAGCACGCCTACTACCAACTGATCCACCAGGGCACGAAGCTGATCCCCGCCGATTTCATCGGACTGTCGCGACCGGCCCACGACATCGACACCCATCAGGACGTGTTCATGGCCAACTTCTTCGCCCAACCCGAGGCTCTCGCCTTCGGGCGCACGGCCGAGGAGGTGCGCGCCGCCGGCGTGCCCGAGGCGCAGGTGGCGGCTCGCACGTTCGCCGGGAACCACCCCACCACCTCGATCCTCCTGCCCGAGCTGTCGCCGCGCGTCCTCGGTCAGTTGATCGCGCTCTATGAGCACAAGACGTTCACGCAGGGTGCGATCTGGGGAATCGACAGCTTCGACCAGTGGGGGGTGGAACTGGGCAAGGAACTGGCCCAGGCGATCATCCCGGAACTCACGGACGCGACCGAGCCCGATCTGGCCCATGACTCGTCGACCTCGGCGCTCATCCGTCGCTACCGCGCCCAGCGGCGCGCCTGAGGGCACCGCTCAGCGCGTGTGCATCTCCTCGGGGAGGTGCGCGATGTCGGAGAACCGGAACAGGCTGAGCGACGCCGACCGGGCGATGTGCATCGGCCGCACCACGCTGATCGACGCGTGGAAGGCGACGAAACGTTCCCATTCCCACGGCACCGGATCGATGCCCAGCAGGTGTCCGAGGATCACGGCGTTGGTGCCGGAATGGGCGACGAGCACGATGCGAGGTCCGTCGAACGGCACCTGCCACAGTGGCGGGAACCCCTGTGTGCGGATGCAGTCGAAGCGGGCCAGCAGGTCGGTGAGGCCACCGATGATCCGTTGATGGAAGTCGCGGAACGACTCGCCACCGGGGATGGCCTCCCACTGCTCCTCCACCGGACGCTGTCGCTGTTCGGCGAAGGCGCGTTCGATCACCTCCGATGGCGTGCCCTGCCACACCGGCGCCGAGATCTCGGCCGACCAGTCGAGGACCTCGGGTTCGATCCCCCAGGCATCGACGATCGGCTGCACCGTCTGTCGGGCTCGCACCAGGGGCGAGACGAAGAGATGATCGATCGGTCGCGACGTGAACCACGCCGGCAGACGGGTGGCCTGTTCGTGACCGAGCGCGGTGAGCACCGGATCGTCGACGCCGGTGCCGTCGATCAGCCATTCGGGTTGGGCGTGGCGGATGAGCACGATCTCCATGGTCAGCCCCGTCCCGGTCGGCGGCGATCGCGGTTGGTCCAGCAGCCGTGGTGCCAGTGGCGCCGCAGGTCCGGAGCCTCGTGCGGCACCGCCACCATGTGACCGGTGCCCGCCGGGATGTCCCGGTTGCATCCGGGACACACGTAGGCCTTGCGCGCCTCGTAGGGCTGCACCCGGCGCACCTCCACCTCGAGTCCCATCGGGTCGAACTCGGTCGCCATCATCCGACCAGGGCCCACACGACCAGCCCGGCACAGACGGCGAGCGCGAGCGCGACCATCGCGTAATCGAACGGGGTACGACGACGGGCGCGGTGCGGATCAAATCCCACGTTCCCAGTATCGCCGCGGACCGGGCGCGAACGGTCACTGGTAGCGTTCTGCTCCATGCGCTCCCCCCGCGTGCTGTTGCTCGGACTCGCCGTGCTCGTCGGTTCGGTCACGGCGGTGGCCTGCACCTCCGGCTCGTCCCCGGCGGCGCCGGCCGATGATCCGGTGCTGGTGGAGGGACAGAAGGTGTACTCGTCGAACTGTGCCGGGTGCCATGGCGCCAATGGTCAGGGTGGGTACGGCAAGAAGCTCGCGGGTGTCGTGACCACCGACTACCCCGACATCGCCGCCCAGATCGCGCTCATCGCCAACGGCAAGGGCGCCATGCCCGGCTTCTCCCAGAAGCTGTCGGCCGAGCAGATCGAGGCGGTCACCCGCTACACGCGCGAAGTTCTCTGAGCAGCGTCGGGCCGTGTGGCCCGTGACGCCGTGAGGCGGTCCCCGTAGCGTCGGCTCCCTCGGCGACCGCTCGCCCCTGTGTCCTCGAACCGCAGGAGGGGCGATGCTCGCCACCATCGCGTCGGCCACGCTCAGCGGCATCGACGGCGCGGCCGTCACCGTCGAGGTGCACGTCGGCAACGGACTGCCGGGGTTCACCATCGTCGGACTGCCCGACACATCGTGTCGTGAATCGCGTGATCGGGTGCGCGCGGCGTTGCTCACCTCGGGCTTCTCGTGGCCCGATCGGCGCACGACGGTGAACCTGGCGCCCTCGTCGATCCGCAAGGTCGGGTCGTCGCTGGATCTGGCCATCGCCGTCGGGGTGTTGGTGGCCAGCGAGCAACTGTCGGGTGAGACGGTGGCCGGCCGGGGCTTCGTCGCCGAACTCGGCCTCGACGGCTCCCTGCGTCACGTGCCCGGTGCGCTGTCGTTGGTGGACGCGTGCGCCACCCCGGAGGTGGTGGTGGCGCCCGGGTCCCACCCCGAGGCCGAACTGATCGATCGTCGCCGGGTGCGTTCCGCCGGCGACCTGCGCGCCCTGGTCGACGCCCTCACCGCCGAGGCGCCGTGGCCCCGACCACCGGACGGGTCAGTGGCGACCGCCGTCGCCAGTCCTCCCGATCTGGCCGATGTCCGCGGCCATCCGGTGGCACGGCAGGCCCTCGAGATCGCCGCCGCCGGCGGACATCATCTGCTCATGGTCGGCCCGCCGGGTTCGGGCAAGACGATGCTGGCCGAGCGGCTGCCAGGGCTGTTGCCCGACCTCGACGACGCCACCGCGCTCGAGGTAACCAAGGTGCATTCGGCGGCGGGGGAGCGCGTCGTCGGGCTGGTGCGACGACCGCCATTGCGCGCGCCCCATCACGGCGCCAGCACGGTGGCGGTGATCGGCGGTGGTTCCGTGCGCGTTCGTCCCGGCGAGATCTCGCTCGCCCACGGTGGGGTGTTGTTCCTCGACGAACTCGGTGAGTTCTCCACGGTGGTGGTCGATTCGTTGCGTCAACCACTGGAGGAGGGAGTGGTGCGACTGGCCCGGGCCGAGACCCGTGTCGAGTTGCCGGCTCGGTTCCTGTTGCTGGCGGCCATGAATCCGTGTCCGTGCGGCGAGGGCGTGGTGCCCGCCGCTTGTCGCTGCACCGATCGGTCGCTCGAGCGCTATCGACGCCGCGTGTCGGGACCGCTCCTCGATCGATTCGACCTGCGGCTCGATGTGCATCGACCGGGTGCGCGCGACCTCGTGAGCGGCCCACCGGCCGAGGACAGCGCGTCGGTGGCGGCTCGCGTCCGAGACGCGCGCACGCGAGCCGTCGAGCGCGGTGTGGTGTGCAACTCGCAGTTGTCCGGTTCCGAGATGGAGCAGTGCGCGCCCCTCGACACCGACGCCGCCGCGCTCATGGAACGGACGCTCACCACCGGCCGGCTCAGTGCCCGCGGGATGCGTCGGGTGTGGCGCGTGGCGCTCACCATCGCCGACCTCGCCGGTCACGATGGACCGTTGTCGGCCGAACACGTGGCCAGTGCCCTGCACCTGCGCACGGAGCCGGGCTTCCTCGTGCCCGCCGGTGGGGCATGAGCCCGCCCCCCGAGTGCTGGGCCGTCGCCCTGGCTCACCTTCCGGCGGTTGGGCCGGCGCGACTGCGGGCCCTGCTCGGCAGTGTCGACACCCCGGCGGACTGGGAGCGAGTGTGGACCGATGTCCGGCTCGGTCGAGTCGCCACTCGATGCATCGTGCACCCTCCGTCGTCGGGTGCCGAGTCGATCCGCACCCGTTGGCGGGAGGCGGCGAGCACGATCGATGCCGAGGCGCGTTGGCAGGCCCATGTGGATGCCGGTCTCACCGTGCTCGTGCACGGCAGGGCCGACTACCCGGCGGCGCTGGTCGATGACGACGATCCGCCCCCCATCGTGTTCGTACGCGGCGATCCGGATGCCCTGACCGGTCCGCGTGTGGCCATCGTGGGGACGCGGCGTGCTTCCCGGTACGGCATCGATGTGGCCCGCGCACTCGGTGCTGATCTGGCCCGGGCCGGCGTGGTCGTGGTGTCGGGCCTCGCCCTCGGGATCGATGGCGCTGCGCATTCCGGGGTGCTGGAGGCCGAGGGCGCCCCACCCGTTGCCGTGGTGGGCAGTGGCCTCGATCGCGTCTATCCGCGGGCCAATCGCGCCCTGTGGTCGCAGGTGGCCGAGCGGGGCGCGGTGCTCGCCGAGTATCCGTTGGGCGTTCCCGCGGCGGCCTGGCAGTTCCCGGCCCGCAACCGCATCATCGCCGCCCTGTCCGATGTGGTCGTGGTCGTGGAGTCGCAGATCACCGGTGGCGCGTTGGGCACGGCCGTCGAGGCGGCCCGACGCGGACGGACGGTCTTCGCCGTGCCCGGACCGGTGACGGCGCCCAGCTCGGCGGGCACCAACCAGTTGCTGCACGACGGATGTCCGCCGGCTCGGGATGCCACCGATGTGCTGGTGGCGTTGGGGATGAGCGAAACGTCCGTTCGGGCCGACGCCGAGCGTCGGCCGTCGCCCCAGGGTGATGCGGCGCGCGTGCTGCAGTCGTTGCCGTGGCACGCCGTGCCCGTGGAGGACATCGTCGTCGACACCGGTCTGTCGCTCGGTGCGGTGGCGCTCGCGCTCGACGCGCTCGATGTCGACGGATGGATCGTGCAGCGCGCCGGTTGGGTCGAGCGGATGGCGCGATGACCGTGCTCGCCGCCGAGAACCTCGTCCGCCGATGGTCGACCGGTAGCCTCGGCATCGTGGCCACTGCAGCGGCGCGCGGCGCGATCGATCGCGATGACGATGCATGGGCCCTCGACGAGTTCCGGGCCTCGTTGACCTCGGTGTCGGAGGCGACGGTGCGGGCCTACGGTGCCGATCTCGACGCCTTCGTCGACTGGGTGGCGCGTATGGAGGTGTCGACGCCGATCTCGGTGGATCGCACGATGCTCCGTCGCTACATCGGTTCGCTCACCACACGTGGCCTCGCCCGACGCACGATCGCCCGCAAGGCGTCGGCACTGCGTCGGTACTTCGCATGGGCCACTCGCAGCGGTCGCATCGACGCCGATCCGTCGGCCGGACTCAGTGCGCCCGGTTCCACCGGACGTCTGCCGCGCGTGCTGCGTGACGACGAGTTGACGCAGGTCCTCGACGCGCCGCCCGGAACATGCGCCGACGATCCGCCCGCCATCCGGTCACGTGATGACGCCGTGCTCGAGTTGCTCTACGGCAGCGGTCTGCGCGTCTCGGAGGTGTGCGGGTTGCGTCCCCGGGACATCGAGCTCGAACGTCGTCGGGTGACGGTGTGGGGCAAGGGCTCGAAGCAGCGCGTCGTGCCGCTCAGCGCACCCGCCGTCGATGCCCTCGGTCAGTGGCTGGGCCACGGTCGTCGGGTGCTGGCCACGGCCGACTCCCCGGCTGACGCCGTGTTCCTCAATCGCAAGGGCAACCGGCTCGGGCCGCGCGACGTCCGACGCCTCCTCGATCGCCGGGCCCCGTCACCGACCCATCCCCACGCGCTGCGCCACACGTTCGCCACGCACCTGCTCGATGGCGGTGCCGATCTGCGTTCCGTGCAGGAGCTGCTCGGTCACGCCGACCTGTCGACCACCCAGCACTACACGCATGTGAGCAAGGAACGTCTGCGCGCCGTGGTCGAGCGCACCCACCCCCGCGCCTGACATCGCAGCACTTCCCCCGTGAACCGATCGTTCCCGGGAGGCCGTCGTGGTGCGACGCGTCGCCATCACCCTGTTCGTGTCGACGGTCCTGTCGGTGGCGCTACCTCTCGCGCCGACGTCGGCCGCTGCCGACGTGCCCTATCGGGCTCCGACCGATGCGCCGATCGTCGACCGGTTCCGCCCACCGCCCGAGCCGTGGATGCCGGGCAACCGTGGCATCGACTTCGGCACTGCGCCCGGTGCGGAGATCACTGCGGCGGCCGACGGTCGAGTCGTGTTCGCCGGCGCGGTGGGCGGAGCACTCCATGTCACCGTCGCTCACGACGACGGACTGCGCACGTCGTACTCGTTCGTCGCCTCGGTCGCCGTGGTCGTCACCGAGCGCGTCCGAGTCGGTCAGGTGGTGGCCGTGGCCGGCGGACCGTTCCACTTCGGGGTGCGCACGCCGGACGACGGCTACCTCGATCCCGAGGCGGTGCTGGCCGGCACCATCCGACCCCGCGCCCGACTGGTGCCCGGCACCGACGACGGTCTTCCTGCGCTGGCCGCCGAACGTCGCTCGCTGTTGGCGGCGATCGCCGGCGGCGGGGTGGCGGCCCTCTCGGCGCTGGGGACGACGGCCGTCGATGCCAACGCGATGCTGTGGCACCTGTGGGTGGAGTCGCATCCCGCGACCCATGCCGGGCGCATCGCAGATGTGGTGCGGGCGTGGGCGACGACCGAGTGCACCAACACGACGGAGCCCGTGCCCGGGCCAGAGGGTCGTCGGATCGTGGTGCTCGTCAGCGGATTGGGCACCAACAGTGGCGGGAACACGGCGCTGGAGATCGACACCGGCACCCTCGGCTACGCGCCGGCCGACGTCGTGCCCTTCTCCTACGCCGGAGGCCGGGCGCCGCGCCCCGAGGCGGTGGGCCACGATCCCTTCGTGGCCATCGCCGAGCGCGCCTTCGACGGTGACGACAGTCAACAGTCGGTGTCGGAGTCGGCCGACCGACTCGGGGTGCTGCTGCAGCAGGTGGCGGCCACTGCGCCCGGCGTGCCCATCGACGTCATCGCCCACTCGCAGGGCGGAGTGGTGGCGCGGCTGGCGGTGGCCCGCGCCGGTGACGAGGAGCGACTTCCGGCCGAGGTCGAGTCGTTGGTGACGGTGGCCTCGCCCCATCAGGGGGCGCCGCTGGCCACGGCCGTCGAGATGCTGGATCGCACACCCGGGGGTCGCGTCACGTTGGCGCACCTGCGGGCCGTGGCCGATGGACTCGACGATCGTCGGCCCGCCATCGGCGATCTGGCCGAGACGTCCTCGGTCATGTCCGA
>Ga0172372_10001370_pt1 | contig 37771 bp, 40 predicted proteins | sample LakKiv5m_2_FD_114544 | JGI IMG/M metagenome (GOLD analysis project Ga0172372, IMG submission 114544) | Freshwater microbial communities from Kabuno Bay, South-Kivu, Congo - kab_092012_9.5m | ecosystem: Environmental > Aquatic > Freshwater > Lake | place: Democratic Republic of the Congo...
GGGCGATTGCGCAGCACTCCCTACGGGAGCTCGCAAAACTCAAGTCGGTTAAACCCGACTGGTCTTGTCGTGGGTAATCGTAGGTTTGGTTGAGGCACGAAACCCAACAAACCAACAGGATATAATATAAATGCCGATTGCGAAGCACTCCCTACAGGGTATCGCCAAGCAATTAATTGAACGTTGATTCAAGTAAATAGCAATAACATTAGTATCTAATAAGTATAACACTTGATTAATTAAAAATTAAACATTCCTTCCAATTTATCGTCTAATTCTGCGGAAACTCCAGCTTCATCAATTATTATCGGTGAGTTGGCACAACTTCCCCAGGTTTTATCAACAAAGTTTGGGGGCCATCCTTTGTTATTTTCTAATTCTGTTGATGAATAACATTTTTTTAGTAACCGAATGAAATCCAGTATGAGAATTTGGACATCCTCTGGTAAAGTGTCAATATCTTGCCAAATTTCTTGAAGTTTTACGATCATAATTCACTCCTTTTTTTAAAACTACTGCTCCCAACCCTATTTTAGGGGTTTTTCTGCGATCGTCTTCAATCAAAGTGCGGAAACTCTAGCTTTATCAATTATCGGTTAGTTGGCACAATTTTCCCAGGTTTTATCAAGAAAGTTTAGGAGCGATCCTCGCATTTTTGCGTGGTACGTGCGATTGCGAAGCACTCCCTACGGGAGCTCGCGAAGCACTCCATACAGGAGCTTGTAAAGCACTCGCGAGATCGCCAAGCAATTAGCCGTGACTCGTTTGAATTAACCCACCCCTGGAGACTGTCTGTGGGGGAGGCCGGGAATTGATTCCCGGTCTCAAAGCTCAAGTCGGTTGAAACCGACTGGTTTTACCGTGGGTGATTATTGGTTATATGTTAAAATTGAGACAGAAAAACCTTGCCACTCGACTCTCGTAGCTGTGGGTGAGTCTGGTTGGTACGAACTGAGATCATGTAGACCGTCAAAGCTCTGCACCTTATTGTTTTGCTTATATTTTATTTGGATACAAGGCTGTTAATCACCTCATGGCTTAAACAATATCAGATTTCTTGCATAAGTCAAGGGGATATGGCACTTAATTTACATTTCTTTACAAAGCTTATGCCTTTTGCGATCGCTATTCCCAAAAATGGGCATTGAGCATGGTATCAATTGTGCTGGCCAGCTCTTTTTTTTCTGATCGCCCCAATGCTTCAATCTCCTCTAACAAGTTTTCTAGGTCTAGATGGTCAAAATCTCTAGCTTTGAGCTTAGCTATGGTATCCTGAGTCCATAACCAGAAATCGGACTCATACAAAGACTTGCCAATGATGGATTGAGTTCTATGGTAGGTCATTTGGTTTTCTTGTAAATTTATTTTAAATCAAAAGGCCGATAATGGGGGAGTAAAATGAAAAATCAACATGCTAAGTTAGTATCAACTTGCACACAGCTCTACGAACTTGATTATAATCTTTGGGCGCTGGAAACGGCTAAACAACTCCAATCCAAAAACTTTGCCGGTCTGGATATGGATAATTTGTTAGAAGAGGTCTTGGATTTGAGTCAAAGAGAGAAAAATAAATTGGAAAGCTTATTAATCAGATTATGGGAGCATTTATTGAAGTGGCGTTATTGGGAATCTGAATTAGAGCGCAATCGCGGCCATTGGGAAGCAGAAATCCTCAATTTTCGATTGCAAATCAATCGTTTGTTAAAGCGTAGTCCTAGTTTAAACACATTTGCTGAACAAGTACTCAGCGATTGTTATTTGGATGGAAGAAAAATTGCATCCAAGCGCTCCCAATTGCCTTTGGATACATTTCCTTGCCAACCTATTGCTACTCTGGAGCAGCTTTTAGATGAAGCTTGGTTGCCTTAATAACCGTTCTAGGTTTGCGATTCGTCATTTCAGGAAAGGTTGAATTAACCCCTACCTGGAGACTGTTTTTAACCGACTGATTTTGTCGTACATGATAAACTAAACTTATTCGGTCACCTATTAAAATTGTCCACAATGCAGGAATTTCAGTCGCGAGTAGTTTCCCAAGAAACCCATCTAAATCGCGCTCGTGCCAGCATCAAACAAACTCTATCTTGGTATGCCTATCTTCGTAAGTCAGGACACTTGTCGTCTAGACCAGATTTGGCAAGTTTGATTAAACCTCAAATGGAAATCCTCAATGCTACTCTGCACAAGCTGGACTCAAATCTGATCAAAATAGCTGCTTTTGGTCTGGTCAGTCGTGGTAAGTCCGCTGTGTTAAATTCCCTCCTGGGGGAAAAAATCCTGGAAACAGGACCTCTTAATGGTGTCACTCAATGGCCTCGCTCCCTCCGTTGGCAACCGGGTACTAAGGTGTGTGTTGAATTAATTGATACTCCTGGCTTGGATGAAATCAATGGGGAAGTTCGGGGAGAAATGGCTCGCACTGTGGCACAACAAGCTGATTTAATTCTGTTCGTGGTATCCGGAGATATAACTAGAACGGAGTACCAAGCTTTACTAGAATTACGACAAGCTCAAAAACCTCTGATTTTAGTGTTCAATAAAATAGATTTGTATCCAGATACGGATAAAAGCACAATTTATCACAATTTACAAGTTTTAGGAGCAGCTACGGGTGATCAGGAAAGTGATCCATTATTACCAGATGAAATTGTGATGGTGTCCGCTGAACCTGCACCTATGGAGGTGAGGGTGGAATATGCAGATGGTAGGATAAGTTATGAATGGGAAACTCCCAAACCTCAAGTGCAAGAGCTAAAGCAAACTATTCTGAATATACTAAATCGAGAAGGGCGATCGCTTTTGGCTTTGAATGCACTGGTACAAGCTAGGGAATCGGAAGCAATTATGGCGGAAAAAACTTTGTATTTTCGTCAACAAGAAGCGGAGGCGTTGATTTGGCGATTCTGTAAATATAAGGCCTTAGCTATTGCTCTAAATCCCATTGGTTTTTTAGATGTTATTGGTGGTCTAATTACTGATTTGGCTTTAATTCGTTCTTTGGCTAGATTATATTCTCTCCCTATGACTAGCTATGAAGCAACTAGGTTATTAAAAACTATCCTCTTGAGCTCTGGTGGTCTATTACTTGCAGAAATAGCTAGTAATTTAGTTCTAGGTATGGGTAAAAATGCAGCAGCAGTAGCTGGTGAAGGTTCTATAAACATTACTACTTTTGCTGGTGGTGCCATGGCTCAGTCCGGTGTGGCCTCTTATGGTGCTTATGCTGTAGGAAAAGCCGCACAAGTATATTTAGAAAATGGCTGCACCTGGGGAAGGTTGGGTGCTAATACTGTAATTGAGGAAATTTTGACCCAGGTGGAAAAAAATACTATTTTGTACCGATTGAAACAAAAAATAAAATGAATGATAAATTTAAATTAATAAGTTGTTAGTGTGTATTACTTATCTATATTTGTATAATTAGTTATATAATTAATCATGCTGGTTATCCTGACTCTTTTAGATCCGCAATACCAAACTCCAGTCCAAGAATGGCGTTTCGAGAATGCCACTCTCATTCGCATTGGTCGAGCTGTAGATAATCACGTAGTATTACATAGTAACTTAGTTTCAAGGTATCATTTAGAACTGAAAAAACTCCCGGAAACTGGAGATGTTGATAGCTGGCAAATAGTTAGTCGGGGGACAAATGGGACTTTTGTCAATGGTGTGCTAACTTCAAAATGTAGGTTGATGGATAATTACCTGTTCCAGTTGGCACAGGGTGGTCCTATAGTACGATTCCAAATACAAGGTATACCCAACTTGACCAATCCTTCTTGGATGACACCACAAGTTACAGGTCAAGTCTCACCCCTAGCTTGTAAACATGAAGGCAATTTACCCAATAACATGTTTTGTGTTCACTGTGGTCAACCCATATCTATTATTAAACAAATACGTCATTATCAAGTGTTACGTGTTTTAGGACAGGGAGGCATGGGTACTACTTATCTAGCTTGGGACAGTGCGGGTATAACTACAGGAGTGCCACAACTTTTAGTTTTGAAACAAATGAACAGAGACATGAGCGTAATTGCTAAAGCTCAGGAGCTATTTGAGAGAGAAGCAAATACGCTTAAATGTCTCCATCATCCGGGAATCCCTAAATATTATGATTTTTTTGTGGAAGGGGGGAAAAAATTCTTGGCCATGGAATTAATCCAGGGACAGGATTTGGAAAAAGTTGTATCCTATGGTGGATCGGTAACGGTAACCCAGGCGATCGCCTGGATGGTCCAAACCTGTGAGATTCTGGATTATCTTCATTCTCAAAACCCACCTTTGATTCATCGGGATATTAAACCAGCTAATCTGATAGTGAGAAATGGTAATCATCGAATTGTGGTTTTGGACTTTGGTGCTGTGAAGGAAATTGGCACTGGATCGGGAACAAGGATTGGTGCTGAGGGGTACTGCGCTCCCGAACAGGAAAGGGGACAACCGCTGACCCAGTCAGATTTGTATGCAGTAGGACCAACCCTGATTTTTTTATTGACTGGACAAAATCCTCTCAAGTTCTTTCGTCCTAGGGGTAAGGGGTTTTGTTTTGATATGCAAAACGTTCCGACCATTACACCGAAAATTCAGAAGGTGATTGAGAGAGTGACCGAACCACTACCGGGGGACCGTTTTCAAAGTGCTCAGGATTTGGCTCAAGCACTGTTGGAATGTTGATTGTGGCTTTAATCTTCGTCCCAGGTTTCTACTGCTAATAGGTCCCCGATGGGATCTTGCATACTAAAACCAAAGTCTAGTAGCTCTTGTTTCCAATATTTCCATTCGTCAGCATATAGAAAGGCTATCTTCCATATACTGTCGCTGGGCTTGATAATATTCGATTCTACTAATGATTGAACATTACGCTGCAATTTCACCATGTGGTGAATCACTTGTTGAGTCATAACCAGGATTGTGTTCAGATTTTATTGAAGTAAATGCTCAGTTAAAACTGTGCAACATTTGACGTTTTCAAACTTATACAAAGCTATGTGTTTGAGCTTTCTTACTTGCGGTAGACGGAGGTTTGTTGAGGAGTCCATGGAGGACCGTTTTAGACTGATTTGAACAACTTGTGCTGATCTTGCTAGGGATTTGTTTTAGCATTGTCGTTGATTTTAACAGTCACTTAATAGTTTCAAGGTTAACTCCTGATAACTAACATACCATTGTAAACTATCTGATTATTTTGGTCAAGAGAAAAATAATGCAGTGTTGGCGATTTTTCTACCGTGCGACATTTAACTTTATGGTTAAGTTTTGGTTTTAACTCTCATAGCATATCATACAATATTCCCTCAAATTGAGAATCTTTAGCTTTTGTACGGTAATTACTACCACCAGCCAAGTAGGGAGGCACGATTATTTATGAGGATGGCTAACCCATGGGGGCGTTGGGGTTTTACGCTCGATCAATAAAAGGGAGAGCCAGAACGATTAGTCAGTACTAAACTTTCTGGCTCAGGCTATAATTTATTTGATTATTTCATGGCGGTCATATTTTTTGTGTCATCGCATTTGGCTTGGGTAGAATCCAAAATGGGAACAACAACAGGGTGAACTTGCTGCACTTGTTCAGTTTGACAGGCAACAGACTGGGTTTGTCCGCTTCCTGACAATATGGTTACTCCACCACTAAACCCTTTGAGGGAGTTAGGGTCTTTAGTACTTGCTGTAAGGTTGGTAGCATTACCACTCCCTCCAATAGTGTAATTGTAAAAATCTGTGGATGCGGGAATGGTAATTGATAACTGGTTAAGAGTAGTAGCAAACCCAGTATTTTCTAGCCTGTATAGGGCTTGGGCTTTGTTAAAAGAACTGACATAGGTTTTAGCCTCTGATTCCTTAGCTTTGTTAGCTTGGTTTAAAAAAGAGGGCAAGGCGATCGCGGACAGTATGCCAATAATGACAATAACCACGAGTAGTTCTAGCAGAGTAAAACCTTGAGCTGTTTTGTCCCTAATCAGGATATACTGGAGTAGTTTAACCTGGAGTTTAGTTTTCATGGTAGCTTGTTGGTAATATCATTCTGATTTATTTATACCAAAAACTAAAAAGAATGTGGGTAATTTTCTGTTATTGAAGCCAAGGAAAATTTGATGATATACAGTGATATTATCAATGGTTCACATAACCGTTAAAATTTAAGCCTACTTTTGATACAAGAGGTTGGGCACAGGCATCATTCTGTTATACTATATTCAGTAGAGTGTAGTCAATATGAGTTGGGATAAAAATATGACCAAGTCGACGGTAGAAAACGTAGAAAATCTAGTGATTATTGGTTCTGGACCAGCTGGATATACAGCAGCTATTTATGCTGGGAGAGCCAATTTAAAACCGATTGTGTTTGAAGGATTTGCAACAGGTGGTTTACCTGGTGGTCAACTAATGAGTGCGATTCGTTGATCTGAAATCAATCCTGATTATGAGTGCAAACAATAGTTGTAAAACAGCTATAGCTTGCATAACCAATAATTAGATTGAGGGATAGGTCACTGGGTGGAATAAACCCAGATAACTTAATCTTCGTGAAGGTGAACCTGAACATTATTGAATATCAGGTAATTCCTTCCCCCAAGGTGCATGGGTGAAAGCATATCCCCCATTGGAGAGACTAGCTATCAAACTAATGAAGCGGGGATAAACGGAGGTAACCTATAGAGTCCGACTGGGAATCCCTTCTAGCACAGTTAGTCATGAACAGACCTAGGGGTCAAACTTTCGACAGAACCATCGTAATGACCAATAAGCCAACGCGGATTAGGCTTTTCCTAAAATGGGAATGGTGAAAAGGGTTGGAAAATTCATTATTTGCAACCTTGCACCCTGGAAGTAACCCGGTGGAGAGAGAGGTTCTAAAACTAACGCCAAACGAAGATTAGGAACGAAGTAACCTCTATGTTAGCTCTTGAGTTGAGGTCGAAAACTTGAGTAGGTGCTAACCGCAAGCAACATAGTAGGAGGGATTGTCTAAGAAGCATTGGCCTTTGGGAGAGCCAAAGGATAAGCTGACGTAGACACGATGGGTTGGAATGTATGGTTTTAAGTAGCAGTAAAAATGTCCAAGGCCCAAAATAACTTGCGGATGGAATGGAAAAACAATGGACCAGTTCCCGGGGAAATTGAGTCAGATGTAAACTGGCAAGAAATTCCTTGGAAAAAACTGGAACGTCATGTTTTTAAGCTGCAAAAGAGAATATACAAAGCCTCGCAGCGTGGGGATGTCAAAACGGTTCATAAGCTCCAGAAGCTGTTAATTAAATCTTGGTCAGCAAGATGTATTGCTGTGAAGGGGGTATTTCCCCAAGACCAGGGTGCTAAATCTTTCTCTCCTGAACAAAAACTGGTTTTGGCTAGGGAACTCTCTGTTATTGCCAAATCACTACTGGTCAGGAAAAATCTTTCTTTGGTTGTGTTTACTATATACAACCAGGCTCTGACTTTGCTTATTAGTATGGCGATGAGTCCAGAATGGGATGCAAAGTTAAATTTGGGTTTACACGAGGCTAATTCTGATATTTCTTGTTATGATGCTATTAGGTCTATTCGCAGGGAAGTGGTAAAAAAACCTAAGTATGTTTTAGTTGGTGAGTTGGAAGAAAGTTTCCAGGGGGTTAACCCTGAATGTTTCCTCAAGCAGCTTAATACCTTTCCATTACTGGGGAAACAAATCAAATTATGGTTGAAGTTGGGTTTTCTCAATTACCCACATTCCCTATGTTCCCTTTTATTGGGTGCAGCTCTAGGGGAATTGCAACGGAGGATTAATTGGGTTGGTCTAATAGCTGATTCTAATCAAGCTGCTCTTACTAATTTTAGCTGTGATCTAATTCCTCACTTTGTTAAGCACAAAGGTGGATTTGTGCTGGTACATCAGGATTTGGAAGTGATTATTCTGTGCCAGAATATTATCACCCAATGGCTATCAGAAGTGGGTTTACAGCTGAAAGCGGGAGGAATCAGGGTCTCCCACAGTCTCTATGATTATCAGGGAAATGTGGGTTGTAACTTTTTGGGGTTTTATATTAGACAGTTTGTCACCCAAGACAAATTACACGACAAATCATCTCAAAACTCCGATTCAGAGTCACCCCATTATAACACCACCTATAGCACTTTGATTTCTATTAGTAAAGAAAGCCTAGAACACCATACTAAGTCCCTGGGAGCGATTATTGACCAGCACCGATCCGCTAAACAATCAGTGCTGATTAGTAAGCTGAATCCCTTAATTGAAAGCTGGACAAAATACTACTCTCCCCTAATAAGCGATCGCATTTTTAGCAAGGTAGATTTTGAGTTACAATCTAAATTAAGAGCTTGGTCACGACGACGACACAACCAAAAAGGTAAGAGATGGATTAGTAAAAAATACTGGTCAAGGGGAGAGGGTTGGAGATTTTGTCACCAGAACTCGGAGGGTAAAACCTACGAACTGATGAAGCACCAACATATCCACCAAGATTTGAAATTAAGAAGATCTGGAAGCACACAGAATATTCATCCCCAGGCAAAAGCTGTTAAAGACGGTATGCTAGGTAGACAAGACAAGTCCCACCCCATTGAGGAGCCGTGTGAATTGAAAAATTCATGCACGGTTCTGAAGACGAGTCAAGAGGGTGACCTTTTGGCTTAGTTTAACCAACCACGGAAGTAGAAAATTTTCCGGGATTTCCCCAGGGAATCACCGGACCAGATTTAATGACTAATATGAAAGCCCAAGCGGAACGCTGGGGGGCAGAATTGTACACAGAGGATGTGATATCCGTTAATTTGAGTCAGCGTCCTTTTATTGTTAGTTCTTCAGAGAGGGAGGTGAAAACCCATAGTTTAATTATTGCGACTGGTGCAACTGCTAAACGTCTAGGTTTACCCAGTGAGAAGGAGTTTTGGAGTCGGGGAATTTCTGCTTGTGCCATTTGTGATGGTGCAACTCCTATTTTTCGCGGTCAAGAGTTGGTGGTAATTGGTGCTGGTGATTCCGCAGCGGAAGAAGCTGTTTACCTCACCAAGTATGGCTCTACAGTACATTTATTAGTGCGTTCTGATAAGATGCGTGCTTCTAAAGCTATGCAAGATCGGGTTTTAAGTAATTCTAAAATCAAGGTTCACTGGCATACAGAAGCGGTAGATGTAATCGGTAAGGAGCAAATGGTGGGGGTGCAAGTGCGTAACAACCACACAGGGGAAGAAAATACCATTCCTGCTAGGGGTTTATTTTACGCCATAGGACATAAACCAAATACAGAGCTATTTCAGGGACAATTGGAGCTAGATGAGATAGGTTACATTGTCACCAGACATGGAAATGTGGAAACTAGTGTGGAGGGGGTGTTTGCTGCTGGTGATGTTCAAGACCATGAATTTCGTCAAGCAATCACCGCTGCGGGTACTGGTTGTCAAGCAGCACTATTAGCAGAAAGATGGTTATCATCAGGGGGTTTAATTCAGGAATTCCATCAAACCCAATCGGAACCAACTCCAGAATCCACCACACAACCCCAACAAGAAATTCCCCCCACCGAGTTCAATCTACAGAAAACACGCCATCATGGTGGTTATGCTCTCAGGAAACTATTCCATGAAAGCGATCGCCTGTTAGTGGTAAAGTATGTTGCTCCTGGTTGTGGTCCTTGTCATACCCTTAAACCCATACTCAACAAGGTGGTGGATGAGTTTGATGGGAGGATACATTTTGTGGAAATTGATATTGATGAGGATCAGGACATTGCGCAAAATGCTGGAATTGTGGGTACACCGACGGTGCAAGTTTTTAAAAACAAGGAATTGATTCAAGAATGGAAGGGTGTTAAACCTAAGGGGGAATATCATGAGGTAATTGGGGGTAATTTGTAGATACCCACTGATTTTGTCTGTGGTAATGGTTGGATTGGTTGTGAGTTAAAATCAATTGAGCCATTTCCCCAATTTGCATTATGCAGATCAAAAAACGAAGAATACCCTCTTTTTTAAACTTTGCTCAATCTAATCTCTCTGGCAAACTCATGCTCCTAGGGTTGATAATTACCCTATTTTTCGTCTTGCTGGCTTTTATGGCACCGGTTTGGCAAAATTGGGGGTGGTTATCTGACCCTAAAGAACTTCTGACCAATCCCATTCATCAACCCCCCTCGGGAAAATATTGGTTTGGCACTAGTCGCTTGGGTTATGATGTTTTCTCCCGTACCATTTTTGGCGCTCAAGCAGCATTACAGGTGGTCATATTAGCTACAGGGTTGAGTATGGTGGTGGGCGTACCCCTGGGAATGGTCAGTGGTTATCTAGGTGGCAAATTAGATAAAACCCTGCTATTTCTCATGGACAGTATCTACACCCTACCCGGACTTCTACTTTCTGTTACCCTGGCATTTGTGGTGGGTAGGGGAATCTTAAATGCGGCGATCGCCATTAGCATAGCCTACATACCCCAATATTATCGAGTTGTCCGTAATCATACGGTGAGTGTGAAAACGGAAGTATATATAGAAGCTGCCCAAGCCATGGGTGCTTCTACTTGGACTGTGTTATCTCGATATTTATTTTTAAATGTAATTCAGAGTGTTCCTGTGTTATTTACCCTGAATGCAGCAGATGCCATATTAGTTTTGGGTGGTTTGGGCTTTTTGGGTTTGGGACTACCAGAAGAGGTACCAGAATGGGGATACGATTTACGACAAGCTTTAGAGGCTTTACCCACGGGTATTTGGTGGACTACCCTTTTTCCTGGTTTGGCTATGACTATTATGGTGGTAGGTTTATCACTGCTGGGTGAGGGATTAAATGAACTGATCCATCCGCGAATGCAAAAGAGATTCTAAAATCTTAAAACATTGAGACGGATCCGGTTTATATATGGTAAGTTGCTCTATTAGTAATTAATAATTCCGGATTCTAGTCTAACTTAACAACCTAGAGGTTAGAATAGTATGTGAACTATAAAACCAAAACGGCAATTTTGATCTTTCCTAGACTGATATAAACGACAATCAAAGAGATTAAGCTCATGACAAACACTCAAGAAACAGCAACCTCCATAGAAGATAAAATCGAAGAAGAACGCCAACAAGCTCGTGCAGTTTGTGATATTTCCGGTGGCAACTCTGAAGCTTGTGCTGCTGCATGGGATGCAGTGGAAGAGCTGCAAGCTGCTGCTTCTCACAAGAAACAAGAAAAACCTAAGAACTCCTTACAAGCATATTGTGAAGCTAATCCGGATGCAGATGAATGTCGCATTTATGACGGTGATGAGGATTAGAGATTCAGGAGTCTATGTTCAGATGGCTGCACCGATTCTTGACTGAAGTTCAAATGTGGTCATCCGGTGTCAAGCATAGGGAGACAAAGGTGGTCAAAAGTGTTAATCTTTGGTACCTGTCTCCCATTACCAAAACAACTTCAAATTGACTAATACAAGACTAATCAAGAGATGACAAACCTGGAAGAAGTTTGGTTTCGCCCTTATGTGTGGACAGATTACAGATTGGCGTTGCTATTTAATTTAATTATCCCCATAGTTTTGACAATTTGGGCATTTGTGCAAAGAGTGGACTGTATACAAAGGTTACTGGCTATTTACTGGCGTGTAGCTAGTCTTGCGGCCATAACTGTATACCTGATGATTGGCGGATTTGCAGTCAGTTTTATATCCGGTCTAATAGCTCGGATCCTCATTCCCCTTTCCATCTGGTTCTGGGTTGATTTGAATGATGAAGTTGAGTATCAGTCCCCAGGACCTTTAAAACTGGTTTTTACCTCTTGGCGTTGGGCAATAACCGTTTATGGAATTTTAGGGGCAATTGGCACCGTGCCCTTTCTGGGCTGTGCTTTTTCAGGTGATTCTAGGAATTCAGCCTACTGTAAGGTTTGGACCGAAGCACCCCTGATGTTTAAGGACTATTTTCACCATAACAGCACACCTGCATTTCTTGGCTTTTTAGGTATTGTTGGCTTAACAATTTACATAATCTATCTTACCTATTTTGTCTTGGTTAAATTTGGCAAGTATGGTAGAACAGCAGTACATTAAAGTTTTCATAAAAGTGTTTATAAAGTGTGATGAGTAATTACATTGCTAAGTGCTTAGAAGAATACACGAGCAAAAGGTCTCAGGAAGTGCTAGTAGTCACCATCAATATTGATGGGGAGGAGGACAAAATAGCAGTTTTTAAAGGATTTTCCAGCTCCTTGATGCGCCCCACCGCTTTTGACCCTGATGTGGCGGTGCTACCGGAAGGTGCCATAATTGTCACCATTGACCGAATAGCTAGTCCTTATAATCCCGAATCACCCCGTTATATTCAACAGGGTATTTCTTGGGAGACCATGGCAGTTTTATTATCAGATGTGGGTATTTTTCTGGAAAGTTGAAAGATTCAACATTTATATAATTAAATACAAAAACACAAACTTTATCACATACAAAATTTTTTATGTCTCGTTCCGGTTATACCCTACCAGTTTTTGCCTGTGGTGGTGCAATAGCGGCGTTATATTGGTTACGCCATTGCCGTATATTAAATACAGCGGGTGTTGACCTAATTTCACCGGATCAAATAGTGGAAATTCCCGTTGAACAGGTAGCTGGAATTTCCGAGAGTGGTGCTTTAGCTATTACTCGAAGTGATCCGGGGGATAACTTAGATCTAACTAAAGATACACCAATTTGGACAAAAGTAGAATGGTATGATGGAGAGGGTGAAACGATTGTTATCAGGGGTGGAGAAGGGATTGGTAAGGATTTACAGGGGATGGCTGCTATTTATACATACGCCCAGCAATTGTTGCGGAAAAACCTAGAGAAACTCCTATTTCCGGGGGAAAAAATCCTAGTGACAGTGATTTTACCTGAGGGGCGCTCCCTAGCTACCAGAACCTCCAACCCTGCTTTTGGAGTGGTGGAAGGACTTTCTTTATTAGGAACAAGCGGTATATCCCAACCATTAAGCACACCAGAACAGCTTGAGGTTTTTCGGGACGATTTAAGGACGAAGGCAAAGGAATTTAATAGCTTAGTTTTTTGTATTGGCGAAAATGGTTTAGACCTGGGGAGAAAATTGGGAATAAATCCCCAACGCATGGTAAAAACTGCTAATTGGATTGGTCCTCTATTAGTTGAGGCCCATCTTTTGGGGGTTGAAGAAATATTATTATTTGGCTATCACGGAAAATTAATGAAACTAGCAGGGGGAATATTTCATACTCATCATCATTTAGCAGATGGAAGGAGAGAAGTTATAGTCGCCCATAGTGCTATCCTGGGGTTAAAGTATGAAGATATACAAATAATATTTCATAGTCCCAGGGCGGAGGATGCTCTGCAACATCTGCGCTTTCTGGATACTATAAGTGGTAGTAACTGGACTAACCAAATTTATTTCAGTATTGCCCAAACTATTGACAATCGTTCCCAAGAGTATATAAAAAGTCATAGTGACCAGGGTGTGAAAACAACAGTTTGTGGTTCTGTGCTTTTTGACCGAAATAGAGAAGTTATTATTAAAAGTCAAACAGGTTGTGTGCTAATGGAGAAATTGTGCTAACCTAAATGGACTGTCAAAATCAAACCGCTCGTAGTTGTTAACAACTACATAGTAACTCAATTATGTTCAAAGACACACTCCCACCATCATGAATACAGCGGTAGGTCTACCAATAGATATAACATGCCAAAGTGAGGAAAATCTCCCAGATGGCGATCGCCAAATGATAGTGATTTTAGACTTTGGTTCCCAATATTCGGAACTGATTGCTCGACGCATAAGGGAGACACAAGTATATTCCGAGGTGCTTTCCTATCGCATCACACCGGAAGAGATAAGGAAAATGAACCCCAGGGGGATAATTTTATCTGGTGGTCCTAGGTCAGTTTATAGCGATTATGCACCTCAATGTGACCCAGAAATATGGGAATTGGGTATTCCCATATTGGGTGTATGTTATGGAATGCAGCTGATGGTGAATGAACTGGGGGGAAAGGTAACCCAAGCTGATCGTGGGGAATATGGTAAAGCATCATTACTTATAGATGAACCCACTCACTTGCTTACTAATGTGGAAAATGGTGTAATTATGTGGATGAGTCATGGGGACTCAGTTACAACCATGCCTCCTGGTTTTGAACTGCTAGCACATACAGAAAATACTCCTTGTGCAGCTATTGCGAACCATGAGCGCAAACTGTATGGTGTACAGTTTCATCCTGAAGTAGTTCATTCCCAGGGGGGACTGGCACTAATTCGCAACTTTGTTTATCATATTTGTGACTGCGAACCCAGTTGGACAACAGCAGCTTTTGTGGAAAATGCTATTCAGGAGATTCGTGCTAAAGTCTCCGATAGAAGGGTGCTGTTAGCGCTCTCTGGAGGCGTGGATTCTTCTACCCTGGCATTTTTGCTCCATAAAGCTATTGGAGATCAATTGACCTGTGTGTTTATTGATCAGGGTTTTATGCGAAAATTAGAGCCAGAAAGATTATTAAAATTGTTCCAGGAGCAATTTCATATTCCCGTAGAGTACGTTAACGCACGCGATCGCTTTATAAATGCTATTGCTGGTGTGACAGATCCAGAAGAAAAACGCCGTCGTATTGGTCACGAGTTTATTAGGGTGTTTGAAGAAACATCCAAAAGATTGGGTCACTTTGACTATTTAGCACAGGGTACACTATATCCAGATGTAATTGAATCTGCTGGCACTAATGTAGATCCTAAAACTGGGGAGAGGGTAGCAGTAAAGATCAAGAGTCATCACAATGTGGGTGGACTACCTAAGGACTTGAGATTTAAACTGGTGGAACCCCTGCGAAAACTATTTAAAGATGAAGTACGCAAGGTGGGTCGTTCCCTTGGTCTACCAGAGGAGATAGTTCAAAGACAACCTTTTCCTGGACCGGGTTTAGCTATTCGCATTTTGGGGGAGGTGACAGCAGAAAGGTTAAATATTCTACGTGATGCTGATTTAATTGTTCGCCAAGAAATCAACCGAAGGAATTTATATAATCAGTATTGGCAAGCATTTGCTGTTTTACTACCTATTCGTAGTGTGGGGGTTATGGGTGATCAGCGCACCTACGCCTATCCTGTGGTCTTACGAATAGTGACTAGTGAAGATGGCATGACAGCAGATTGGGCACGAGTACCTTATGATGTGCTAGAAGCCATTTCTAATAGAATTGTCAATGAGGTTAAAGGGGTCAATCGAGTGGTCTATGATATTACTTCTAAACCACCGGGCACTATAGAATGGGAATAGGTATATGAAAGTAAATTCGGGTGCTAATCCTAATTACCAAAGCTAATGTTCTCCGATTGGTATGCTGGTGGTTCTACATGAATTATAATCCTCACAGGACTATATCTCTCCTGTAGTTTGTTTTCTACTTCCTCTGTGATTTGATGGGCAGTTTCTACTTCCGGTGTATCTACTACTAGATGCATTTCTATGAACACCTGTCTACCTATTACCCCACGAGAAGCAATATCATGGCAGTTAATTACACCAGGTACGGAAGTGGCAATCCCATGTATTGCTTCTGGAGCGATCGCCATTTGATCCACTAACCAGGGCAAATTTTCTTTTAAAACGGACCATCCACTCCAAAAGACTAGCAAAGCTACGGGAAAGGCCAATACCACATCCAACCATTGAAAGTTGAACCACCAAATCCCTATTAGTCCCCCTAACACGGAAATGGTTACCCACACATCACTCATGGTGTGTTTAGCATCAGCAACTAAAATGGAACTGCCTATTCTTGTCCCTACGTTACGCTCATAAAATGCGACGAAGATATTTACGCCCAATACAATTAGTAATAACCACAGTTCAGGACCGGATATTCTCACGGGTGAACCACCTCGAATAATTTTCTCTATCGCTCCTTGAAGAATTTCAAAACAAGCTATCCCTAAAAATGCTGCTATTCCTAACGCCCCCACTGCTTCAAATTTGTGATGTCCATAGGGATGTTCTCGATCTGGTAAGGGAGAAGAGAATTTACTGGCTACTAGTCCTAACACGTTGTTAGCACTATCTGTAACACTGTGTAAAGCGTCCGCTAATAAGCTCAAGGAACCAGTAGCATACCCTACTACAACTTTTAATGCCATCACAAACAAGTTAAGTAAAAGGGTAATAATTAGTACTTTCCTTACTTCCCTTAGGTAGTTGTAATTCATAATCGAATATTTACCATTGCTATTCCTAATTATGGAGCAATTAGGTAAGTAGGGAAGCACAATTATTTGTAGGATGGGGTGTTGGGTTTCATACTTCAACCTAACCTACGTTCATCTTATATTTAATTCCACTCACCCCCTTAACCTGTCATTATAGTTATTATGGTTGCCAAAGTTTTAGAAAATTTTTACCCCATACCATTATGTCTTCCCCATTACTCACTCTCAATCTTGACCATGGCTCTATTTCTTTCACTTTTTCCCACCACGCTGCTATAGAACTAAAAACTGCCATGGATAAATTAATGCTAAGTCTGAAAGCTGTTACTGTTAAATCTAACCCCGGGGGAAAAATCACACCTGAACCCGCTTTGGAATATCGCCATACAGGTGATGTTTTCTTTGAGGTGTTCTGTAACCCCAATATCTGGCCCACTCCCTTCGCAGCTAAAGTTTTACTCACTGTACGCAATTTAGGCATTCGCTTAACTACAGAAGCAGATCTCACCCGCTTAGTTGACGATGTTAATCAGTACCTCCAACAAACGGAACCAACCTCCTGAGAAAAATATACTTGCCAAAGTCAGTAACTTTAGACAAGCATAGATTAAATAAATTACTTAACTACTACTTAGGAAACTTGGGGATCTTCGGGATCCTCCTTAATTACTGCAGTCTTGATTAGTCATTTTCCCATTGTTCTCGACCAATCAAATCCCCAATGCGATCGCGCAACAAAAAGTCACATTTCTCTAGTTCATATTCCACAAAGACCCATTCCCGAGCGGGGATGTACTGGCAGAGTGTGTATATCGGCTGTTGCCGACTGACGACTCCCTTACGCACAAGTTGGCTTGCTTCGTACTGGATTACGTCTAGAGAGTAATAATTGATAGAAGGCACCGTACTTACACTCATTGCTTTTACTCACAAATTTACGTTTAGATAGTATTCCCAATTTTCATTGAGAAGACGTGGTGATAATTTAGACCTGTGGCTAGGTTTTGTAGTTTGCTATACGGAACTATTATTATTTTGACGCTACAGACCTATAAATTATCTAAAGAAATGTGAAGTTTGTCAAGGAAATATAACATCAAAACTAAATGTACTAGTAATAGTCAAACTGAAAAGCAGGCACAAACATGACAGAAAGTACCATATAGACAGTATTAACATATTTGAGTGAAGTATGAATATGTCTAGAGTTACAATCTGATCTAGTATTTTGGCGGTAGATCAATCTTGGTGGGAGTCTTCGCGTTTTTGTTGAAGTTGGCTTAATAAATTTAACACTTTAGTTCCCCTTTCTAAGGAATGGTCTTCCACAAAAATCACTTCTGGAGTGCGACGCAATCTAACCCTAGCGCCCAACTCACTACGAACATAACCGGTAGCGGATTTTAACCCCGCCATAGTTTCGGCTTTTGCTTCTTCTGTTCCATAAATGCTGACAAATATTTTAGCGTGTTGTAAATCTCCTGAAACATCGACATCAGTGACGCTTACCATACCCACACCCACCCGGTCATCCTTAATACCGTGGATTAACATTTGGCTGACCTCCCGTTTAATTAATTCCGCAACACGGGAAACACGGCGATTTGTAGCCATATTATAAGTTCCGCCTTTTGATAGAGATTTAACAATAGATAGTTTATCTTATTAGGAATAATCCTTTTAGATTGCACTCAGTCCCAACATAGCTCGGAGAGTGAGGGTGAGGAAGAAGAACCCTCCCACAAACAGACCTATAATCGCCAGTAATGTACCTGGACGTTTTAAAAGTGGAATTAGAGGGTCAAATGTATTAACTAGCAGACCTAAGACTATAGTCACCAGGTAGCGGGGGTAGCGAAATACGTTATTCCAGAATCCGTCAAACATTTGAGTTTTGAATATACACTTTTTTATTATTAAGTAGTTTAGCAGAAAATGGGCAATAGGGAAACTAATACACTTTCAAATTTTGCCCATGGTCAATCTCGGTTTAGGGGTTTCAACGGTTCAACAAGTCTTAACTTCCATATTTCCATTACGTATAGCCCACGCCAATTCCAACATTTGAGTCCATCGCTTTTGTAACTGCTTAGGAGTACATTGCACAGCCTTGGCGATCGCCTGATCATTTTCCATAGTGGTTTTAAGTTGAAAGATTTGTTGTTGTTGTTCAGTCAACTGATTCCAGAAAAGATCCCATTGTTGAGAGGATAAACCCAGCTTATGTTCTAGTCCAGCTCCCAACCATTGATGTACCAATTGCCAATGATGTTGTTTAGCGAATTTTTCAACGTGGTATTTAAATCTTTGTTGTAAATAATCGCGCTGACGACTGGTTAGTCCCAAAATTTGATCGATTTCTGGTGCGGATAGATCCTGAAGTTTCAAAGACAAATAATTCATACAGTCCGCTTGACCCTGAGATTGAAGATACTTCATCAACTCAGTAATTACCCGGTCTCGTTCTGACTCTTCAGAGGGGTCAAAGGTGGGCTTAGCAACCATTTGGGAGCGAATTTGCTGAACTGCCAAATTGCGCTGATAAGATTCCGCTTCTTCTGTTTTAGCTGAATCCACAGCCATTTCAATATCAACCGTTGTTTCCTGGGGTTGACGACGAGCAAAACCCTGGGCTCGCAGCACAATTAACTGTTGATTAGCTCCACCGGGCAAATTAATTCGACGTTTAGCATACTGCTCTGTAAATGCCATATACTCAGCTAATTCTAGTTGAGTGCGTGGTGTATAATCTTCTGCTAATTCGTTTTCCCGACGAAAGGCTTTAATGGCCTCAATATAAAATGCTTGTAAAAAGTCTTCAATTAGATTATAACGGGCTTCAAAACCTAGTTCAGATCCAGCTGTAGTGACGTGACGATATACAATTGCACCTAAACTACTATGTAACTCTACTCTTCCTTGTCTTGAACCCAATTGATAATAACGTAGGCATTTTTGTAAGCGATGTTTAGCTAAAGTAGTCTGCCAAGACTTAACTTGTCCAGAAGTTTGAATACGGGAACTTTTATCACAAATTCTTTCTACTTCCTTAGTTATGCGATTTACAACAGCTTGTATACATCCAGAGGAAGCCTTAACTTGAGACTCGATTTCCTCAGATAGGAGCTGTACTAAGGTTTTGGAACTAGCAAGTGGTGAGTCTTGAGAGTCACCATCAAGAGCGGGTCTAAAATTTGGCAGATTAACGGGGTTAGCTTTCATGACTTTTCCTGAGTATTGCACCTTAACTACAATTAAACGCAACCGATTGATGTCTTTCCATGGCATTATCCGGTATGAAACCACCTGCACTTCCCTTGAAGATTTTTTGCGGATAGTCTTGGTGTATGTTACCGTGAAGTGTTAAAGCTGTATTTTCTGAATTGAGCATTTTTTGGTGCAATAGTATCAAAGTAATAGTCAAAATGGGGATCATCTATTAAAATTGGCAAGGTGATTATATCCAAGCTGCTACTGCTTCCCAACCCATTCCCTTTCTTGTTATAATAGGTTGATTATCCGTCAAGTCTAAAATAGTAGATACCTGATTCTTGGGTTCCTCACCCGTGTCTATAATAATATCTACCAAGCTATCTAAACGGTCAAACAGGTCCATCTTAGATGGGTGTACGTCAGTATCTACATTTAGGTCATCCATATCATGGAGGGGTAAATGTGCCGAAGTCGAGATAATGGGATTCCCCAAAGATTCTAGTAAGGCCAAACACAGGTGGTGATTTGGCACTCGAATCCCCGTGGTTTTACGCTTAGGATTTTGTACCAATCGTGGTACTAACTTGGTAGCAGGCAACAAAAAAGTGTAGGGACCTGGTATCAAGGATTTCATAATCCGATAAGCTATATCACTGACAAAGGCATAAGTAGCTACGCGAGAAAGAGAAGGACATAGGAAGGTTAATGGTTTATCATTGGCCAACCGCTTAATTTTCTTAACTCTTTCTACAGCTGACTTGGCATTTAAATCGCAACCGATGGCATAAACCGTATCAGTAGGATAAAGCATAACAGCACCACCAGAAAGTGCCAACCTTATATCCTCTATCCGACGATTTTGTGGGTTATCAGGATGAATTTCCAAAATTCTAGCCATAAGCTAATAAATGGGTGAAAGATTAATTTTCAACTTGAACATCATTGCTACCTATGACTCCTCCATGACCATAAGATCAGTAGAATTTAACTTACAGTTTAAACAGAAACACAAAAACGATTAATCATTATTAGCATTTTATGAGTAAAATTGCCTATTTTCAATGTCCTACGGGAATATCTGGTGATATGTGTTTGGGCGCTTTCGTAAGTTTGGGTGTTCCTGTCAACTACTTACTGGAAAAACTTGGGGGTTTGGGGATTGACCAGGAATATGAATTGGAAAGCGAGTTAGTTCATCGTCAAACTCAACAAGCTACTAAAATCCATGTTAACCTAACTAGTTACCATCATAATCACCATCATCACCATGGTCGTCATCTACCAGAAATAGAAAAGATGATCCTCGCAGCTAATCTACCCACAAGAGCAGCTGACTGGAGTTTAGCTGTATTCCGCCAATTAGCAGTAGCAGAAGGCGCAGTACATGGCATTGCACCTGAAAAAGTTCACTTTCATGAAGTTGGTGCTGTTGATGCGATTGTGGATATTGTGGGAACCTGTTTGAGTTTAGACTGGTTAGGAATAGACAGTGATGAAACTGGACTACCCCTAGTCTATTGTTCAGCTTTCCCTACGGGGGGGGGAACGGTTAAAGCTGCTCATGGTAGAATGCCAGTTCCCGTACCCGCAGTGTTAAAGTTATGGGAAATGACCAATTCTCCCGTCTATAGTAATGGTATTGACAGAGAACTAGTTACACCAACAGGAGCAGCGATCGCCACTACTTTGGCGAGGAGTTTTGGTTCACCTCCACCGATGGTGTTGAAGCAGGTGGGATTGGGTGCTGGTTCTCTGGATTTACCCATTCCTAATATACTACGCATTTGGCTAGGTGAAACTTCCCCAGATCCTTTACATATTCACAAGTTACAGGTGAATGATGCGGATCCTCATGGAGAAGGGGAAGAGACAATTTGTGTTTTAGAGACCCAAATAGATGATTTGAGTCCCCAAGCTATAGGTTATGTTTTTGAAGCTTTGTTTGCTGCTGGTGCGGTAGATGTGTTTACCCAATCTATAGGTATGAAAAAATCGCGTCCGGGAATCTTACTAAGTGCAATTTGTCATCCGGAAAATCTGACTGGTTGTCAGGAGGTGATATTTAGGGAAACTACCACCTTGGGTATTCGTTATACTACTCAACAACGCCGTATTTTACAAAGAGATATGCAAACGGTGCAAACTCCCTATGGTCAAGTTGCTGTGAAGGTGGCTTGGCAAGGTAAAACGTCACAAAAGGTCATTACTAATGTACAACCTGAATATGAAGACTGTGCCAATCTAGCTAGACAGCATCATCTCCCTTGGCGTGAAATCCAACGCTTGGCCCTACACCATTGGTATGCGAGCCAACCCTAAATTTTGGCACAAGCTATATTTTTAAAAATGACCCAACTTTTACAACAGTCAATTCAAATTAATGCTCCTGCTACATTAGTAGAACAATGTTTAACCGACTTGCATTTAATGCACCAATGGTTAAATCCCCTCCTTCGCTGTGAACCACTAGGGGAGGTTTGGACCACAGAAATTGGCAGTCGCAGTCGTTTTATGATTCAAATCCCACGAATTAAACCCACTCTCAATGTGGTGGTCATTGAAAGACAACCAGGACTTATTGTCTGGGGTTTTAAGGGGTTCTTTCAAGGGAGCGATCGCTGGGAATGTCAACCTCTAAGTCAAGGCACATTATTGATTAATTCCTTTGAATTTAAAATACCCAATCCCATTATCAGTTGGGGATTTAACACTTTTGCTGCATCCTGGACCCAATCGGATATGCGGTCACAGTTAGTCCGGTTTAAAAATGTTGCCGAAGGATTAGCCAAGTCTCCCAAATATGCTCTATAATGCTTATCACTTATCTATTAATTTTCTAGCTAGTGCTAGTGCCCCCTGGGAATTATTTACCTTACCCTCAGCTTGAGCAATGGCAATTTCCTGCAAAATTTCTCCCACCAGTGGTGAGGGTGGGATATTTAGTGCTATAATCACCTCCTTACCAGTCACCAACGGTGATGGGTGGGCCACCAAATCATCAGGGTTCAAATAACGTTTAACCAGGGGACTATACAATTCTAAACTATGCTTGTGGGACTTGGTGTTTAACATATCCTGTGCTAAAGCTAGAACGATTGTAGAGCTAAAAACAACCCCTACCTCCCTAAACCAACAGTACTGTTCTCGCAAGGACATGCTATTTGCTTGTTTCATCTGCGGGAATAGTCGTAGGGCGGTAATAATACTACGAATCTCCACTCGACTGTATGTCATTTCCCCCAGCTCCCGTTCTGCTATCTCAGGAGCAGGATTCACTAAACACCCTAGTTTAGCAATATCCAACCATCTGGTTTTCATAGAATCCCGAATGGGTTTCCCTAGCTGTTCCCCCAGTTCTGACCAATTTTCCCCTATTGCTTGAACCGCTGGATCTACTGCAATTAGTTTATCTACACTTTCTGGCGTTGCATAAATAAAAAATTGACCTAATAACCCATCCTCCCAGGCGGTTTTTAACCAAAATGTACCTACAGCACTTTGCAAAAGATAACCAATTTCTGTTCTAATCCTTTCGGAAGCGACTTGACAAAGATTTGCAGATAATTTACGAATAGTTAGTTGGGTATGAGGTTCAATAACAAAATTTAATTGGGCAGCTTGACGATAAGCACGCATTAAACGCAAAGGGTCATCTTGGAGATTTTGGGGAGATATCATCCGCAATAAACCACTTTCTATGTCTTTACAACCACCTAGAGGATCCATCAGTTCTTGAGTATAGGGATTATAGGCGATCGCATTAATGGTAAAGTCTCTCCGATGTAAATCAGTCAGTAAACTGTCTCCATCCTGTTGGGCAAAATCTACTGTCCCCTGGGGAAACACCACCCGGGCTATATTTCTCTTCCCATCCAACAACACAAAACCAGCTCCATAATGTTGGGCGATCGCCCGAGCAACTTTTACCGCATTGTCTGGTATGATAAAGTCTAAATCCAAGTAGTCTTGACTTCTACCCAAAATGCCATCCCGCACTGCACCACCTACCATATAAGCTGGTTGAGGTAGCATCCCCAAGCTAAATGGCCAATTTTTGGGATCTAAGCGAGCAGTAATTGAATCATTCATTATTTATCCAAAAAAGTATGAGCGGCAAATTAGTCTATATTGCCATTCCACCTGCTAAAACTATATGATATAGCTACATATCTAACCTTAGAGTAGGAGTTGGTCATGTGTATTTGCGTTAACTGTCACTACGTAGACCGTTGTGTTACCTACAATGCGGTAGAAACTCAACACCAACAACCACACTTAAATGAAAATCCCGATTTTAATGCCCAGGAACCTGCTATAAATGTTAACATTCGTACTGAAGGAGAAATTATTGAAATGGAATGGGATGTGGTAGGTTGTCTAAGTTTTAAACCAGAAATGGGTAAATGGGCATCATTACGTCCGGGTGAATTAGTACCCACCTAATGTTGGTGCATATTATTCTAATTTTCCACTTTACTGCTAATAGAAGCTCTTGAACAATCACCAAAAATACGCTTTAGGAATACACACTACTACACCGGAATTAGGTTTAGTAATGAGTAACTTTGTGGATGACACGCGCTCTCAGGTATGGAATTTGGGACGTGATGTATCCAGTCATATTCACCAATGTCTAGTGGATTTTATCCCACCCCAAAGCTGGCCAGATCTACGGTTAATTGCAGTAGCTAAAGGACCTGGAGGGTTTACCGGTACTCGCATTGGTATGGTTTTAGCACGTACCCTAGGTCAGCAATTGAACATTCCGGTTTTAGCTATATCCACCTTAGCAGCGGTGGCATGGCACAAAAAGAGTCAAAATTCTCATTTACCAGCCACTATAGCTGTAGAAATGCCAGCACAGCAGGGGAAAGTATTTGGAGCGATTTATCAGATTGATGTTGAAAAATCCGAGATAAAAGCTCTATTAGCAGACCAGGTGTTTACTCTAGAAGCATGGAAAGAAACCTTAAATGATTATCCCAATAATTATCCAATTGAACATGAACTAATTAGAGCCACATCAAATTTAGCAGTGACAGTAACCAGTATATTACACCTGGCTTATTTAGATTGGCAACAAGGTAAGAATGGTCATTGGTCTGATTCCCTACCCTACTACGGTCAACATCCTGTGGATAGCTAAGAATCAAAAAGAGCAATTAATTCACCGGATCCCCCCACAACCTCACCAATAGTAAAAGCGGGAATATGCTGAGATTGGAAATGAGTAATTGCTTGTTGTGCTTGTGTGGGAGGTAAAATCAACACAAAACCCAAACCCATGTTAAAAGTATTGTACATAGCTTGTGCACCCACAGATCCAAAATCAGCCAACCATTTAAATACGGGGGGGATTGGCCAACTACCTGGATGAATTTTCACAGATTGATTAGCTGCTAAGCACCTGGGCAAATTTTCTGGTAAACCCCCACCGGTAATGTGGGCCATACCGTGGATTTCCAGACCTTGGTGCAGAGCTGATAAAACAGACTTAACATAAATGCGAGTAGGGGTGAGAAAAGTAGAACCTAAAGTTTTTCCATGGAACAAATCTGGAGTGTGGTTCCAAGTAAAACCACCATCACTAACAATCTTTCGGACTAAACTCACACCATTACTATGAATACCAGAACTAGCTAGACCTATGGCCAGATCGCCAACTTGCACCTGGGAACCATCTAACATTTTGCTTTTTTCCACAATTCCCACACAGAAACCAGCTAGGTCATATTCACCCACCTGGTAGAAACCTGGCATTTCAGCTGTTTCTCCCCCCAATAGAGCAGCACCAGCTAATTTACAACCTTCAGCTATTCCTGACACCACCTGAGTTAACTGCTCTCCTTCTAGTTTACCAGTAGCGACATAATCTAGAAAAAATAGTGGTTCTGCTCCCGAGGTGAGTACATCATTAACACACATAGCCACCAAATCAATACCCACAGTGTGATGACAATTGAGGATTTGGGCAATTTTTAGCTTTGTGCCCACACCATCCGTACCAGACACCAATACAGGTTCGTGATAACCTGTGGGTAGCTGGAAACATCCACTAAAACCGCCCAAACCACCCAAAACTTCTGGTCTAAAGGTACTGTGAACTAAATTGCGAATTTGTCCTACAAAAGCTCTACCCGCTTCTACATCCACACCTGCATCCCGATAATCCATGACTGTAATGTTAACCTTCCGTTTTTTTTCTATCCATCATTACCACAAAATCACTAAAATCTCTAGAAAACCTCATCCTCCATTCCTTTCCACCATTCTCCTAAATTCATCATGTCTTGGTGAATGTCTGCTAGTTCTTCTATATAAACTTCCGTAGATATGTCATGCCGTCGCTCCTGTAATTTTTTTAACCTGAGTTGCACTAATAACCACGGTTTGGCAATACTATCGGTTAGTTCTAAATATGTAGCTAGTTGTTGACTGTTCATTGGCGGATTTTTAGATTAGAGTATTATATTTAGAATATTAGAATAATTGGCGATCGCGTCTTTTAAATTATAGGTAGTAATTCCAGTAGTATTTTATTTTATGGCATTAAAAACACAAAACAGCAATTACGAAGTTAAAACCCAAGAAATTGCCCAGCAGATTCTCGCTAATACCCAGGAAGGTCGTTCCTTTTTTGCTGCTTTACGGGATCAAATGCGATGGGATGACAAACTGTTGGGGTGGACTATGGGTAATCCTGGATTGCGGGTGCAGTTGTTTCGTTTTATAGACACTTTACCCGCACTCCATAGCAAGGTGGAAATTGCCTCCCATTTACAGGAGTATTTGGGTGATGATTCAGTGGAATTACCACCAGCATTGAAAAGTTTGTTAAATTTTGCTTATCCGGATTCTATGCCAGGTCAGGTAGCTGCTACCACCGTAGAGACAGCCGTGCAAACTCTGGCACATAAATATATTTCTGGAGAGAATATCCAACAGGTAATTAAAACCGTGGAAAAACTCAGAAAAGAAAAAATGGCTTTCACTATTGATTTACTTGGGGAAGCAGTCATTACGGAAATAGAGGCACAGTCTTATTTAGAAAAATATTTAGAATTGATGCAGCAGTTAGTGGAAGCATCAAAAAAATGGCAACATGTACCTATTATTGACGAAGCTGATGGAGAAATAATTCCCAAAGTACAGGTTTCAGTGAAATTAACTGCTTTTTATTCCCAATTTGATCCTTTAAATGCTGAAGGGAGTGAAGCAAAGGTAAGCGAGCGGATTCGGACTTTGCTACGTCGATCGCGGGAATTGGGAGCAGCAGTACATTTTGATATGGAGCAGTATGGCTATAAAGATATAACTTTGAAAATTCTGAAAAAGCTATTATTAGAAGAGGAATTTCGTCAACGTACGGATATTGGCATCACTATTCAAGCCTATTTACGTGATAGTAAGGAAGATGTCCAAGGGGTAATTGACTGGTTAAAACAACGAGGTTACCCCCTAACTATTAGATTGGTAAAAGGCGCTTACTGGGATCAGGAAACTATTAAGGCTGCCCAAAAACATTGGGATCAACCAGTTTACAATGATAAAGTAGCTACGGATGCTAACTTTGAAGCCATAACTCAGCTTCTTTTAGAAAATCATCAATACGTTTATTCTGCTCTGGGTAGCCACAATGTTAGATCCCAAGCTCGTGCCATAGCCATTGCAGAAACTCTCAACGTTCCACGACGCTGCTTTGAAATGCAAGTTTTGTATGGCATGGGCGACAAAATTGCTAAAGCGTTAGTAGATAAAGGGTATAGAGTGCGAGTCTATTGTCCCTACGGTGATTTATTACCAGGGATGGCCTATCTAATTCGCAGACTATTGGAGAATACGGCTAATAGTTCCTTTTTAAGGCAAAATCTGGAAAATCGTCCGGTTGCTGAATTGTTAGCTCCTCCCATAGTGGAAGAAACTCCCATTCCAGAAAACCCAACACAAGATGATTTTATAGGTGCTGCGGATATAGATTATGCTGAGGAGCAAAAACGAGAAGATTCCCGATTGGCTTTTGAGCAGGTGCATCAACAATTGGGGAAAACCTATTTACCCCTAATTAATGGAGAATACGTTAATACATCAACTATTATCGATTCCTTAAATCCTTCTGATTTTAGTCAGGTAGTGGGCAAAATTGGCTTGATTAGTGTGGAACAAGCTGAGGAAGCAATGCAAGCTGCTCAAGCTGCTTCCCCCCATTGGCAAAAAACACCTGGGCCACAACGAGCTGATATTTTGCGTCGCGCAGCAAACTTAATGGAAATCAGACGAGCTGAATTGGCAGCCTGGATTGTATTAGAAGTTGGCAAACCTGTTAAAGAAGCTGATGCAGAAGTTTCCGAAGCTATAGATTTTTGTCGTTATTACGCTCAGGAAATGGAACGTCTGGATGGGGGAGTGGTATATGATGTTGCTGGAGAAACCAACCGTTATATTTACCAACCCAAGGGAATTGCTGTGGTCATCTCCCCCTGGAACTTTCCCCTGGCGATCGCCTGTGGTATGACTGTTGCTGCTCTGGTTGCAGGAAATTGTACTCTGCTCAAACCAGCAGAAACCTCTTCTGTGATTACCGCCAAGTTTACACAAATCCTTCTAGAAGCGGGAATCCCCAAAGGTGTTTTTCAATATGTGCCCGGAAAAGGATCTCAAGTGGGCGCCTACCTGGTTAATCATCCCCAAACCCATGTAATTGCTTTTACGGGATCTCAGGAAGTGGGATGTAGAATTTATGCTGAAGCTGCTATTGTTAAACCAGGACAAAAACATCTTAAAAAGGTAATTGCCGAAATGGGAGGTAAGAATGCCATTATTGTAGATGAAAGTGCAGATCTAGACCAAGCAGTGGTAGGAGTGGTTCATTCCGCTTTTGGTTATAGTGGTCAAAAGTGTTCCGCCTGTTCTAGGGTAATTGTATTGCAACCTATCTATGAAACGTTTTTAAATAGATTAATTGAAGCAACCAAGTCCTTAAATATTGGTGCAGCAGAGCTACCTAGTACCCAGGTTGGTCCAGTGATTGATAGTCAAGCTAAAAACCGGATTTTAGAATATATAGAGATGGGCAAAAAAGAAGCCAAATTGGTTTTGCAGTTGGAGTCCCCATCTCAAGGGTATTTTGTCGGACCTGTGATTTTTGCTGACGTTCCTCCCCAGGGAGCGATCGCCCAGCAGGAGATATTTGGTCCGGTTTTATCAGTAATTCCTGCGCCAGATTTCGATCAAGCAGTAAAAATTGCCAATTCAACCAACTACGCTTTAACTGGGGGTATTTATTCCCGCACACCTTCCCATATTGAACAAGCAAAGAGGGAACTGGAAGTGGGAAATTTGTATATTAACAGGAATATTACCGGTGCGATTGTAGCTCGTCAACCATTTGGTGGGTTTAAACTTTCTGGTGTGGGTTCCAAAGCAGGTGGTCCTGATTATTTATTACAGTTTTTAGAACCAAGAACCATAACCGAGAACATTCAACGTCAGGGTTTTGCTCCCATAGAAGGAGCAGATTAACGGGTAAAAATTCAGGTAATTTACCGATCATTAAGCAAAAGACGACTGTTATTATCAATATAGGTGGGAGCACCACTATGACTAATTGCTCCATATTTTGCAATGTAAGACCGAACTTCTAGGGGAAAGGTGGGATATTCCAAGATTCCATCCCCATCCGCTATGGTGGCCCAAAATTCTCGCAGGTCAGGAGCTAGCTTTTGGGCCTGATTTAAGGGTAAATTCAAGGGGGGTAAGGTGAGTAGTTTGATCACAAAGGGAAAGGAGCGATCGCCCATCCATTGTCTGGATGATTGTTGTAAATCGGGAAATTGGGGTACTGATTGAACTCGATGGGAGAATATTTGTAACCATTCTCTCCCTAGATGGTCTCGTTCATATTCTAATACTCTATAGGGATGGGGATAACTGACAAGGGAACCGGTGGTAATATCATAAACTCCGTTGGACTGGGCTACATCTTGTACATGTAAGTGTCCTGTAAACACTAGTTTAACCCCATGTCTAACCAACAGGTCTACTAGCTCTCGAGCGTTCTCTAACATGTAACGATTAGCCATGGGATGGGTTGCCTGGTTGGGTAAATGCTCAACAACATTGTGATGAATCATAACCAAGACTAATTCATCCTTTATCTTGGACAATTCTGACTCTAACCATTGAAATTGTTCCGGGTCTAAAAGTCCTATCTGTTTACCATGGTGGTCAAAGGTGTTAGAGTTTAACCCAATTAGTCTCACACCTGGCAATATTTGACGGTTATAATAGAAATGGTCTGGGTGATCATAGCCAAATTTATGGTAATAATAGGGAAACTCCATAAAGCCAATAGACTGGTGATTGGCTAACAATACGGGGACATCATGATTACCAGGGACAACATAGCTAGGAAATGGTAGCTGTGATAGTCTGTTGCTCAACCAGGCGTGATTTTCTGGTTCACCGTGTTGGGTGAGATCTCCCGGGAGTAAAAGAAAATCCAGATCCAGTTGGGTGAGATGTTCTAGGACAATTTCTAAAGCGGGGATACTTACTTCCACTAGGTGGAACCGATCAGGATGATCCCATATGGTGTGGGGTAGAGCAATGTGCAAATCGCTAACTATGGCAAAGCGAAACTTCATATCTGTTAATTTAAAAAAATGTTAAAACCACTTATCTGTTTAATCTAAAATGTACACTAAATTAGACCTTTTATAGTCTTTGGAGGTGGAAATTTTGCCTTTGATTCGGGTGCGTCAGCACGTTAACCCTCTAGCTAGAAAGTTCCAAACTCCTATTGATCCACCAATATGGGAACAGGTTTTTTCTCAAACAAACCAACCTCTACACTTGGATATTGGAGCTGGACGAGGTAGGTTTTTATTACAAATGGCTCAAAGAGAATTAAACTGGAATTTTTTGGGTTTAGAAATTAGAGAACCTCTGGTGACGGAAGCTAACAGATTAGCTGGTCAATTAGATTGGCAAAATTTACATTATTTATTTTGTAATGTGAATAATTCCCTAGAGCCAATTTTGTCCAGTTTGCCAACGGGAGTTCTACAACGGGTAACTATCCAATTCCCCGATCCTTGGTTTAAATCCCGTCATGCTAAACGTCGTGTGGTACAACCCCAATTGGTGTCACATTTGGCTAATTACTTGGTTGTGGGTGGAGAAGTGTTTATACAGTCTGATCAACATTTTCTAGCTACTCAAATGTGCGATCGCCTGCAAGAACACCCAGCATTTAACGGGGTATGGTTATCGGAAAACCCCCTAGTCCCCACAGAACGGGAAATAGCTACCCAGAATAAGGGTGAACCCATTTACCGCGCTTTGTTTGTTAAGAGATAGCTCCTGGTGCTCTGGTTAAAGGTTTTAAATATACTTCCTCATTCTCTAAGGATTCACAAAACACTGTAATTGTTGAAGTTTGAATCAATCCCTCACTGTTTAAACTAAAAACCTGATGACGATAGTAGGCATAAACGTCAAATAACCCGCCAACAAAACCAAAGGTCAGACCAATGATTAACAATCCATGGAGGGGACTACCAGTGCCAAAGGTAGCTAAAAAATGCAGTATGTCATTGGGTATGTCCTGAGTCACTCCATGCAAGATAGGGATGAGTCCAAACAAACATAGACAGGACAATAAAAAACCAACAAATAATATTGGAGCTATAAAACTCAATACTATGGCTAGTAAAACTGAGCGGAGAAAGTTAGTAAAAACCATCATTTCAGTCCATCTCCAAGATTTAAGACGACGACAGACCAAAACCTGCACGTCAATTTCTACAATAGGGGCGATCGCGATGAAAAATACGGATTTGTCAAAAATCTTAAATCTTAATTAAAATACAGATGAAAATTACCATCTAGTGCAGGGTCAGTTTTAGGGAACCCCAAGTGGTAAAACCCTTGATATACATGGGTTTGATTAATTAATTACATTTAGATATGTTGTATCGGGTTAAAAATTAAGATATATTAAGATATAATTAGTGAGAAAATCCTTAACCAAAGTTAATATAGTGATCAAAATGGTCAAGAGAAAAAAGCGAGAAGTTTCGCTATTCTTAGAAGAGTCACCGAGTTAGATAGAAGACATTGAGCCAGACTATATCTAAATCCAGTTTAGGACTATGGGGTCAAAGACTGGTGGAGGCGATTTTTTTAGGGGGACAAGTGACACTGCACTTGCTCAAGGGAAAAATTCATCGTCGTAACACACTAGAGCAACTAGCGGTAGTGGGACCAGATTCCCTATTTATAGCCTTACTAACGGCGATTTTCGTCGGTGCAGTGTTTACAATTCAGGTAGCGCGAGAGTTTATTAACTTTGGTGCTGGGAATTTGGTAGGGGGGGTATTAGCAGTAGCTTTAACCCGAGAATTATCACCTGTACTCACAGCAGTTATTTTAGCGGGTAGAGTAGGTTCTGCATTTGCGGCAGAAATTGGTACTATGCGGGTTACAGAACAAATAGATGCTTTATTAATGTTAAAGACTGACCCTATTGATTTTTTAGTCATCCCTCGTCTTTTAGCATGTTTATTAATGTTACCAATTTTGACCCTGCTATCTTTGGTTACTGGAATGTGGGGAGGATTGATAATTGCTACCAATCTTTACAATCTTTCGGATACGGTGTTTTTAGACTCAGCGCGTAACTTTTTAGATCTGCGAGATATAACTAGTGCCATGATTAAAGCAGCGTGTTTTGGGATTTTAATCGCCATAATTGGTTGCAGCTGGGGTTTAACCACTACAGGGGGAGCTAAGGGTGTGGGACAATCAACCACCACAGCAGTGGTTACTGCTCTGTTAGTGATTTTCATTAGTAATTTCTTTTTATCATGGTTGATGTTTCAGGGAGCGGGTAATCCATCTATCAGACCTTAATTATTTCACCTACAACTCTCAAAAATTATGACAAATTATCCCTTATCTGGTAGTTTATCTACCACGGAAATCAAAGCCAGTTACAATATTCCTCTGGTATTAGTAATTAGTTCCATCCCCCTATTGGTGGTTCAACCTTTATTGGGTGGTGCGATCGCGCTGTTTGGATTATTTCTCATGTTTCAAGCTGTGTCGTTGCGGTTTTTATTTACTGGGAATGACTTTGATATTTACCGAGGTGAGAAGTTAATCAGGAGATTTCCTTATGGGGAGTGGCAAAGTTGGCGAATTTTTTGGGATAGGGTGCCAATTTTGTTCTATTTTAGAGAAATCAAAAGCATCCATTTTTTGCCAATTTTATTTGACCCTAGAACCCTGAAATCCTGTTTAGAAAGATTGCAAGCAGAGGGTAAAATACCCTAGGGAGGCACAATTATTTGTAGGATGGGTTAACCCCATGGGGGTGTTGGGTTTCATACTTCAACCCAACCTACGTTCATCTTATATTTAATTCCACCCACCCACTTATCCACGAATTGTTTTTAAAAACGGTTCTGGTCTAGTTTTAATATATATTATTTTGTCAATTGTATGAAACATTCATCGTTACCCTTAGACCATACCCTGGAAAAAAGCCCCAATTGGCAGTTACTTATTTTAAGTAATGGTCACGGAGAGGATATAATTGCAGGAAGGATTATCGAGGAACTAAAAAAGCTCCCCTCAGCTCCCGATATTTTTGCCTTACCAATAGTAGGAGAAGGTCATACCTATCAAAGTTTAAATATACCCCGTATTGGGGATGTAAAAACCATGCCTTCAGGTGGTTTTATCTATATGGATAGTAGTCAACTGGTACAGGATATCCAAAGTGGTCTAATTCAACTCACCTGGAAGCAAATTCAAGCAGTTCGTATCTGGGTAAAATGTCAAAGAAAATTGGGCAATCACCAAGGAATTCTAGCAGTGGGTGATATCATACCTCTATTATTTGCCGCCATCAGCGGTGCTAATTATGCTTTTGTGGGAACCGCAAAATCAGAATATTATGTGCGGGATAAAACCGGTCTACTCAGGAGAAATTCCCAAAAATCTTGGTGGGAAAACTTCTCCGGTTCCATTTACCACCCCTGGGAAAGATGGTTGATGAGTGGTCGTCGCTGTCGTGCAGTTTTCCCTCGAGATACCCTAACCACGGAAATTTTAAGAAGGTGGCCTATCCCAGCTTTTGATGCAGGAAATCCCATGATGGATGGTTTGGAACCTTCTTCTAATACACCCCAATTTCTAGATTCCAATCTCCAAAAATCAGAGAGTTATTACCCCCTCATTGTTACTTTACTCCCCGGTTCCCGCACTGGTGAAGCATATAATAATTGGGAAATGATTATGGTGGCTATATCCGGTTTAATGGAGAGTTTACACGGGCAAAAAATTATTTTTCTCAGTGCGATCGCTCCCGGTTTGGATGAGGCAATTTTATCTGAAAGTTTAAAAATTCAAGGTTGGGAAAATCATCACTCATCCCCCATTGCTATTAGGGATCCCCATGCTTTAGTTTTTAAACAAAGAAATGCCTATTTACTATTAACAAAAACATCTTATAATGAATGTCTACACTGGGCACATTTAGCCATTGCCATGGCGGGTACCGCCACAGAGCAATTTGTAGGACTGGGAAAACCTGTAATTGCTTTTCCAGGTAAAGGTCCTCAATATAATCCCAATTTTGCTGAAGCTCAAAGTCGTCTTTTAGGAGTTTCTTTAATATTATTAGATCACCCCAGACAAGTTCCCAAAACCGTTTCAAATCTGTTCCAAAATCCTGACTTTTTCCAGGAAATTGCCACAAATGGATGGGAACGTATGGGGAAACCAGGAGCAGCAAAACGCATTGCTGAATGTTTGAAAGTGAGATTGGGCTCACCCAACCAATCCTGAACGTAGAGCCCGCACAGCAGCTTGGGTTCTATCATCCGCACAGAGCTTATTCAAAATATTGCGAACATGGGTTTTTACCGTTCCCACCGTAATATAGAGTTTCTCTGCTATTTGTCCGTTGCTACAACCATCCACTATTAATTCCAAAATTTCCAACTCCCGTTGGGTGAGAGGAGAGCTTTCTAGCACCTGTTCGTACTCTATGGCTAAACCCTCTATTTTGACCATTTTTGGTTTATCCCCTGCTTCCCCCGGTGACTGGACACGCATCCTCCTTAAAACTACATTCGCGATCGCTGGATCTATCCAAGAATTTCCCGCATAAGTAGCATTTATAGCTTCTGTTAATTTATTAATGCTAGTCTCTTTCATGTAATAGGAGTCTGCCCCCGCTGCAAAAGCAGCTAGAACTGATTCTTCCGTACTATCCATGGTCAAAACCAGTATTTTGGTATTGTTCTGTCCGTTTTCAGTTTGATGGCGCTTAAACTTACGAGTTAATTCTATCCCATCCATATCAGGTAACCCAATATCGACCACAGCCACATCTGGTTTAGTAGTTTCCAAAAGTTTTAGTCCCTGAGTTGCATTTGCTGCTTCGCCGATTACCTTCAACCCTGGGTGGGACTGGATGACAGTCTTTAAACCCATTCTAGTTAAATCATGGTCTTCTATTAAAATAATGCTAATTTCACTCATTGTCGTACCAAATTAACCAAATTATCATAATTATCTTGGAAATTCACCCATTAGGTCAAACTCCTTGTGTCTAATATCCCCAAGGGGATCTTAGATGATATATGTTGTAAATTACATCTATCTTAGGGAAGAGTAAAAATATAACTAGGGATATATGCCAAAAGTTCCGGGATATGAAATACTGATGCGAATACGAAATAATGTGGGTATAACTTGAGTCTGGGAAACCGGTCGTGTTGGCACGTAAAACTAGTCTGAGAATTAGACAAATATATGTAAGCGGGGAGAAATGGAAACTAATGGAAGAGAGGCTAAAAATTTTGGTTGTGGATGAGGATGACTTAGCACGTAAGGTATTTCGTTTAGTGGTAAACGAAACCAGGTTATCCTTGGAATTATGGGAGGTCAGTGACAGCAAGAATGTTTTTTGTGTCCTAGAAAGTGCTAGATTCGACTGTATTTTTCTTGGTTCTCCTTTGGTGGATGGCACTTTGACCCTAATTGACAAACTACATTTCTCCCAGATTAAAGTCCCCCTGGTGATTCTTACAAGTCCAGGAGAGGAAAAAACCGCTCTCAATTTATTACATAACGGTGCTACAGACTATTTAAACAAATCCAGTCTCACTCCAGAAATTTTATCTATAATCTTGCGAAATGCAATTCGCTTACACCAGTCCGAGGCTAAAGCCCAGTTAGCTTATAGTCAGCTTAAAGAAAGCCATGAAAAGTTGATTCGTACTAACGATGAATTAGAGAGACAACGACAACAAATTCAACTACAGAATTTGAAACTATTAGAAGTATCAAGATTGAAATCACAATTTTTGTCAACCATATCTCATGAGTTGCGAACTCCCATGAATGCCATAATTGGGTTTGCCCAAATTCTACTGCGTCCTAAATTTAGTCAGCTAAGTAGTGTACAGACGGATATGTTAAAACGCATTCTGAATAATGCCAAGGATTTGTCGATGTTACTGAATGAGGTTTTAGACTTTTCTAAGATTGATTCTGGTAGATTAGGATTAAAACCAGAAATTTTCGATCTGTCTAAGATGGTTAATCATACTGTGGGTGAAATCCGCTCTTTAGTGGAAGCCAAGAAGTTATCTTTATCTGTAGAAATAGATTTGGAAAATACTCTTGTATTTAATGATCCTGTACGGGTGCGTCAGATTTTAATTAACTTGCTTTCAAATGCTATTAAGTTTACAGAGCGCGGGTGTGTTTGGGTTAGAGTTACCGAAACCAGTAAAAGTCGCATAGCTATTTCTATTAGGGATACTGGAATTGGTATTTCCAATCAAGATTGTGAACATATTTTTGAAGCATTTAGACAGGTAGACCAAGGTATGAGTCGTAAATATCCAGGGACTGGATTGGGTTTAGCAATTATTGATTCATTAGTGAAAATCATGGGAGGAAAAATAATGTTGGAAAGTCAATTAGCAGTAGGTTCGCTATTTACAGTTGAATTACCAAGACAAGTTAGTGTAAATTCACTTAGTGGAGAGAAACTGAGCTATTTGGAGAAAAAAGGTCGCAGTATGTCAGTTCCAGAAAAATGGAGAGCCAGATATTAGTGCGTCAATAAGTAGGGAGGCACAATTATTTGTAGGATGGGTTAACCCATGGGGGTGTTGGGTTTCATGCTTCAACCCAACCTATGTTCATCTTATATTTAATTCCACTTAAACTACCAATTAAACTAAATTTACTCAGGTGGATAGGGTATGTCAGTTAGCAAGAGTGATCAAGTTGCGCGTATTCTTGTAGTCGATGATAGAAGAGATAATTTAATTTTAGTCCAAACCCTATTAGAGAGTGAAGGGTATGCAATTGATTCAGTTTCCGATGGAGCAACAGCTTTACAAAAAACGGTCCAATCCCCTCCAGACCTAATTCTTTTGGACGTAATGATGCCAGAAATGGATGGTTATGAAGTAACTCGCACAATTCGTAGCTATACTAATATTGATTACATTCCTATTTTACTGATCACAGCTTTTGATGAATCTAGTGTGGTGGAAGGATTAGATGCGGGTGCGGATGATTTTATTCGTAAACCATTTGATACTAATGAGTTATTAGCAAGAGTCCGCTGCTTGCTGAGACTGAAATACAGCATTGATGAACAACAAAAAATGAGTCGACAACGAGAAGATTTTGTCTCCCGACTAACTCACGATTTGCGCACTCCTTTATTAGCAGCAGATCGTATGTTAGACCTGTTTCAAAAGGAGACCTTTGGTCAAATTCCTCCTGAAATGAAACAAGCGATCGCTATGATGATTCGCAGTAATCAGAACTTGCTAGAAATGGTAAATAATCTTCTAGAGGTTTATCGGTTTGATGCTGATAAGAAGTTTTTAAATGTGCAAGCATGTGATCTGCAAGAAATAGGTCAGGAAGTAGTTAATGAATTGATTCCATTGGCTATGGAAAAAAACCTAACTCTGAAATTAGAAACCGGTTTAGAAAAACCAAATGTGGTTCTGGGGGATAGGCTAGAATTACGTCGGGTTCTCAACAATTTAATTGGCAATGCCATCAAATTTACTGATCAGGGAACTGTGGAGGTGAGTATTTTTGAAAAATCCCGCCACAAAGATATGGCACAGGTTATTATTCAGATATCGGACACTGGATATGGTATAGCACCGGAAGATCAAACTATTATTTTTGAAAGATTTCGTCAGGGTAAAAATAAAAGGTCTGGTAGTGGTTTAGGATTGCATTTATCCCAACGCATTGTTGAAGCACATGGGGGTAAGATAGAGCTATGTTCACAATTGGGTAAAGGTAGTACGTTCACTATCAAATTA
>Ga0172372_10001372_pt1 | contig 37758 bp, 38 predicted proteins | sample LakKiv5m_2_FD_114544 | JGI IMG/M metagenome (GOLD analysis project Ga0172372, IMG submission 114544) | Freshwater microbial communities from Kabuno Bay, South-Kivu, Congo - kab_092012_9.5m | ecosystem: Environmental > Aquatic > Freshwater > Lake | place: Democratic Republic of the Congo...
CGAGTATCTCAAATTAAGGAGCGCGTTTATCAAGCTGGAAAAGAAGTTGAAATCAAACAAATTCAATGGTCTACCCTTAAGCAAGAATTGGAAAGAACATCCTCAGATGACAGTTCACAAACAGCCAATTTAGCAGAATTTGAACAAAGTATAGTGCTGGTAAAAGTGCAATTGGATAAAGCACAGCGGGATTATGACCTACTCAAACAAAAAAAGGAAGATCAAGACCAAAAGGTAGAGGAGAGCACGAAAGTCATTGACGTAATTCGAGAAGAACTAACTCAAATAGCAAGAAAACTCGATTCGAAAACCAATGAATTCAACCTTACAAAATCATTGGTTGAAAACTTGGAAGGATTTCCAGAAGCCATCAAATTTTTAAAGAAAAATCAAGGCTGGGGCAAGGATGTACCCCTACTCTCTGATCTCCTTACAACGGATGAGAAATACAGAGTTACCATTGAAAACTATCTTGAAAATTACCTCAACTACTATGTTGTGGATACAGAACAAGAAGCTATTTCAGCCATTCAACTACTCAGTGATGCCGCAAGTGGGAAAGCCAATTTTTTCATTTTAGAAAAGTTTGAAAAATTTTCTCCTAGCAAGGTTCAGGTATTTCCAAATGCACTAGCAGCAACCAAAATCATTGAGTTTGAAGTCAAATACAGCCGCCTGATCAATTATATCCTGGACAATGTCTACATCGTTCAAGGCGATTATCCGGATTTTCCAAGCCAAAAAGAAGGCGTTTTCCTATCGGAATCTGGCAAATACATCAAGAAGAAATTCTCGCTCTCTGGTGGTTCAGTGGGATTATTCGAGGGCAAACGAATTGGTCGAGCCAAAAATCTCGAAAAATTAGAAAAGGAAATCAAAGAATTGCATAAACGAGTAAGTACCTCTCGTGTCAACCTAGACCAAAAGCTTGGAGACTTAGCCAAATTGAAGGAGCTGAGCTTTAAGAAGGAGTTGGAACAAAGTCAGGCAAGACTACAGGAACTAAATTCAGACTTTGTATCCGTTCGAACAAAAAAAGAGCAGCTTGCTGAATTGCTGAACTCCAATGCAACCAAGCGCGAAGACATTTTAGCGAGAATCGATTCAATAGATGAAAGTTTGAAAGAGATTCAACCTCGATTAGTTACAGAAAATACCCTTTTTGAGGGTTTAAATGAGCAACTGGAACAGGTAACAGAGGAGTTGGAATCTGTTTTAAAGATTCTATCTGAGAAGTCACAGCTCTTCAATCAAGAGAATATTACCTACATCCAGCAGCTCAATCGGGTGACGAGTGCCGAACAAGAAATCGAGTTCAAACAAACGGCATTCGAGAGCTCAAAAGATAGAATTCAAAAGTATCAAGAGGAGCTTTTACAGTTGGATAATGAAATCAAAACGCTCCTAGAGAGCCATGAAGTCAAGGATGAGGAGTTGATTGAGCTCTACTCAGAAAAAGAGGGAATTGAATTAGGGGTTACAGAGGCAGAAAAGAACTATTACGGTGAACGAGGGGCAATTGATGAGCTTGATACTCGAATTCGAAGTTTGCAAAAAGCCAAAGAAGCCTACGATGAATTGGTCCTCGCCCTTCAAAACCAAATTAATGAGATACGTTTGAAAATGGCGGGCATGAAGGAACGACTAAATGTTGAGTTTGATATTGAATTGGAGACCCTCATGTCGGAAAATCCAGAGGTAGACTCTGAATTTGAAGAATTAAAGGAGGAAGAATTAAAAGAAATCGTACAAAAACAAAAAGAAAAATTAGATAAAATCGGGCCAATCAACCCCATGGCTATGGAAGCATACGATGAAATCAAAAGTAGGTACGATTTCATCACCTCCCAAAAAGAAGACTTGATCCAGGCCAAGGAATCGCTCCTTTCCACCATTTCAGAAATCGACTTGGTTGCTCGGGAAACCTTCCTAGATGCTTTTGGGAAGATTAAAGAAAACTTTGTGCGCGTATTTCGTTCATTATTTACCGAGGAGGACGATTGCGATCTAACATTGGTGGATCCTGAAAATCCGTTAGAGTCTGCTATTGAAATTATGGCCAAACCAAAAGGAAAGCGCCCCCTAACCATCAATCAACTGAGTGGGGGCGAGAAAACCTTGACTGCCACTTCCCTACTTTTCTCTATTTACCTCCTAAAACCTGCTCCATTCTGTATTTTTGATGAAGTGGACGCTCCCTTAGATGATGCCAATATTGATAAGTTCAACCAAATCATCCATAAATTCAGTACGGAAAGTCAGTTTATCATCGTTACGCACAACAAGCGTACCATGGCGAGTACGGACACCATTTATGGAATTACCATGATTGAAGCGGGTGTATCCCGAGTAGTTTCTGTTGACCTTCGGGAGCTAGAATAGAAATCTTATTTTTTGACTCTAAGTCTTCTGCTAAAAAACTTAATGGTACCCTAACGTATAGGTAAAGACTATTTGTGGGCTGAAAAGTACATTTAGTCCATGAAGTTTCCTAAAAACAAACAAATACTCCTAGGGTACTACTTTTTAGCTTTTACTGGGTTAGGTTTAATCCTGTTACCGTTTTATGTAAAAGGCGAACCTGAATTGGTAATTAACTCCCTTCACCATCCATTTTTTGATGCATTTTTTTCAATGATCACTCATTTAGGTGATGGTGTCATTCCGCTAATTTTCCTTGGTTTTATTATTTTTAACAAGTACTGTTACCTGGCTTTGTTAACTTTTGCTACTATGATCCATCTTGGATTAGTTCATTTGGGAAAAAAGTGGCTATTCCATGGAATGCCCAGACCAGCAGAATTTTTCAAGGATATACCTTTTTACGAAGTACCAGGTGTTGAACTCCACCATTGGGGAAGCTTTCCTTCGGGCCATACCACTACCGTATTTATGCTTGCTTCATTCTTTTATTTAATTCTCCCCAAAAAATGGAAGGTTCATGGGTTATTGATGGGAATTGCTGCTTTGGTGGGTTTTAGTAGAGTTTATTTGATGCAACACTTTTTCATGGATGTCTGGGCGGGTGCACTACTTGGAATTTTATCTAGTTTGGTGAGCTATTCCCTTGTTTTAAAGTTTTTTTCAAAAAAAACAAACCAAAAAAGTATTTTAGAGAAACTTAAGATTAAACCTTCCTTTTGAACTCAAGTCAGAAGGAAAGCACACAAAAAATTGATTCTCCCTAAGTTAAAACTCATGAAAAGTAAGTTTTTGTACTGTTTTCTAGTAGGATTTTTTCTAATCGCTTTTTTCTTCCTTTCGACCTTTGTCCAGGCCCAAGTTCCAGTTCCTCCCATTCCTATGGAATTGATGTTTGGCAATGATCGATTGGATTTCCAACTGGTGGTCAAACGAAATTTCACCCAACAAAGTAAGTTTAGCGTATTGGCAATTGCAGCCTTTTCTGAAAATTATGGGAAAGAAAAACAATTGGGTGATGCCCTAGTAATTCCCTTTCAACTAAACTATGCAATAGGAAAATCCGGACTTTCACTTGTAGCTGCTGGTGAAGCGAATTCAGTGGCAGGCTTTGGAACCTCCCTTGGACTATCGCATAATAAGGCTTCTAAAGAAATTCTAGCAATCACCGTACTTTCCTATGAATTGAGTAGCGATCAGAATTTAAAGTTTTTTGGTCTGTACGAATACAAACCAGCTCTGACGGAGAAATTGTCAATTTACAGTCGACTTCAACTCAACTACAACCAGGGTATGGCGGATGGTTTTCACAACAGAAGCTTTATCTACCTTCGTGCGGGTTTGAAAAAAGGCCCTTTTGGCTTTGGACTAGGTGCAAATTTTGATGCTTATGGACCATCCAAAGTGGCCCGAGAAAATTATGGAGTATTTACTCGCTGGGAATTTTAAATTTTCGAAGGGCAAGCAACTCGAAATAATCTCTCCGAAAGTGGACAATGGCACGAATAGGCGTTCGATTACGAACAATCTATTTTTTTAATATGCCCAAATTTGGCCAAAAAAAGGATTTTTTGAATTGGTCTATTTTTCGCTTAGCAATTCTAAACAAAACATGCAATGAAAACCATTTTCAATTTCCTCGCCTTTCCCCTACTCGTACTTTTCTTCTCTTGTGAGTCAAGCAACTCTTACAGTTCGGAGAACGAAATCCAAGAGAAAAAAATACTAATTGGAGTGACACGATTGCAAGTGGATGGAGTATTTAATCTTACCCTTACCCAATCCGATGACGAATCCATCGAAGTAGAAGGGCCAGCGGATCTTATCAATAAGTTGATTATAGACCAAGAAGGGGATTTGCTAGTTCTCAAAATGGAAAAAATCGATGGATTCAATTTCAATAAAGGGGATTTCAAAATCAGAATTTCGCTTAAGGAACTAAAGGAACTAAACTACGAGGGTGTAGGCAATCTCAAAACGAATGGGCTATTCAAAGTGGGAGACCTCAAATTGCTGGGCACTGGAGTAGGAAATCTAGAGTTGGAACTGGAAGCCAAAGAAATCAATGCGGATTTTGATATGGTTGGTAACATCACGCTTACAGGCAATGCCTATCGAGTAATTTTCAGAAACAATGGTGTCGGTAAATTGGATGCCTCCCAACTGATTGTTGAGAATATGGAGGTATCTAGTTCGGGTATTGGAAAAGTGGAAATACACTGTACTCGTGAGCTATCTCTTGTCGTGGATGGCATCGGAAAGGTGAGTTACTCCGGAAATCCCCGAATCATTAAAAAAGAAGTAAGCGGAATTGGGAAAGTAGAAGGTACCTGATCGTCGGCAGCCGATAGACCTCGGTCCACAGGCAGTTCAGGGTTCATTGCTCAACCAATTAGCCCTTAAACCTAATTTTGTTTCTGGCATTAAAGCGGATAATTCTATCAATTAAATCCCAAACAAGGGAAAAGGAAAGTGCAGTTTGTTCTGAAGTTTTGATTTTTCCGAGAATAACTTGATTTTAGGGCAATGGCTTCACCCAATGCGCTCGATTCAGTACAACTCAATTTTTCTCCAGACAACTTGATCGGGCTCAATATCGCACTGGCAATCATCATGTATGGGGTAGCCTTGGAGTTGAAATGGGCAGATTTTCAATACCTTGTCCAAAACCCGAAAGGCTTTGTAATCGGAATATTCTCTCAATTTTTCGTATTGCCTTTTTTCACTTGGGTGTTTGTTACGTTACTAAATCCCCCACCCAGCATCGCCTTGGGCATGTTTTTGGTTGCCGCTTGCCCAGGTGGAAATGTTTCCAATTTCCTAACTAGCCTTGCCAAAGGAAACGTGGCACTTTCAGTTAGTTTAACTGCCGTATCGAGTGTGGCTGCCATCTTTCTCACACCATTCAATTTTTCCTTTTGGGCAGGCACCTATGCTCCTACTGCCCAGCTACTTCAAGAAGTTCAACTCGATACGCTAGAAGTCTTCTTGACCATAGGACTCATCTTGGGGATTCCCTTGCTGCTGGGAATTATGACGACATCTAAATTTCCTGAACTAGCCAAAAAACTAGCAAAGGCAATTAAACCACTCAGTCTAGTCATATTTGGAGCCCTAGTGCTACTTGCTCTTCTGGGCAATTACGAACTATTTAAGATCTACATCGGCGCCATCTTCCTTTGGGTATTGGCACATAATTTTATTGGTTTGGGAAGTGGATACCTGACTGCAAAACTTGCTCAATTGCCTTTCAAAGATGTAAAAACCATTACCATCGAAACAGGCATCCAAAATTCTGGGCTGGGACTAGTTCTCATCTTTAGTTTCTTCGCTGGTCTGGGTGGCATGGCCTTAATTACTGCTTGGTGGGGAATTTGGCACCTAATCTCTGGAATCATCTTGGCCAGCATCTGGAAAAAATACGCATGAGAAGGTTACTTTACACGACTTTGCGATTTTTACTAAAAATAGGTTTACACCTCTATTACAAAAAAATCGTGGTGGAAGGACTCGTAAATATCCCCAAAAATCAGCCACTAATTTTAGTTGCCAACCATCAAAATGCGCTAATTGATCCCTTATTGGTTGCAATACATATTTCGATTCGGCCCTATTTTTTAACTCGTGCTGCTGTATTTAAAAATCCAGTAGCAGCGTATGTATTGAACCTTATTCAAATGCTACCTATCTACCGTGTTTTGGATGGGTTTTCCACCATTCCTCAAAACCAGCGTACTTTTCAAAAAACAAATCAAGTCCTACAGCAAAATGGATCCGTACTGATTTTTGCCGAAGGCAACCATAGCATCGTTCGGAATGTACGCCCGCTCAGTAAAGGATTCACTCGGATGGCTTATGGAGCCTTAGCAGAGTGCCCAGAACTTAATCCTATGGTGGTCCCTATAGGCATTCAATACAGCGCCCACAAAAGAACTGCTGGTATGGTACGAATCACAATAGGAAAAAGCATTCCCGTAAATCCAGACCCTACTCAGGCGCTCAAACTGACCAAACAGGTAGAGCAGGCATTGAAAACTTTGGTGGTAGATATTCCGGATGCAACTTATCCTGAAACCTTGGCTAGCCTATTAGAAAATCAAGTCGATGTAACGAATAAGCAAGAGGTTGAACATTTTCTTTCTGGGAATTCTACTACCTATCAAGTGAAATCTTTTGGCTCTCTCCGAAACAAATTGATGAAGATTTTCCACCTTCCCTTGTATTGGATTTGGTTGTTTGGCTTCGCTCCCAAGATGGAAGATGAAGTGTTTACAAGTACTTGGAAGTTTTTAATTGGATTTGTGCTCGCACCATTTTACTATTTTTTGATCATCCTGTGCTGCTTCCATCCGGTTTATGGAACCTTGGCCATTTCATTTTTGCTTATGGCTTGGATCAGCCTTTGGCTAAATCAAAATTCCCAGGAATAATCTCTTACAAACAAAAATTTGGGGGGACTTTTATACCTTTGTCGCAAGAAAAAACCCAAATTATTAACCCCATGACGGAAGACTTTTTACCCATCAACGGCACCGACCACGTGGAGCTCTATGTTGGCAATGCCAAACAGAGTGCCCTCTTCTACCAATATGCCTTCGGATTTGAATTGATCGCCTATGCTGGACCAGAAACCGGCGTGAAGGATCGCGCATCTTATGTGCTCAAGCAAGAAAAAATCCGTCTGGTGCTCACTTCTCCCCTTACGGCCAATCATCCCATAATAGGTCACATCCGTCAACATGGCGATGGAGTCAAGGTTTTGGCACTATGGGTGGATGATGCGGAAAAGTCCTGGAAAGAAACCACCAGCAGAGGAGCGGAATCAGTAGAAGCGCCAAAAACGATTCAGGACGAGAATGGAGAAGTTCGGGTGGCAAGTATCCAAACCTACGGGGACACCATCCACACATTCGTCGAACGGAAAAATTACCAAGGAGTCTTCCTACCAGGCTACCAAGCCCGCAAAAGCAGCTTTAGCACTCAAGAAATCGGCTTAAAGTATATCGATCATTGCGTCGGAAATGTGGAGCTAGGTGAAATGAACCGCTGGGTCAACTTTTACGAGGAGGTCATGGGATTCAAGTTGCTTTTGACCTTTGACGACAAAGACATCTCCACGGAGTACTCTGCCTTGATGTCCAAGGTGGTGTCCAATGGCAATGGATACATAAAGTTTCCCATCAATGAACCCGCAGAAGGAAAGAAAAAATCTCAAATTGAAGAGTACCTAGATTTCTACGGCGGTCCTGGAGTACAGCATATTGCCATAGCGACCTACGACATCATCCATACAGTTGGAGAGTTGAGAAAAAGAGGTGTTGAATTTTTGGAGGTTCCAAGTTCCTACTACGATGACCTACTGGATCGTGTAGGGAAAATTGACGAAGACTTGCAGCCACTCAAAGATCTCAACATCTTAGTAGATCGTGATGAAGAAGGCTACCTCCTTCAAATTTTCACCAAACCCGTTCAAGATAGACCTACGCTATTCTTTGAAATCATCCAAAGAAAAGGCGCTACCTCCTTCGGAAAAGGAAACTTTAAAGCACTTTTTGAGGCGATCGAACGCGAGCAACATTTGAGAGGAAACCTTTAAATCCCATTTGGATCTAAGAAATGGGCTATTTTGATTCATGGCATCTCCTGACATTTTTCCTAACTTGTAGTTCATAACCTAATTTTTATATCCCATGAGTAGCATAGAACCTTCGATTTTAAAAAAGGCGGAAAGCTGGTTGGCAAGTTCCATTGACGAAGCCAGTAAGGCGAATATTAGGCAATTGATTGCTACGAATCCTACTGAATTGGTAGATTCTTTTTACCAAGATCTCGAATTCGGTACAGGAGGATTGCGTGGACTGATGGGTGTGGGTACCAACCGGATGAATGTCTATACCGTAGCCATGGCTACGCAAGGATTGGCCAACTACCTTATCGCCTGCTTCCCGGGAGAAAAAATCAAGGTAGCCATTACCCACGATAGCAGAATCAACAATACCCTCTTTGCAATGACTACTGCGGATGTATTTACTGCAAATGGAATCGAGGTCATGTACTTTAGAGAGATGCGCCCTACTCCGATGCTTTCTTTTGCTGTACGCCACTTTGGTTGCAAGTCTGGTGTTATGATCACTGCTTCCCACAATCCAAAGGAATACAACGGCTATAAGGCCTACTGGGAAGATGGCGCTCAAGTAGTTGCTCCACACGATACGAACATCATCAAAGAAGTACAAAAAATTACCTCTTTTGAGCAGGTCAACTGGAACAAGCAGGACAACCTAATTCATTACATTGAGGAAGACTTTGATGCGATTTACTTGGAAAGGGTAAAGGAATTGAGCCTTTCGAAAGAAGCAATTCAGGTCCAAAAGTCCATGCCCATTGTCTTTTCACCCATCCATGGTGCCTCTGGCAAAATGGTTCCTGCTGCGCTAGAAGCCTTTGGATTTGACAATATCCAAGTGGTAAAGGAGCAAGCCGAACCAGATGGTAACTTCCCAACGGTAATTTATCCCAATCCTGAAGAAGCAGAGGCGCTTACCTTAGCCGTAGCCTTGGGTAAAAAAGTAGGTGCTGCCCTTGTCCTTGCCTGTGATCCAGATGGAGATCGCTATGCTGCTGTAGTTCCCAATGAGGCGGGTGAGTACGAATTACTAAATGGAAATCAAACTGGGACATTGCTTGTTTACTACTTGCTCTCCCGCCGAAAAGAGCTTGGGCTTGCCAGATCAACTGATTTCATGGTAAACACCATCGTGACTACAGAACTGATCAATAAAATCGCCGAAGGTTTCGGAATACCTTGTTACAATGTGCTTACTGGATTTAAGAACATCGCTTCCATCATCCTTCAGAAAGAAGGCAAAGAAACATTTATTGCTGGAGGCGAAGAATCGTTCGGTTTCTTGGTAGGTGACTTCGTCCGAGATAAGGATGGAGTGAGCGCCTGTGCACTCGTGGCAGAAGCGGTAGCCTACTACAAAACACAAGGCAAAAATGTCTTTGCCGTTTTGGCAGAAGTGTACCAGCAATTTGGGTTTTACAAGGAAGCCCTCATATCAGTCACAAAGAAAGGAAAAGATGGTGCGGAGCAGATTCAACACTTGATGAACCAGTTTCGAACCAATCCACCACTAGAGATGAATGGATCTGCTGTAGAGAAGATTTACGACGTGAAAAACGCCAGCATCCACTATCCAAAAACGCAAAAAAGAGAAGTTTTGGACTTGGATAAGTCTAATGTCATGCAATTCTATCTCGCAGATGGAAGCAAAATATCTGCACGACCATCTGGTACTGAGCCTAAGATAAAATACTATTTTTCTGTAAACACAAATCTGTCAAATACAAGTGATTACAGGAAAATAGAGAAAGTATTACTTGAAAAATTAGAAGGCTTAAAAACCTACTTCAGTTAAGTAAAAAAGGCCCCGAATCGACGGGGCCTTTTTTGGTTTTAGCGAGCATTTAGATTTATTCTTCTCCGACGTGGAGCAATGCATCGCCTACATTCACCACTGGATTGTTATTCACTCCTATCAAGTGTCCGGTGGTCCTCGCTTTTATCGGAACCACTACCTGTCCATAAGGATCTGAAATGGAAGCCAACACCTCCCCTTTTCGAACGAAATCCCCGAGTTGAGCAACACAGGAAAATATCCCCGAAGCCTTGGCTCGGATCCAGGTACTCTCTTTCAACACGAGGGTGGTTTGGAGGACTTGCGGGGAATGAATCATTTCTAGGTGGTGCAACAGGCGTTTGGTACCCGTAATCGCCTCCTCAATAGAATACGAATCTAAGCGCATAGATTCTCCTCCTTCGTAGACCAACAAATGCTTTTTGTTCTTGTAGGCCGTCTTCCGGAAAGATTTATCGATGTGCTTGGAATGAACCACATAGTGCGTACCAAAGGCCTTGGCAAGTTCAACTCCAATTTTATCTTTAAAATCTACGCGGATCTGTGGATGATTTGAAATCATTCTACCGCCAGTATGGAAGTCTATGCCAAAATCAATGTGGGGTAAAATTTCCTCACTTAGGATATAGGCTATTCGAGAAGCGAGAGAACCCTTCTTACTTCCTGGAAAACTTCGATTTAAGTCTCTACCGTCTGGAAAAGTGCGGCTATTGGATAGAAATCCATAAATATTGACTACGGGAATGACGATGACGGCCCCGCGTTTTAGGTCCAACTCTTGATCAAAAGCCTCCAATAATTTCTTTGCCGTGGCAATCCCGTTGATTTCATCCCCATGCACTCCACCACTAATCAATACTACAGGGCCTTCTTGAGTTGAGGAACGGATAAAAATGGGTAAATCAATGAGCGTATGGGTAGGAAGTTTAGCTATTGGGATTTTAATATTTGCTTTTTCCCCGGCTCGTACTTGTAATCCTTGAATGATTAATTCTTTCATATTTAAGTAGATCCTTCTTCAATTCCATTTCACAATGGCGTAAAAACTTCTTTAATTCGCAGATTAAGTTTTGGCCCATGAAGATACAAGAAAACATTTCTTTGAAACCCTTTACCACCTTTGGAATCGACAAAAAGGCCAAATTTTTTACTACTGTTGAGACGTTAGACGAATTAAAAGCCGCCTTACTTGCCGCAAAAGAAAAACAGCTACCGGTATTTATTTTGGGTGGAGGAAGTAATATTTTGTTGACTCGAGACCTAGATGGACTAGTGATCAAACTCGAAATAAAAGGGATCAACCTAGTCAAAGAGGAAGGAGACCAACTTTGGGTGGAAGTAGGTGCTGGAGAAATGTGGCATGAGTTGGTTCTGCACAGCATCGCACAGGATTGGGCAGGATTAGAAAACCTCTCCTTGATCCCAGGAACAGTGGGTGCATCCCCTATGCAAAATATTGGAGCCTATGGCGTGGAGATCAAGGACGTGTTTGATAGCCTACAGGCCATGCACCGGGAAACCTTGGAAATGCAGTCCTTTAATGCAGAAGCATGTCGGTTTGGGTACCGAGAGAGTGTATTCAAACAAACTTTCAAAGACCAATTCGTCATTACCTCAGTTACGTTTCGCTTGTCCAAGACGCCTAATTTTCACTTGGAATATGGAGCCATTCGAGAGGTACTTGCTGCCAATGGTATTAATCAGCCCAGCATTCGTTCAATAAGTGATGCCGTAATCCAAATCCGGCAGTCCAAACTACCAGATCCCAAGGAGATTGGAAATGCGGGTTCGTTTTTCAAAAATCCTACCATTCCAAACGCCCAGTTTGAGGCGCTTAAAGCCTCCTATCCTAGCATACCTGGCTATCCAAGTTCAGAGGGAGTTAAGGTAGCGGCTGGTTGGCTGATCGAACAAACAGGATGGAAAGGCAAACGTATCGGCGAAGTCGGGGTACACGCCAAGCAAGCCCTTGTGTTGGTCAATTATGGAGGAGGAACTGGTGAAGAGATCAAAAAGCTCTCGGAGCAGATCCAAGCTTCGGTGTATGATAAATTTGGGGTTCAGCTACAGGCAGAGGTAAATTTCATCTAGATCAACAGATCACTTACTTCCAACTTTTTAGCGTAACGCTGCACTTTTACCCCAAATTTTGCCAAAAAATCTACCCCTTCATCCGAGCCAATACCCTTGTACTCTGCATAGGAAAAAAGGTAAACAACCTTAGAAATACCCATTGAAAAAATAATGCGGGCACAAGCAAGGCAGGGAGATAAAGTTACGTAGAGCGTAGAACCTTCAACAGAGGTGTTGTTTTTTACGGCATAGAGGATGGCATTTTGCTCTGCATGCAAAGCTAAGGAGCAACTGCCTTTGGAATCCCGTGCACAACCCTCAGCTGGAAATTCCACATCACAATTGTGCGTTCCTGCGGGAGGACCGTTGTAGCCAATCGAAATGATTCGGGTATCCTTCGTCAAGACCGCTCCCACATGCTTTTTGATGCAATGGGATCGCTTGGCGAGATTTACCGCCAATTCCATATAGATATCGTCAAAATCAGGTCTGCTCATGGGTACAATTTGTCAAAAATAGCATTCATTGCGGTAGACCGAAACACAATCTTAGAATCCTCGTTTTTTTTTCATGAAAAAGATAAATTAACTTCATCTTTGGCTGGCAATCAAATGAAAGCTGCACCCAACCCAAACATGAAAACCGCTTTCCTGTATGTCCTTTTCCTAGTTGGATTGTTGTTTTCCTGCAACTCGGCTGAGGTATTCGTGGAAAATAGAGAAATCCCTTTTCAAAAAAAGTACCAGAGTTTTGTGTTGGTGAATAAAGAACTAGGAATTCCAGGCTTTTCAGACCCCAAATTTGACCTGCAGGTGCAAGAAGCGCTAGAAACCCAGTTGCTCGCTGCAGGTCTTGTATACGATTCAAAGCAACCTGATTTGGTAATTCGCTACCACTCCAATGAAGACTTGAGGCAGCGGGAACGTGTGAATACCATGAACCCCTATCCCTTCTGGGGAATGCGGATGTACGATCCTTGGTTGTTTAATCCCATGATGGGCAACTTTCGTTCTACTGTGACTACCACCAAGTACGAGCTACTTCAAGTTATTCTCGATATTATTGACCCAAATCAAGAAAAGTCCTTGATGACACTCACAGGAGTTACCGAAGTATCCTCACCCAAGAGCAAGTCAAAAATCACCTTGAAGGTATTAGAAAAAACGACCAACACCTTTCTTGAATTTAATTTTACCCAAAAGAACTAAGCATGGAAAAGAAGTATACCTCTTTAAAGGAATTTTATCCCTACTACTTAACCGAACACCAGAACCCTACCTCACGCGTACTTCATTTTATCGGTACAGGGTTGGTCTTGGTGGTGCTAGGCCTAGCGATCGCAATGGCACAATACATCTGGCTAGCAGCCATTCCAGTAATTGGTTATGGGTTTGCCTGGGTCGGGCATTTCTTTTTTGAAAAAAATAAGCCTGCTACCTTTACCTATCCCTTCTACAGTTTGGCATCAGATTTTCTTCTGTTTTTTGATTTGCTGCGGGGCAAAGAAAAATTTTCTTAAGAATCCTTTGAGGTATTCCATTTATTTAAAATCTAGCGTAAATTGGGTGTAACACTGAATCTGGTGACAAGAATTAAAACCATCTCGATTAAATTGGGTTAAACCGAAAAAGTAAAACATGGCAACAGCTAATCCAGAATTAATCGCCGCATTGGAACGTACGGCTTCTAAACTTCAACAAGGTGCATCTTACCAGTGGGGACACATGGGCGCCTGCAATTGTGGGAATTTAGCTCAAGAACTCACTCCTTTTTCTCGAGCTGAAATTCATCAGTATGCCATGCAGCGCCATGGGGATTGGAATGAGCAATTGATCGATTATTGCCCGACGAGTGGCTATCCGATCGATTTGATTGTTTCCAAAATGCTCGAAAATGGATTAACTCTAAATGATTTGGGACACTTGGAACGCTTGTCAGATCCTCAAATCTTGGCTCAAATGGAAAAAGGAAGAAGAGATTCCTTAAATAAAAACTCACGAGAGGATGTGATTTTTTACCTGCAAGTTTGGGCTAACTTATTGAGAGAAAAGTGGATTGCTTCTCAGCCGAATTTAGAAGTACTAGAAATTGAAAAAAAATTAAAGTCACCGCTATTGGTGTAATTAATTTTTTGGTTTATTTCGTATCGTTGAATCATAAAAACCCTTTTAAAGAAAGTTATGGAGGATTTTGAAGAAGAATTCGAAGAAATGGATGAGTTTGAGGAGGAAGAGGATGACTTTGCAGACGATTTTGAGGACGGCTATGACCTCGAAGAAGACAATGAATTTCTAGATGATAGCATTGTTGACTTTGACGAAGACGAAGCAGACGATGATTTTGATGACTTCGAAGATGAAGAAGAAGAATCGTTTGACGACGACTTGGATTAAAAGGTAAGTCAGGGGACACCTACTCTCTTGTAATTCTGTAGGCTCTAGCCTATATTTGTACGCTATTCACCGATAAAATTATTCCTATGTTATTAGTAAATATCTTTAGTTCTCCCATCATGCCTGGGGCACAGTTGTTTTTATTGATTGTTTGCATCCTGATTGGGCTGGGAGCAGGAATTTCTGCTGCGGATGCGCGGAGCACTTTTGCCAAGAAAAAGAAAAGCGACCATTAATAAGTCATACCAAAGGAGGCCAAAAGCCTCCTTTTTTTATTCCTACCCATGAAAAATCAAAACTACGGGAACCATACCCGCTACAACCCACTTCACCATTTTGTACTTACTCCCCTCACCACTATCTTTTTTGGTTGGACTATCGCTAAAATGGATTTTTCGTCTCAGGATGCAGCCTTAGAAAGTGGCTTCCTATTTATTGGCGCATTTGTGTTGGTTTTACTCCCATTAATAGCTCGCATGTATGCGCTTACACTTCAAAATCGCATCATCATCAACGAAATGCGAAACCGCTATTTCCATTTGACTGGAAAAACTTTTGATGAGAAAGAGCAAAACTTGAAGCTAGGTCAAATTATAGGATTACGATTTGCTAGTGATGAAGAACTCCTAAGCTTGATGGACCGTGCTATCTCAGAAAAATTAACGGCTAAAGAAATTAAGCAGCAGATCAAAAACTGGAAAGGGGATTACCTTCGCGTGTAATTAATCGAAAAGGCCAGTTGAAACCGCTTCCCTTAAAAGCCTTTGAAATTCTTCTTGGGCTTTCTTTTTGTAGTTCAGATCCGAAAAATCAAGTGCTGGTAATTCCAAGACTGCATCAAAGCCAGAAGCGTACCCTTCTTTTCCTGAAGCAATCAACGCAATTTTTTTACCGTGTTTGTGAGCCATTTGCTTTAATTCAAAGCAAGCCTTACCCTCCTCACTTTGTAGGTCGTACTGCCCCTCTCCTGTAAGGATCCAATCGACTTGCTTTACTTTCTCCTCGAGGTTCACCTGCTTAAAAAAGTATTGCGCGCCGTACTCCATGGAGCAAGGGAAAAATTGTGCCAACCCGAAAGCGATCCCTCCTGCCGCACCAAAGCCTGGTTGATCTAAAACCGGACTTGGAGATTTCCGAAGGAGTAAGTCCACCATAGCGGCAGTACTAACTTCTGTGGCTTCTATCTCTGCTTCCTTCAACCCTTTTTGAGGCCCAAAAACACGAACGGCTCCATTCAAACCAAAAAATGGATTTCTCACGTCGCAAAGACAGGTAAAAAAAACTTCAGGGAGTCGTAGCGGCCGTTGGATATGCCGGCATCGTTTTAAAAACTCAGGAGAAAAAGCAGGAAGCTCCCTTCCATTTTGATCTAAAAACAAAAAGCCCAAGGCCTGCAAGATCCCAACCCCCAGATCAATGGTCGCAGAACCACCCAAACCTAAAATTAGGTGCTTGGCTCCTTTTAGGATTGCATGCTGAATGAGAATTCCAGTTCCAAAGGTGGAAGTCAAACTTGATTCTCTTGCATGGGTTGGTAAAACCCCCAATCCTGAGCAGGTGGAAACATCCAAATACGCTGTTTTTGAGGACGGATTCCAGGCATAGAATCCAGCTATAGGTTGTCCAATCGCATTTAAGGAGAGGCAATCTATTCGTTCCAAAGCCAATGAATCCGCTAGCAAGGCACAGGTTCCATCTCCCCCATCTGCTACCGCTTGGCAACTATTAATGGATGATGGGCGAAATTCCATCAAAACCTCTTGAATAAGAGCAACTGCTTCTAACGCGGTAAACGTTCCTTTATAGGCGTTGGGAGCAATCAAAAATCTCATGCGGAGTTTTGCTTCATGCGGGCAAAATAATCCTTTGCAGCGGCTTTTACTTTAGGGGCTAAATACAGTGCTGCAATCATGTTGGGAAAGGCCATCACCGCATACATCCCATCTACCAAACTCACGACCAAATCCAAAGAAACAACAGCACCTATGACGATTGTAACCAAGTAAACATAGTTGTAGTACCCCGCAATCTTTGCCCCGAAGAGGTAACTGGCACATTTTTGACCGTAATAGGAGTACGTAAACATGGTGGAAAGCGCAAAAACCAATGCCGAAATCATCAAGAGGTATTTGCCAATCACCGGTATCCCCAGTTCAAAGGCTACAAGCGTAAGTTTCACCCCATCATTTTCAGAGTTTTGCCAAACTCCCGTGAGCAATATGGCAAACGCAGTAAGCGAACAAACCACCACTGTGTCGATGAAAGGACCCAACATGGCAATTAAACCCTCTCGAATCGGTTCTTTAGTCTTGGATTGACCGTGCACCATCGGAGCAGTACCCAAACCTGCTTCATTGGAAAACAAGGACCTTCTTGCTCCAATAATGATCACAGAACCAACAGCTCCACCCAATGCTGCATTGCCCGTAAAAGCGTCCACAAAAATGAGTTGAAACACCTCAGGAATATTTCCAAAATACTGTACGATAATAATTAACACGGAAACAAAATAGATCCCCACCATGAAAGGAACCATTTTAGATGCAGCTGCTGCAATCCGCTGAATTCCACCCAAAATCACCACTGCCGTCAACAACATCATGATGACCCCAATGATCCAATTATTCCGCGTTGTTTCTGCTGCAGTTTCAGGCTCCAGCAGCACTGCCTGAACCACAGCCGCCAACTGATTGGAAGTAAATACAGACAATAGACCTACGATGCCTGCAATACAAAAGATATAGGATAGAAATTTCCATTTCTTCCCCATCCCGTGCTCAATGATGTACATAGGCCCGCCTTGGATTACTCCCGCAGTATCTTTACCCCGATACATGATGGACAGGCTACAGGTGTAGAACTTGGTAGCCATACCCACAAAGGCAGCTACCCACATCCAAAAAAGTGCTCCTGGGCCTCCCATATTGATGGCAATGGCTACTCCAGAAATATTTCCCAATCCCACCGTAGAGGCAATGGCTGACATCAATGCCTGTTTGGAAGTGATTTCGCCTGGAGCTAATTTATCCTCGTATTTCCCCTTCAACAGTTCGATCGCATGTCCCATTTTGGTGAGCGGAACGAAGCCAGAATGGATAAAAAAAAAGGTCCCTCCTCCCAAAAGCAAAATCAAAATAGGTGGACCCCAAATCCAATTGCTAAAGATGATGATGCCTTCTTCGAAAGCACTCTTTTTCTTGGTTTCCCAGGTAACTTTAGGAGATTTGTAAAAATCTATCCCCTGAATAGTCCAGCGATCTCCTTGAATTGGGATTCGTGATGCAAACCCTTCCCAGCTCCGCTTCTCCATGGTGGTCCAAGCCACCTCAGCCAAAGCGGCCAAACGTGGAAATGCCAGGTAGTTGATGTCGTCTCGGTTGGTCACGGTCTCAGACCAGAGCGGTGCCTCAACACCTAAAATATCGTCTTTGGCAAGCCCCTTCACATAGGTAGCAGGATCCCAGAGGTAAGCAGAATCCAATTCAATGTATGCAGCCCAGTGCAATCCGATTCGAGAAAGGCTATCGTATTGCATATCCAAATAGGTCTTTTTTGCAGGCGAGAGCAAGACTTTGTTCCCTTGGTTTTTTGCTAGGAGTGCATTTTCCTCTTTTGCCCAGAATTGCGCCACATTCCCAGGAAGCATTTTTGCAGTAGCCACCTCATCCCAACCCAAGCTGGTTTTGCCATATTTGGAGACAATGTCTTGTACGCGCTCCACAAAATAAACGTAATCGTCTTTTTCAGTGACATGCGATTCATCTCCCCCAATGTGAAAATAAGGGCCTGGTGACAATTCCGAAATTTCCCTTACCACACTATCCACAAAAGCATAGGTCACCTCCAGTTGCGGCGCAAAGGTACTCCAGCCCACTTCGATACCGGTATACATTTGAGAAGCTTGTGGAGCCGTCAATGGCAACTGGTAATCCAATGGAGTCTTGTTTAGCGAATCCAATCCTTGTCCCACAGGTAAGTTTACACCTGGATTTAGCTCGCCATAGGAAGCCAAAGCCGAATTGGTATGTCCTGGCATATCGATCTCTGGAACGATGGTAATGAAGCGCTCAGCTGCATAGACTACCAATTCCTTGTAATCTTCTTGCGTGTAAAAACCGCCTTTGCCACCACCTACTTCGGTAGCTCCTCCGATTTCAGTTAATTTGGGCCAGGACTTGATTTCTATTCTCCAGCCCTGATCATCTGTAAGGTGAAGATGAAGGTAATTCAACTTCAAGCCGGACATCTGGTCGATGTAGAACTTGACATCTTCTTTGGATATAAAGTGTCTAGCTACATCCAACATGGAACCTCGGTAAGCAAAATCAGGGGCATCTGTTATTTTTCCCTGAGGAAGGATCCAATCCCTACTTTGAACAGTTGTCTGTGCGATATCAGCTGGAAAAAGTTGGAGGAGAGTTTGCACACCATAAAAAAGTCCTGCCTCTCTAGAAGCAGAAATTAGGATTCCCGCATCAGAAATTTCAAGTTTATACGCTTCCGAAGGCCCCGAACCAGTCAATTCTAAGGTAATTTCTCCAGAATCCTTGGAAACAGGAAACTCAAATCCTGTAGCAGGGCGAAGACTATTGGCTAAAATTTCACCTATGGAAGTCAATTTTTCAGAGTTACCTACCAATCGGATACCGCTCTCAGAAGATACTTGAAAGGTCCCATTTCCATCATTTACCTCTTGAGGTAATGGAATAAGTCCTGCTTCCGAGAGAGGCGCAGGTTTTTGACAAGATCCTAATATCAGGAGTATTCCAATTATGTAGGTCCAACGTAAATTTTTCATGGAGTTGATTTTAACCAAACTTACTTTAAAATATCAAAAATCTGATTTCAGAAAGCTGAAAAATATACTTTTTCAAAAGATCAAGCGAGTAAGGAAGAATCTTACAGGTCCATTGGAATAAAAATCCTTTTTGGTTTCTGACTTTTCAATTTTTTAGACTTACTTGATGGTTCGAAAAACACCTTTTCTATTCCCATGAAAAATAAAAAACAAAACCAGGGAGAAAACTCCAGAAGGGACTTTATCAAAAGTTCAGCACTCGCTTTCGCAGGAATAACACTCATCCCAAGGCATGTACTGGGTGGACCTGGCTTTATCGCTCCTAGTGACAAACTAAGAGTAGCATCCATTGGCATCGGAGGAATGGGCTATGGTGACCTTTCTGGAGTGCATAAAAGCGGCAAAGTTGACATCATTGCCCTCTGTGATGTAGACGATACCCGTGCGGCAAAAGGAAGACAAGATCATTCTAAGGCAACCTATTACAAGGATTACCGCGTGTTGCTTGAAAAAGAAGAAAAAAATATTGACGCCATAACTGTTTCCACACCCGATCACATGCACGCTGTACAAGCGATGATGGCCATGAAAATGGGAAAGCATGTGTATGTACAAAAACCTCTCTCCCACGACATCTACGAAGCTCGCATGCTTACGGAGGCAGCAGAAAAGTTTAAGGTAGTCACCCAAATGGGCAACCAGGGTTCCTCCGGAGATGGGGTACGAAAGATGGTGGAATGGTATGAAGCAGGATTAATTGGAGAGGCTACTAAGGTTTGGTCTTGGACCAATCGTCCCGTATGGCCTCAGGGCATTCCATGGCCTAGCACACCCATTGCTCCACCAGCTGATCTAGATTGGGATCTTTGGTTGGGCACTGCACCTTACAAAGATTACGTGGGCAATTTGGTTCCCTTCAATTGGAGAGGATGGTGGGACTATGGAACAGGAGCACTTGGAGATATGGCCTGCCACATCATGGAGCCTCCATTTCGGGTTTTAGGACTTGGATATCCTAAATCCGCCGAGTGTTCTGTGGGTTCGGTTTATGTAGGCGAATTTAAAAGAGGTCATTTTCCTGAAAGTTGTCCTCCATCTTCACACATTACCTTGCGATTTGATCGTCCTGGAAAGGATGATTTGGAATTCCATTGGATGGATGGCGGGATACAGCCTACCCGACCAGAGGAGTTGGGTCCAAATGAGATGATGGGTGACGGTGGCAATGGTGTGATTATCGAAGGAACAAAAGGCAAAATGATGTGCTCCACTTATGGCGCAAATCCCCTGCTATTGCCTACTTCCAAAACCAAGGATATTACAGTAAAAGAGTCACTGTATCGAGTACCAGGAGGTGATCGAGGCCACTATGACAATTGGGTTAATGCTTGTATTGCAGGCTTTGGTTCCACTGAATTTAAGCAACTCAGCTCACCTTTCTCCATTGCTGGACCGCTAACAGAATCCGTCTTGATGGGTAATTTGGCAATTCGTAGCTACGACTACCAGGTTCCTCGAGCAGGTGTTGCAAATCAAATGGATTACCCTGGTCGTGGCATCAAACTACTTTGGGATGGTCCAAACATGAAAATCATCAATTTTGAGCCAGCAAATCAATTTGTAACTCGAAATTATAGGCCTGGTTATACCTTATAAAAATTATTAGTAGTAAACTATAGGATATCCCTAGAGAACCCATCTAAAACAAAAAAGCAAGCCAAATGGCTTGCTTTTTTGTTTACTTAAACACAATGCCTTATTGGTCCAAAATAATGGCAAAAATCAAGGGCGCTACAATGGTCGCATCGGATTCAATGATGAATTTAGGCGTTTTCATGCCCAGCTTGCCCCAAGTGATCTTTTCATTAGGAACCGCTCCTGAATACGATCCATAAGAGGTAGTAGAGTCAGAAATCTGACAGAAATAACCCCATAATGGAACATTGGTACGTTGCAAATCTTGGTGAAGCATAGGGACCACACAGATTGGGAAATCACCAGCAATTCCCCCACCAATTTGGAAGAAACCAACAGTACTTTCTTCAGTAGCATTTACGGTATACCATTCAGCCAAGAACATCATGTATTCAATGCCAGTGCGAACGGTGTGGACATTCTTTACATCATTAGAAATTACATGACCAGCAAACATATTTCCCAAGGTAGAATCCTCCCAACCTGGAACAATGATCGGTAGGTTTTTCTTTGCTGCTTCCAGTAACCAGCTATTTTTTGGGTCTATTTGGAAAGAAGCATCCAATTTGCCGGAGAGCAATATTTTATAAAAAAATTCATGCGGAAAAAAGGCTTCTCCATTTTGATCGGCCTTCACCCATTCTTCAAGAATCACATTTTCAATTCTTCGCATCGCCTCCATTTCAGGAATGCAGGTATCTGTCACCCGATTCATGTGGCGCTCCAACAGGTCTTGCTCCTGCTCTGGAGTTAGTTCACGGTAGTTTGGAACACGCTCGTAGTAGTCGTGAGCTACTAGATTAAACACATCTTCCTCCAAATTTGCCCCTGTACAAGAGATGATTTGCACTTTGTCTTGACGAATCATTTCTGCCAACGAAATTCCCAATTCGGCAGTGGACATTGCGCCAGCAAGCGTAACCATCATTTTTCCTCCCTCATTCAGGTGGGTTTTGTATCCTTCGGCGGCATCAATAAGTGCTGCAGCATTGAAGTGACGGTAGTTGTGTTTTAAAAACTCAGTAATTTTCATGTGAATCGATTTTTCTAAGGTTCTGCAAAATTACCCTTTTTTGCCCACAAAAAAACCCGGAGATTATCCGGGTTTCTAAACAGTTACCTATTTACTTATTTTTTCTTCGCTAATGAATCTGTTGCGGCTGGTTTTGTTTCAGCTGCTGCAGGATTTGCGTTGTATTTCTTATTCAATCCCTCAGTCACAGATTTGGTCACATCGATTGCATCGGTTGCATACCAGATAGCTCCACCACGAGTGTGGCTCAGGATTAAATCAATGTCGTTATCTTTTGCGTATTCCTTCATGTATTCTTGAACCTGAGTGTATACGTCGTTCAAAAGTGTAGACTCGTCATTGGAAAGTTCACGCATCAAGTTGTCTCTGTATCCGACTAGGTTTTGTTCCTTCTGCATCAACTCATCCTGCTTTGCACGAATCTGATTTTGTGTCAGGTTGCCGCCATTCTGCTGGAACATGGCCACTTCTTGCTCAAAACCCTTGGCTCTAGCTTGTAGATCCAAATCCAACTTCTTTCCTTTTTCAGTAATCTCTTCAGATTTCTTTTTGAAAAAATCATACTTGTTGATTACTGAATCGGTATGCACGTATGCAATTTTCAGGTCGCCAGCGGCAGCACCCTCTTTGGAAGAGGAATCAGCGCCAGTAGAATCCGATTTTTTACCACAGGAATAAACCACAATTGCTACAAGAGCAAGAACAATGAAACGTGCAAAAATTTTTTTCACTTGGAAATAATTAGGGTTAATAGGTCGCAAATATAGATAAAGTATTCATTTTGCAAGAATCACAGAAAATTTCCTGCGTTAAAATCAGTTAAAGCACTAAAAAAAGAGATCCTGAGCCAATCGAAATACTTGGGCATGCCCTTCCACAATGTCTTTTATCCGTTTGGAATAAGCTCCCCCCATGCAGCACATGATTGGAATTCCCTGAGTCCTAGCGGTTGACAGCACCAGCCGATCACGGGCTTGAACTCCTGCTAATGTCAAGGAAAGCCGCCCCAATTGATCTGTTGCCAAGACATCTACTCCACTCTGGTACAAGATAAAATCAGGTTGTTCCAAATCCACAATATGTTTGAAGTGCAGATCAAGAAAGGATAGGTAGGTTGCATCATCTGTGCCATCTGCCAATCCAAGGTCTAGGTCAGAGGTTTCCTTTCGGTGAGGATAGTTTTTCTCCCCATGCATGCTGAAAGTGAAAACGGAAGGATTGTCCTGAAAAAGTGCCGCAGTTCCATTGCCTTGATGCACATCAAGGTCTACAATTAAGACCTTTTGGGCCAATTCCGTCTTAAGTAAGTAATTGGCTGTAATCGCCAGATCATTGAGAATGCAAAAGCCTTCTCCACGATTGAAAAAGGCATGATGCGTTCCACCAGCCACATTCATTCCAATTCCAAATTCCTTTGCATAACGGGCGGCTTGTACAGATCCTCCTGCAATACAAATTTCCCGTTCGATCAAGGGCATACTTAGCGGAAATCCAATGGCACGGATTTCAGCTTTAGTTAATTCCAGGTTCTTTAGTCGTGTCAAGTAGGTGTCTTGATGGGTAGTCAGAATCAACTCGTCATCTAAGGGCTGCGGTATAAAAAAATTTGACTCAGTCACCGTCCCTTCAAATAGCAGCTGTTCAGGAAGCAAGCTGTATTTTTCCATTGGGAACCGATGCCCTTCAGGTAGTGGATGTGCAAAAATCGGTGATAGGGCAATTTTCAACATAAAAAAAGCGCTAGTAAACTACTAACGCGTTCTAATCAGTAAAGCTTTTATATCAATTTTCGTCTTCAAAGTTTTCATCCTCAGTCATAAATGAATAAAGGGTATCATCCAATGTTAAGGTGTCGTCGTTGAATTCGGATATGAATTTTGCAATCACTTGTTCGTCTATTTCATCCACATTTAAGGATACATCCAAGCCAATCCCATAATCGTGATGGGTATCAATATCCAGAAATTCCTGAACTTTCACCGTTTCCTCTTCTTCCATCTCCATGATTAGTTCGGTGATAAACCAACCAATTTCCTCTTCTTCAGGAGTCAATGGCTTCAGGTTGCCATTTTCATCTTCTTCGTAATTGATGGATTTGAAATTCGGGAATTTCTTTGCAGCCTCATGCTCCGCCAATTCGTATACTTCACTGGCATGGTGCAGACGGAGGGTATAGAGCGCAGTATCGTAAATCACTTCTTTTCCCTCGTAATTGCCAATGAAATAAAAGTTGACATACTCTTCAGAATTATCCTCATTAGGGATTATTTTGAAAGGTAATCCAGTCTCTTTCAACTCTGCTTTGAGTTGAGCAATTGTTTCTGGGTCAAATTCTGGGTTGGTAAAGCTCATCAGTGGTAGATTTAGGAAATACAAGTTTGGTCTAGGCCCTAGACGAATATGGAGGAATTCCATTTGTTAAAGAAAAATTAGGGGGAAAATGTTTCCAAAAAAAATAGATCAAGAATTTGTGAATCAATTGCTACTTAAAGTTGAAGGGGAACAACTTGAATTTAAGCAGCAAATCAGTTCTCAGGAAAAAATAGCTAAAACCCTATCGGCAATGGCAAATTCAGCGGGTGGCCTTATCCTGATTGGGATTTCTGATCAGCGAAAAATAGTCGGAGTAGATCCCGAGGAGGAGCGGTACATGATAACCGCTGCAAACGAAACTTTCTGCATGCCAAAAGTTTCTATGGAATTATACCCAATCAAAATTGACCCTAAGCGTCCTAATGAGGAGGAAAAAATGATTTTACTTGTTCATGTCCATGTCAATCTTGGACCACAGGTAGTTGTCAAACATAAAAGTGGAACTTCAAAGTCCTATTTCCGTATGGAAAGCCAAAATAAAGTCATCAAAATCTAAGAACAGATTTTGATGACTCGATACCTTGGATCTTGTAATTCTATTGGTTTTTCTTCTCAACTAGAACTTTAAATTAGCTCTAGGCTGGATTGATAGTTCACAATAAAATCTCCTTACTTAATCGAAACCTTTGGTGGAATTTATCTTTTAAGTCGGCCCTATCTCCTATCTTTGTTTATCATTAAATTAGCAACCAAGTGATTATTATTATCTTCTTTCTATTGCATTGGTATTTCTCTCTCTTCTGCCAGAGCTTTTTTCTCCACCGCTACGCAGCTCACCAAATGTTTGTGATGAACAAATACTGGGAAAAGTTTTTCTACTTTTTCACTTGGTTATGGCAAGGGAGTTCATACCTCTCCCCTCGTGCTTACGCCATCTTGCACCGCATGCACCATGCGTATTCGGATACACCCCAAGACCCGCATAGCCCCCACCACACCGAAAATCTTTTTTCGATGATGTGGAAGACCAAAAATATTTACAACGACTATTTTAGCTTTAAGCTGAGGCCTGAAGAACGATTTTCAAAAGATATTCCTGACTGGAACAAATTTGATCGCTTTGCAGATAGCATGCTGGTTAGACTAGGTTGGGGGATATTCTATGTAGCCATTTACATTGCCTGCATTTCTTATTTTGAACTCGCTGGAACGCATTGGTGGATGTATTTCTTGTTGCCGATTCACTTTTTGATGGGACCCGTTCATGGTGCGATCGTCAATTGGAGTGGTCACAAGTATGGATATGCCAATTTTGATAACAATGACAAATCAAAAAATTCGCTTTTACTCGATGTTTTAATGCTAGGTGAATTGTTTCAAAACAATCACCATAAACTACCAAACCGTGCCAATTTCGCGGTTAAATGGTACGAGTTTGACCCTACCTATCCTATTGTAAAGCTTTTGCACGCCACTGGAATCATTAAGTTGCGAACCGCTTAGGTAAGAGCTGTCAACTGAAAAGGGGTGTTTCTAGCTTAGAAACACCCCTTTTTTTTATAAAATTGAGCTCCAGATGAAAGATCAAAACCATGGCCTTGGTAGAGAAATTAGCGAAGCATTTTAAGCTGAATTCTTCCAATAGTTTCCTTCCTACTTTCAAGCCTTTATATTTGTAGCTTTATCCCACTACCCAACCGATGAATTCATTTATCCAAGAATTGAAATGGAGAGGAATGCTCCAAGATATGACACCAGAATTAGAGGAGCACCTTGCCAAAGGAATGGCTTCAGCTTATCTTGGTTTTGATCCTACTGCAGATTCCCTTCATATTGGTCACTTGGTTGGGGTGATGACTCTACTTCATTTTCAACGAGCAGGCCATCAGCCAGTTGCTCTTGTTGGTGGTGCCACAGGCATGATTGGAGATCCATCTTTCAAATCATCCGAACGAAATTTGTTGGATAAGCCTACCCTGGATCACAATGTGGACTGCATTCAAAAGCAATTGGCCAAATTTTTGGATTTTTCTGGAAACCAGCCCAATAAAGCTAGTCTAGTCAACAACTACGATTGGATCTCTCAATTCACTTTTTTAGACTTTATTCGGGATGTAGGAAAGCACATTACGGTAAACTACATGATGTCCAAGGATAGCGTAAAAAGACGTCTAGAAGACGGAAATGGCCTTTCCTTTACGGAGTTTAGCTACCAATTGATTCAAGGATACGATTTCTACCATCTTTGGAAAAATGAAAACTGTACCATCCAATTGGGGGGATCTGATCAATGGGGAAATATTGTGACCGGTACGGAATTAATCCGTCGCATGGGCTGTGGAAGTGCTTTTGCCTTAACCGTTCCCTTGATCACCAAAGCAGATGGAACCAAGTTTGGAAAAACTGAAGGGGGTTCAGTGTGGCTAGATCCAGAAAAGACTTCACCCTATGCTTTTTATCAATTTTGGTTGAATGTGTCCGATGCGGATGCTTTCAAGTACATTCGGATTTTCACGGTGCTCGATCAGTCCACAGTTGAAAAATTCGAGAAAGAACATTCGGAAGCGCCGCATTTACGCATATTGCAAAAAGAAATTGCAAAAGAAGTGACCTGCATGGTCCATAGCAAAGAAGATTACGAGATGGTACTCAAAGCCTCCAATATTCTATTTGGCAAGTCCTCAACCGAGGATTTAGCTTCACTAGACGAGCGAACATTTCTTACAGTTTTTGAGGGTGTTCCACAGGTGCAATTGAGTCGATTGCAATTTTCTCAACTTGAAAATGTACTTGACCTTTTTGGGGAAAAGACAAATTTTCAGCTATTCCCTTCCAAAGGAGAAGCTCGGAAAATGATCCTTGGAGGCGGCGTGAGCATCAACAGAAAAAAAGTGGAAGATCCTCAAGCCCCTGTAGCCTATAGCCTACTTCAAGAAAAGTATTTGCTAGTTCAAAAAGGAAAGAAAAACTACGTAATCGTAGAAGTCCTCGCCTAACTAGAACGAAGACTCCTCCCTAACCAAAAAATTTAGTGACAAATTAATAACATTTGACTCTTAGTCAAATGTTATTTTTTTTGACTCGAATTTAATACATTTGAATTCACACCTTTTTTCCTTTTAGTTACCAATGGCAGGCGAAAAAAATAAAGAAAAACTCATTTTAGATGCTGCAGTAGCCTTATTTACTGCACAGGGTTTTGCGGCTACACGTATGGAAGATGTAGCCAAGAAAGCGGGAATCAGTAAAGGCCTCACCTATTTTTACTACAAAAATAAGGAAGACCTATACATGGCACTTACCAAAAAAGCCTTTGAGCAACTAAAAGATGAGTTTAGGGAGTCCTTACGCGCCAAAGGCAAAAATGGATTGGAGATGTTGACTGATTTGGTTCAACGCATCTGGAAGTTTGCCAAGGAACAACCTGTCTATTACCATTCGATCATTCATTTTTTGGACTTACTCAAGAAATACACTTCCCCAGAGTTAAAATCACAAATCAATCCATTGATTATAGATTCGATTCATTTCCATAAACTTTTGGAACTTCAACTGGAGCCTACCCGATTTGGAATCCAAATTGTATCTCAAGGAATAAAAGACGGCAGTATTCGGCAAGAATTGCAACCAGAGATCACATTTTATACCGTTTGGAGCATGGTTCTGGGTTATGAAAAAATGGAAGGCCCCATTTCTTTTGAAGGTAAAGAAACTAAAATTAGCCCTGAAGCATGGCAGCGTGGATTCCTTAAATTAATGCAAGAGATGCTAAAAGGAACGATACAGGCCACGAAGCCACAGGTGGTGCAAACAAGTTTATTTTAAAAAAAGGCCTTATTCCCCTTTTTTATCTGCTTTTCCACAATTCTTTTAACTGCTTTCCATTGATAAGCAACACAAAACGGACGGGATTAGGGACCAAAACAATACGCAAGTCCACTTTTCCAAGCTGATCCGATTCGATAGGAACGCCCTGATTACCAGTTACCTCATAGGTAATATTCCCTTTTGCATCAGGAAGCATTTCCTGATAGAAATTAGCCAAATACGCTGTGGGCAATAAAACATCCGAGTCTGACTTCAACTTGGCATAAATCTTCTCCAATTCAGGAGCTAAAATCTCCTCGTAATTTTCGTTAAAGTCGTCCTCGAGTTCATGCAATTGTTCTTCTAAATCATCGTAACTCTCATCACTATATTCCAAGGCACTCAGCTGATTCCGTTGTTGAACAATTTCTGTCAGTTCCTGATCTATTTTTTCCCAATTCATGGATGATCTCTTGATTATTTGACTACAAATATGGTGATATTCCTAAAATTAGCGGTTCAAATTAAGGCAACTATTCACTTACTAGAAGGATTTTTCCATTTCTTCCTGCTTGTTCATAGGCGTCTAAAGCAGCTTTAAACTCAGAAAGTGGGTAGGTTGCCGCTACATCTACCTTCGAGGTATCCTGCATCAAAAATCCGAAAACTCGTTGAAAAGCTTTCATTCGTAATTCAGCAGAGAGTTCTTCAATCCAAGTGCTCAACCAAAATCCATCGATACGTAGATTTTTAAAAATGAGCAAGCCACTATTGATCGAAAGGTTTTCCAAGGAAAGCGCCCCAAACACCATCATTCTGCCCTTCTGCTTCAGACAAGACAAGGCCTTTACTCCCAATTCCCCTCCTACGGCATCAAAAACTACATCAACACCTACCTCTGTTTTTTCGAAGATTACTTTTCCCAGCTTCTCTGTGGCTGTGTTGATCACCAGCTCAGCACCTAAATCCAACAAAATTTGCTTTTGAGATTCATGACGAACAGTCGCTACCACTCGAATGCCCTTGGCTTTGGCCATCTGTATGGCAAATTTTCCAAATGCTGAAGCACCCGCAGTCAGCATTAACCACTGACCCGCTACTAGTCCTGAATCTTCAATCATGCCATACGCCGTCATTGGATTGACAAAAGCCTGGCAGGCTACCTCATCCGGCATTTGAGCAGGAACGGGAATCACCAAAGTAGCTGGCACACAGACATACTCTTTCCAAGTGCCAATCGCAGTAAACATCACGCGAGTTCCAGCAGGTATTTTTCTGGCTTCATCCCCTTTTTCTACCACCCCACAGGCCTCAAAACCTGCACTGCTTGGTAATTTGGGTGTGATGCCATACTTGCCACGAACAAACATGATATCTGAAGGATTGATATTTCTAGCAGTTACCCGTATCAGTACCTCATGTGCCTTAGCTTGAGGCATTTCACTTTCTTTGAGATACAAGACTTCCTGAGGCGTACCCGTGTGATCAAAAATCAATTCTTCCATGTGCTCGTTAAAAGGATAAAATAAGGGATATAATTTCAAATTGCTTGGGCCACAAGTTACAGCATGGCCATATTTTTCCTATCTTTTGGAAGAAAAATAACCCCAAAACACATGGATTTGTCTTCAGTTTTTTCATTGGATGGAAAAGTAGCTCTGATTACTGGAGCAAGTAAAGGAATAGGCTTTAGCATTGCAGAGATTTTTGCCGCTGCAGGAGCAAAAGTAGTGATCAGCAGCAGAAAGCAAGAAGTCCTCGATGAACAAGCACTTCAGCTCAATTCCAAAGGATATGAAGTGACCGGAATCGCATGCAATGTGGGAAATATCAACGAGCTACCGCTGCTGGTTGAAAAGACTGTTGAAAAATACGGAACCATTGACATTCTAGTGAATAATGCGGCCAGCAATCCCGTTTTTGGACCTGTACACGAAACTACCCTTGAGGCCTTCGACAAAATCATGAATGTCAATGTCAAGGCAGCATTTGAACTGAGCAGACTTTGCTATCCACACTTGAGAAAATCTTCCGGAGCATCCGTCATCAACATTTCGAGTATTGGTGGATTATCTCCTGAACAAGGGCTGGGGATTTACTCGGTTTCCAAAGCTGCATTAATCTCGTTGACCAAAGTTTTTGCCAAAGAATGGGGCGACTCAAAGATTCGTGTAAATGCCATTTGCCCTGGTCTTATCCAAACCAAATTCTCTGAGGCACTTTGGTCCAATGAAAAAATCATGTCCATGATTATCAAACAATTGGCCATCAAACGAGCGGGAACATCAGATGAGATTGGTGCAATGGCCTTGTTTCTAGCCTCTCCTGCTTCCACCTACACCACTGGAGCGATATTAACCGCCGATGGAGGCTTTACCATTTGATTTTAGAATGAACCCAACTCAAGAACTCTCGGCAGCCCAACTGCAAGAACTTTTAGTTGCTTACAGGCAATTTGTAGTGAAAGAACTATTTCCCATAGACCTGGATGTGGTCAAAGGGCCATTTAAATCTTATTTACCCCAGCTGAAAGCTCTCCGTGAAAAAGCAAAATCCCTGGGCCTTTTTGCACCACACCTCGCTAAACATGAAGGGGGGTTAGGGTTGAACCTAGTTCAATTTGCCCAGGTATCCGAAATCTTAGGCCAAAGCCCAATAGGACATTACGTCTTTAACTGCAATGCTCCAGATATCGGAAATATGGAATTGCTCCATCAATTTGGATCTGAGGAGCAAAAAGAAAAGTGGCTAGGTCCCCTGCAACGCGGTGAAATCCGTTCCTGCTTTGCGATGACCGAACCCCAACTTCCAGGGAGCAATCCAGTGAATCTGGCTACTACCGCCGTCCTAGACGGGGAAGACTACCTCATTCAAGGCCACAAATGGTTTACCACAGCAGCCGATGGGGCACAATTCACCATTGTCATGGCGGTAACGAACCCAAATGCCCCTTCTCCCTACCAGAAGGCAAGCATGATTTTACTTCCTTTGGATACGCCAGGCTATACCTTGGTACGCAACATTTCCATTATGGGAGAATCAGGCGAAGATTACCTCTCCCATGCGGAAATTAAATTTGACCAGTGCCGAGTGCCTGTGTCTAACCGAATTGGCTTAGAAGGCCAAGGCTTTGCGCTGGCACAAGAACGTCTAGGTCCTGGGCGAATCCACCACTGCATGCGTTGGATTGGAATTTGCGAACGTGTATTTGACCTGATGTGCGAGCGAGCTCTTTCTCGCGAACTCGAGGTAGGCAAAGTGCTCGCCGAAAAACAGACCATCCAAAATTGGATAGCTGAAAGTCGAGCAGAAATCAAGGCTAGCCGCCTGATGGTCTTGGATACAGCTCAAAAGATGCAGGAATTGGGTTCGAAAGCTGTAAAAGAAGATATCTCTACCATCAAATTTTTTGTGGCAGATGTACTGATGAAGGTAATTGATCGAGCTATCCAAGTGCATGGGGCACTGGGAATCACCGATGATACGCTACTTTCCTTTTGGTACCGACACGAGCGCGGTGCACGAATCTACGATGGACCCGATGAGGTGCATAAATCAGCCTTAGCAAGAAGCATTCTTAAAAATTACAGCAGCAAATGAGTAGCACCTTGAGTTTTGATGTGCTGAGGGACTATTTGGCCACCAACCTAAATTGTTCCACTGAGCAAATTCAAGTCGATCAACTTCCAGGAGGCTATTCTAACTTGAGCTTTTTGGTGCATAGTCCAGCTGAAAAATTCATTTTAAGGAGACCTCCTTTTGGTGAAAAAATCGCTAAAGCCCATGATATGGGACGAGAATTTAAAATTCTCCAAAGCTTAAAAAAGGCAGGATATACCAAGAGTCCCAACCCCATTCTTTTTTGTGAGGAGGAGTCTATTTTTGGAGCTCCATTTTTTTTAATGGAATTTGTTGAAGGAGCAATTTTAACGAACAAGGTTCCAAAAGACTTGACTCTTGGTGCAATGGAGTTTGAGAAGCTTTCCCGAAGTGCTGTGGACTGTTTGGTTGAGCTACATCAGTTGGAACTTCAGGAATCAGGATTGATTCAATTGGGTAAACCAGAAGGATTTACCCAACGTCAAGTGATCGGATGGGTGGAACGGTACTTTCGAGCCAAAACAAACGAATTGCCTGAACTGGAAATCGCAGCCAGTTGGCTCCAGGAAAACATTCCGTCAACCGAGTATACGGCGTTTATTCACAATGATTTCAAATACGATAATTTAGTTTTAGATCCGGATGACCCCTGCATGATCCAAAGTGTCTTGGATTGGGAGATGGCTACAATTGGCAATCCACTGATGGATTTAGGAACTAGCCTTGCCTATTGGGCAGAAGAAAAAGATCCAGAAATCCTCAAACTGTTTAATTTGAGTCATCTACCTGGCAACTTAAGTCGGGAGGAGCTGATGGACTACTATTTTTCGAAAGCTGCAGGATCCAAGGAAGAAATGATCTTTTATTATGTTTTTGGACTAGTGAAGGTGGCGGTCATCGCTCAACAAATATTTAAACGATATTCCCAGGGCCATTCTAACGATGCTAGATTTGCACAATTAATCCATGTAGTAGAAGCTGCAGGCAAAAAAGCAACCCAAACCCTTCAAAAAAATCAACTCTAATTCACATGACACTTCAAAAAATTTGCATACTAGGAGCTGGGACACTTGGCTCACGTGTAGCGCTTCAAGCTGCAATTTCAGGATTTTCTGTTTCGATCTTTGACTTAAAACAAGCATCTCTAGATTCGGCTATGCTGACTATGCAAAAAATCCTTCGCCAACTAGTTCGTGCAGGAAACCTTACTGAATCACAAGTCCCAGGAATCCTCCAGCGAGTACAGCCTACCTTGGACCTTGGTGAGGCTTTGAAAGGAGCGGATCTTGTAAATGAGAGTGTTACTGAAGATGTCACAATCAAAAAGGCCTTGTGGACACAAGTTGGGAAGCTAGCAGACCCAAAAACTTGGTTGACTACAAATACCTCCTACCTACTCCCCTCCCAATTTGCAGATGAAACGGGTCGAGCCAAGCAATTTTGTGCCTTTCATTTTCACGATGTTTTTTATTCTAGAGTAGTGGATATTATGCCCCATCCGGGTACAGATCCTGCCCTAATTGAGGTTTTGGAAGTGCTAGGAAGGAAATTAAATCAGGTTCCTGTCATCGTACGCAAAGAAAACCCAGGATACTTATTCAACACGTTGTTGATGGCACTTTTGGGCGCTGCAGGTAAACTAATCACCCGAGAAGTGGGAAGCATTGAAGATATAGACAAGTCCTGGATGGTCAATTTCCACATGCCGATGGGACCATTTGGAATTTTAGATTCCATAGGATTGGATACTGCATGGCATGTCACACACAAAATGCCTGATTCTGCCTCGCAGGCTTTTGCTGCACATTTGAAAACCTATATTGATCAAGGAAAATTAGGAGAGAAAACTGGGGAAGGGTTTTACAGCTACCCCAATCCACGCTACCGAGAGGCCAATTTTATTCTATAAATGAAAATTGGATGTATTTGATTTTCTCACCCTTATCCGAAAAAATCTTCTCATAGCGCGTCTTGATGCCGTAATGCGCATCGCAAAGCTCGCTTTCGTAAAAATCTGAGGTATTTTGATGTATCTGGCAGTCAGGTCTAGCACTTAAAACTGATTCAGTATACTCGTAAAGACCTGTATTGTCTGTTTTAAAGTGGATGATCCCTCCAGCCTTGACCAGCTGCTTGTACATCTCCAGAAATTTGGGTGAAGTCAATCTTCGCTTTTCATCCCCATCTTTTGGAAAAGGATCCGGGAACGTTATCCAGAGTTCAGAAATTTCGCTTGGTGCAAAAAAGTTTTCAAGCTGCTGAATTTGGGTACGTAAAAATGCCACATTAACGATACCCTCGGCTGTAGCAGTAGAGCTCCCCTTCCAAATTCTACTTCCTTTAATGTCTACACCAATAAAGTTTTGTGTGGCATATTGTCTTCCTAGACCTAGGGTAAATTCACCTCTTCCGCAGGCCAATTCAACGACTAAAGGTTGCTCAACAGCAAACTGAAGTGCATTCCACTGCCCTCTTACTTGCTCAAAAATAGGTTTACCTTCCTGTACCACATTGGGGTTGACTTCGTTTTGGGCAAAGCGAACCAGCTTTTTTCTACTCATTAAAGATTTTCAATTTCTGCAACCACAAAAGTACTGCCTCCAACAAATATCAGGTCATCTGAGGCAGCATTTTTTCTGGCAAATTCAAGGGCTTCCGAAACGGTAGGAATAACCTGTCCAATCAAACCTTTTTCATTCCCCTTCCTTGCCAATTCATGAGCATCCATTGCGCGTGGGATACTTGCTTGGCAAAAAATATAATTTGCTTCTTTTGGTAGCAAGTCTAAAACCTTAGAGACATCCTTGTCATTCACCATTCCAATGACCATCCGAAGCTTTGAATAGGAATACTTTTTAAGTTGGTTCACTACCTCACCAATTCCAGCCTCATTGTGGCCTGTATCGGCTAAAATAATCGGTTTCACCTGCAACAACTGCCATCGGCCTTTCAACCCCGTCAGCTCAGAGATACTTTCCAAACCTACTTGTAGCGCCTTATCCGAAAGGTTCCAACCCTGATTGCGTAGCTGTTTGACAGCCTCCAAAATTCCAGGGAGGTTGAAGCGTTGGTAGTCCCCATTCAAGCCAAACTTCAAATTAAACTCCCCATCGCTGCTTCGAATCTTAAAATTGGCCGGCTGTTGGATGCTAGGGTCTTCTGATTCTGGTAGTTTAGTTACTTCCCAAACCTGATCTGCAAAAACGATAGCTGCCTGCTTTCCTGCTGCCTGCTGAGAAAACACGGCCTGCGTTTCCTTTTGCGTTTGACTAATCACGACGGGAACACCTTGCTTGATAATTCCTGCCTTTTCTCCAGCGATCAGCGGAAGTGTATTTCCTAAAAATTGAGTGTGGTCGTAACCGATAGTGGTAATCACACAAAGTTCGGGATGAATCACATTGGTGCTATCCAGCCTCCCCCCCATCCCCACTTCGATCACTGCGATATCCACGGACTCCTTTGCAAAATACCAAAATGCCATTCCTACGGTCATCTCAAAGAAACTGGGTTGAAGCTGGTCCAAAAAGGCTCTGTTATTGGCTACAAATTCCACCACATCTTCTTCTGTAATCTCTTTTCCATCAATCCGAATTCTTTCAGTAAAGGATTTGAGATGAGGGGATGTATATAGCCCAGTTTTGTAGCCTGCAGCTTGAAATACAGAAGCCAAGGCATGGGAGGTACTCCCCTTTCCATTGGTCCCAGCAACGTGAATCGTTTTGAATGTTTCATGAGGATTTCCCAGATGCACACATAGGGAAAGGGTATTTGTCAAATCTGCCTTGTAGGCTGAAGCTCCCACCCGTTGAAACATGGGTAAAGCATTGAAAAGATAATCCAAGGTTTCTGCGTAGGTCATCTTACTCCACCTTGACCACAAAAATGATTTTTCCTATTGAAAAATCAGCAGCAGCAGCCCCAGATTTTTTGAAATCGAGTTGGTTTACTACTTGACGGTAATAAGCCAATACAGCATTGGATACATTGTATTCCAAGGGGATTGCTTGGACGACTTTTCCGGATACGTCCACTGTTATTTTAAAGACCATTCGCCCATTTCGGGTGGATACCCTGTCGTTGATAGCAGGTCGAGAGGCAAAATCCCAGCCTGCCAAATCCAAGCTATACCCAGCACCTCCTGCAGCACCTTTACCCGTGCCTGTAGGACTTCCCTGATCTCCTATGGTATCCGAATTTCCCTGGCCGGTGGATCCTCCAGAAGGTGAAGCCTTTCCAGACTTTCCTCCAGCCCCAAATATTGCCCGCTGGTCCACCTTGGGTTGCTCCACTTCTGTTGGATTAGGGCTCACTTTTTTCTTTTCTTCCTTTGCCGGTTGAGCATTCGCTGTGGTTTCGCCTTTTAGAGGGGAAGGTAGGGTGCTTACCGCTTGATTGGTACTTGGCTTGGTGGAAACAGTCTTGGAAGGATTTGTAGGAACTGCTACCTGCTGAACTGGCGAAATATCGCCTCGAGCTGCATCTTCAGTAGCGGAATTTTCTAAGGTGTTGGCCAGTGCTTGAGACTGATCTCCAGAGCCTAGGTCCGAAAACCCCAAATTCAACTCCATTCCATAGGTAGGTTTAGGAGGATTAGGTTGCTCCCAAACCACAATAAAGTACATGGCGAGAAATAGCAACAATTGCACCAGGACGGTGATTACAGCCGATTGAATTCGGCTTTTTTGTTCGAGTGAATTGGAATTCACACCAGGCATTAATTGTAAGGTTTAGTCGCGACAGAAACATTGGCCCCCAGTCCTGCGGCAATGCCTCCAATTTCAACTAGGTATTCTACAGGCACCTCCTTATCCAAATGCAACACTACCTGCCCTTTTTTGCCTTCTAATAATGGAGTTAACACTGATTTAAGTTGTTCCCTTGTCACCAATTGATCGTTGACCGAAAACTGAAGGTCTTTTGTAACGGATACCGTTACTTCCTGCATGACGATATCAGAAGTTTCGCTCGAAGGCAAATTAACAGAAAGCCCTGAAGGGGTTATAAATGAAGAGGTTAACATAAAAAATATCAGCAAAAGAAAGATAATGTCCGTCATGGAGGACATGCTGAATAAAGCATCGACTTTATTTTTCTGCTGCAATCCCATCTTTATTTGTCTTGAAGTAGATCGATGAACTCAATAGAGGTGTATTCCATGTGGTGTACCAATTTGGAAACTTGCGTAACCAAATAGTTATAGCCCAAGTACGCGATGATGCCTACTACCAATCCAGCGGCGGTAGTAATCATGGCTTCGTATATCCCTGAAGAAAGTAACTTGGGAGACACCATTCCATCTTCTTGGGCAATGGAAATAAATGCCTGAATCATCCCGGTAACGGTTCCCAAAAATCCAATCATCGGCGCCGCTCCCGAAACAGTCGCTAATACTCCCAAATTCTTTTCAAGCTTGTAAAGCTCCAGTTTACCGACATTTTCAATGGCCACTTCAATGTTTTTCAAAGGCGATCCAATTCGATCTATTCCTTTGGAAATCATGACCGCTACTGGGGTCTTTTCACCTGCACAAAGCATTTTTGCTTTATCTATTTGGCCATTTTGTACCAGTATTTTTACCTGATCCATCAAGCTTCCAGGTGTTTTTGAGGCTTTTTGGATCACTAAAAGTTTCTGGATAAAAATAAAAATAGCCAAAACGAACAATCCATAAAGTGGAATCATCATATATCCCCCCTTTATCAATAGGTCTACTAGTCCAATGGATTGAGCGGTAGCTTCAATTGCGGCTGGAACAGTCGCAACGGAATCAATAGCAAATGTCTGTAATAAAACCATCATCAATAATTCAATATCCAATAATCTGTTGAATCCTGCGCTTTCATTTCTTTTAGTTTGGCCGAAGCTTCTTTCCAAGTACTATAGGAACCAATTGCTAACCTATAGTTTTGATTTTTATTAAAAGGATACACTAGATAGTATTCAGAAAATTTATCCCCTGAATTTTTTATATATCTAGCAGTTTCCTGCTCACTCGCAAAGCTTCCTATCACTAAATAATACCTTGTTTTCCCCTCTATTTGCTCAGCTCGTTTGACTTTAGGATTCGTTGCAATTGATGTGCCAGAATTTGTTGAGGTCGAATCTAAATCGAAGTCGGAAATGCCAGAGGAATCTTGATTAGCCAAAGAATCCAAGTTCGATTTTGCGAGCTTGAAACTATCTTCAAAATGTTTTGAAAGA
>Ga0172372_10001373_pt1 | contig 37746 bp, 27 predicted proteins | sample LakKiv5m_2_FD_114544 | JGI IMG/M metagenome (GOLD analysis project Ga0172372, IMG submission 114544) | Freshwater microbial communities from Kabuno Bay, South-Kivu, Congo - kab_092012_9.5m | ecosystem: Environmental > Aquatic > Freshwater > Lake | place: Democratic Republic of the Congo...
CCATGGCCTGGACGTTGACGGCGGTTCCCCACTCGGCGGGGATGTTGTACTTGCGGCGATAGACGATCGCGCGGTCGTTCATCCAGGAGTTGAACACGGCACCGGCGGCGCCGCGGAGCTGGTCCCAGGGATTGTTGGGGAACACCTTTCCGGTGCGCTCCTTGACGAGGGCCTTGAACCGGGCGACGAGCTCCTGCTGGTCTTCGGCGGTGAGCTTCGAATCCTCGATGTCGGCATGATACTTCTCATGCTTGTAGTGGTGGATGACGGTTTCGAAGGGCTCGTGATCTTCGCCTTCGCGCTTCTGCACGCCGAGGACGACGTCGCCGTACATCTGGATGAAGCGACGGTAGCAATCCCAGGCGAAGCGGGCGTTCTTGGTGGCCCTCTCGAGGGCAACGACGGTGTCGTCGTTGAGACCGAGGTTCAGGATCGTGTCCATCATGCCGGGCATGGAGTCACGGGCGCCGGAGCGGACGGCGACGAGCAGGGGCATGCCGGTCTTGTTGCCGAAGCGGGTGCCCATGATCTTCTCCATGTTGGCGACACCGGCCTCGATCTGCGCCTGCAGTTCCTTGGGGTAGGTGCGCTTGTTGGCGTAGAAATAGGTGCAGACCTCGGTGGTGATGGTGAATCCCGGAGGAACCGGGAGGCCGATGCGGGTCATCTCGGCGAGGTTGGCGCCCTTGCCGCCGAGGAGGGCCTTCATGGAGCCATCCCCATCGGCTTTCTTGTTGCCAAACGTGTAGACGTACTTCGGAGCTTTTGCCATACGATCAGGTTAACAGGTACAGGTGAAATCGGCGGAAACTCGCCGGAAAATGGAGGCGGGAGACTATCGTGATGGAGGCCCGAGTCAATTGGGGAAAGGGGGTGAAGCCCATGGGGTGTGGATCCCGAGCCGGCCGAACAGGGCTGGACGGTGGATCTCCTCGCTCCTGAAAAGGTCCATGAACGGGGACAAGGATGTCATGATCGGGCCCAGACGGAGGCTGACAGGAGGCGCTCCCAATGACGGGCGCATCTTGACACTGCCCCCCGTTCCGATTCTCAAGCGGGGCAGTGTCAAGATGCCCTCCAAATCATCTTGGGAAGAATCATCGGTTGACAGGGCCCCCCGCGTTTGGTTCTTTCTGCGCTCTTTCTTTCGAGACGAGGAATTATGTACGCAGTTCTGCAAACGGGCGGTAAGCAATATCGGGTGGAGGCAGGTGACCTTCTTGAAATCGAACTGGTCGCTGCCGAGCCTGGCCAGCCCTATGTTTTCGACCAGGTCCTGCTGGTCAACAACGAGGGCAAGGTATCCGTGGGTTCGCCCACGGTGGCCGGGGCCAAGGTGGTTGCCGACGTGGTGGAGCACATCCGCGGCGAGAAGAAGATCGCTTTCAAGTTCCGTCGCCGTAAGGGCTATCACCGCACGGTGGGGCATCGGCAGGAGTTGACGGTGGTCAAGGTCAAGGAAATCACCGCCTGATCCCGGGCGATTGCTTCGAACAACCTTCAACACACTCATTTTCCCAACACAGGCTTATGGCTCATAAAAAAGGTCAGGGAAGTTCCCGCAACGGTCGCGACAGCGTCAGCAAGCGTCTTGGCGTCAAGGCGTTTGGTAGCGAGGTCGTCACGGCCGGTTCCATCATCGTCCGCCAGCGCGGTTCCAAGTTCACGGCCGGCACCAACGTCGGCATCGGTCGCGACTGGACCCTTTTCGCCCTGGTGGATGGTCGCGTGAAGTTCGACAAGGAAGGTCGTCGCGTGAACGTCCTTCCGGAAGCGGCCGTTGCTGCTTCGAACTGATCGTGTGGCTCCCCCCGGGACGGCCTGATGCCGTTTTGAGCAGGGGTGCCCACCCAAGAATTCTGGGCGAGGCCGACGGCCTCGCCCTTTTCGTTTTTCCGAGGCTCCGCCAAGTTAACTCCCTAGAGCGCCATGTTCGTCGATGAAGTCAAAGTGTACGCCCGTGCCGGTCACGGCGGGCGTGGGTGTGTCGCATTCCGCCGTGAGGCGTACATCCCGAAGGGTGGGCCGGACGGCGGCAACGGGGGGGTGGGTGGCGACGTGATCCTGGAGGCCACCCACGACCTCAACAACCTGCTGGAGCAGTTCTTCAACCCGCGCCTGATTGCCCCGAATGGGCAGAACGGCATGGGCAAGGGCATGGACGGCAAGGCCGGCAAGGACACCATCATCAAGGTGCCTTGCGGAACGCTCGTCTGGCGCATGCAGGACACGACTCCGGAGGCGGACCCCACCTCCCGTAAGGCCTCCAAGAACCGTCCGATGGATCCGGCTCAGGCGGAGGCCGAGGCGGAAGACGCCGCTGCGGACGTGGAGGATGCTGAGGAATCCGATGAACCGCTTCCTCCGCAGATCGCAGGGGCAACGGGCCAACGCACGGTGATCCGTACCAGCGGTGGAGTGCGCGCCTTGGAGATCGATCTTTCGGCCGGTGATCCGACCCGTGATGAACTGGATGTCAGCAAGGGCGAGTTGGTGTGCGACCTGACGGACAACGGCCAGCGTTTTGTTTTGTGCAAGGGTGGGCGCGGCGGATTGGGAAACCGGAATTTCGCGACCAGCCGGCATCAGTCGCCGCGTTTCGCGCAACCGGGTGAACCGGGAACCGAAGGCCACTACCTGCTGGAATTGCGGATGATGGCCGACGTCGGGTTGGTCGGGTACCCGAATGCCGGCAAGTCCACGCTGTTGACGGCCATCTCGCATGCGAGGCCCAAGATCGCGGCGTACCCGTTCACCACGCTGACGCCGCAGGTGGGCATCCTGGAGTACGAGGATTACGCGCGTCTGGTGGTGTGCGACGTCCCGGGACTGATCGAAGGCGCCCATGAGAACGTGGGTCTGGGGCATGCGTTCCTGCGGCATATCCGCCGCTGCAAGATCCTGGTGATCCTGATCGACATGGCCGGCACGGACGGTCGCAAGCCGTGGGATGATTACCGCCATGTGATGGAGGAGTTGGAGTTGTACGATCCCGCGCTGATGGAACGTCCGCGTCTGGTGGTCGCCAACAAGATGGATGAGCCGCATGCCGAGGCGAACTTGAAGTCCTTCAAGCGCCGGATCACGAAGACGCCGGTGCTGCCGATCTCGGCGGCGTTCGACGAGGGGTTGCCTAAGTTCAGGAAGGTCATCCGCGAGATGGTGGAGGCGGCGGGCGGGATCCTGCTGCGGTAGGGCGGGCGGGGAGTTGCCAGATTCCAGATCCCGGGTGTCAGGACTGGGGGATCTGTCCACAGCCTCCTCACGTCGTCTGCTACGCTTGGGGGAGGCGACGAGGTCACGAGGCGAGGAAACCCCTCTTGAAGGCCGGGTGCCCTCACCCGGCGGACTTCGAGGTTGCACCGCGTGGGGGCACGCGGCCTTCCATGGGAACTCCTTCATCAGGGTTTTCTCCGCGGGCTTTCGGGGCCACACTGGGCGCATGAAGTACCGTCGATTTGGCCGCACGGGGATCCAGATGCCCGTGTTCTCGTGTGGAGGCATGCGCTACCAGCAGTCGTGGTCGGATGTCCCATGGTCCGACGTGAAGCAGGAGGGGCAGGCCAACCTGGAGGCAACCATCCACCGGTCGGTCGAACTCGGAATCCATCACATCGAGACGGCGCGTGGGTACGGGTCGTCCGAGATGCAGTTGGCCCCGGTGCTGAAGCAGTTTCCTCGGGAGAAACTGGTGGTGCAGACGAAGGTCATGCCCAAGCCCACGGCCAAGGAGTTCCTGGAGACCTTCGAGACCTCGATGCGGTACCTGGAGCTGGAGTACGTGGACCTGCTTTCAATCCACGGCATCAATCACGCCGGGCATCTCGACGAAACGCTGCGGAAGGGCGGGTGCCTGGAGGTCTGCCGACAACTCCAGCGGGAGGGGCGTGTCCGGCACGTCGGGTTCAGCACGCATGCGACGCCGGACGTGATCTCCTCGGCGATCCGGAGTGACGAGTTCGATTACGTGAACCTGCATTGGTACTTCGTGAATGATCTCAACCGGGCGTGCGTGGCCGAGGCGGCGCAGCGGGACATGGGGGTGTTCATCATCAGCCCGAACGACAAGGGCGGGAAACTCTACCTCGAACTGCCGCGGCTGCGGGCGATGTGTGCTCCGTTGACCCCGATGCAGTTCAATGACCTGTACTGTCTGGCGCGTCCCGAGGTGCACACGCTTTCCCTGGGGGCGGCGCGGCCGTCGGACTTTGACGAACATGTGGCGGGCCTTGAACACTACGAAAGGGCTGCAGCCGTGGTGGGGCCGATTGAACGTCGATTGCGGGAGGAATTGGAACGGGTCCACGGCGCGGAGTGGTGTCGGCGGTGGTGGGCGGGATTGCCCGAGTATTTCTCGGTCCCGGGCGAGGTGAACGTCGTCGAGATCCTGCGGATCTGGACCTACGCGAAGGCCTTCGACCTCATCGACTGGGCGAAGTTCCGCTACAACATGCTGGGGAACGCCGACCACTGGTTTCCGGGGGAACACGTGGCGAAGCTGGACTGGGCGCGGATCGACGCGGTGCTGCAGGGGAGCCCGTTCGCGGACCGGATCCCGGAGATCCTGAAGGAAGCTCACGGCCTGTACTTCGATGCGCCGGTGAAGCGGCTCAGCCAGTCCTGAACCCGGAGGAGGTCATGCTTCCGGGGAAAACTTGGAATTTGAACCGGGAAGGCTGGCACTCCAACCTTGCCCCGTGAAAACGAGCTGGATGGTGGCTTGGGTGGTTTCGGCGGCGATGCTGCTGGCGGCCTGCGACAAACCGGGGCAGGCCTCGGCCCCGCCGCCGGCTGCCTCGGGAGGAACCCCTGCGGCTCCAGCCCCCACAACGCCCGCAGCGGTCACGCCCGCCACACCTCCTGCGCCCGCCACGGCGGCGACTCCCGCTGCGGAGCCTGAGGTCATCTTCCATTCCAGCCGGGCCCAGACGAATCTTCCCATCGTGAAGCTCCTCATCGGGCCGCACGAACTCGACGCCGAGCTGTGCACCACGATCACGCAGGTGGCCACCGGCATGATGCATCGGAAGGGGGTCGGTACCAATGACGCCATGTTCTTCGTCTTCGCGATTGGCCAGCAGCGCTCGTTCTACATGAAGAACGTGGATTTCCCGATTGCCGCCGCGTACATCGACACCGACGGCGTGGTGCAGGAGATCGTGCAGTTGAAGGCCCGCGAAGTGACGCCGGTGCCCTCACAGTCCGAACGGATCCAGTACGTCCTGGAAACAGCGCCCGACTGGTTCACGCGGAACAACGTTGGCGTGGGTGCGCTGGTGACGACGCCGAAAGGTGAGTTGCGCACGACGCTCGCGCGCCTCGCCCGGTTGCCCTGAACCCGTCTTTTCCTTTCGTCCGTTCCTCCCGATCTCCGATGCGCGTCGCGATTGCCCAGTTGAACCAGACCGTCGGCGACGTCGCCGGCAACGAGGCCCGAATCCTGGCGGCGTACCGCCGCGGGGTGGAGGCGTCGGCAGAACTGGTGGTCTGTCCCGAGCTGGCTCTCACGGGGTATCCCCCGCGGGACCTCCTGCTGCGGCCTGCGTTCCTCCAGGCGAACCGCGAAGCATTGGAACGATTGGCAGCGGCGACGGGTGACACGGGATTGCTGGTCGGGTTCGTCGACGACAACGCGGTGCGGCCCGGGCGGCCGGTGTTCAATTCGGCGGCCTTGCTGCAGCGTGGACGGGTGGTGGCGATCCAGCACAAATCCCTCCTGCCGACCTACGACGTCTTCGACGAGGATCGCTACTTCGAGCCGGCGTTGGTCAATGGCCCGGTCGAGTTCAACGGGCGACGCATCGGCATCACGATCTGCGAGGACGTCTGGAACGATGCCGACCTATGGCCGGAGCGCCGGTACCGGCCGGATCCCGCGGGGGACCTCGCGGCGGCGGGCGCGGAAGTGCTGTTCAACCTGTCCGCGTCTCCTTGGCATCTGGGCAAGGAACGCACCCGGCACGAGCTGTTGCACCGTCTGGCGCGGCGGACGGCGCGGCCGGTGGTGTACTGCAACCTCGTTGGCGGGAACGACGAGTTGGTCTTCGACGGCCAATCGGTGGCATTCGACGGACAGGGGCGTTTGTTGGCGCAGGCGGAGTCCTTCGCTGAGGACTTCCGCGTGATCGAGGTGGACATGGCGGGCGGTCAGTCGGCCCGTACGGTGTCCGTGGAGGAATCCCTGTATCGCGCGCTGGTCCTCGGGACGCGTGATTACCTGCACAAGTGTGGATTCCGGTCGGCGGTGCTGGGGTTGAGTGGCGGGATCGACTCGGCGGTGGTGGCCTGCCTGGCCGTGGCGGCGTTGGGTGCCGAGAACGTCCGCGGGCTTTCGTTGCCCTCGCAGTACTCGTCGCAGGGCAGCCTGGACGATGCACGGTCGCTGGCCGAGGCGCTGGGCGTCCAGTACGACGTGGTTCCGATCCAGCCGCCGTTCCACGCGGTGAAGGGGCAGCTCAAGGAGGTCTTTCAAGGTCGGCCCGAAGACGTGGCGGAGGAGAACATCCAGGCGCGCCTGCGGGGCGTGATCCTGATGGCGATGTCCAACAAGTTTGGCTCCTTGCTGCTCACGACGGGCAACAAGAGCGAGATCGCGGTGGGTTACTGCACCTTGTACGGCGACATGTGCGGCGGTCTGGCGGTCATCAGCGATGTTCCGAAGACCTTGGTCTACCGGTTGGCGCGCTGGATCAACGAGGACGCGGTGCGTCGTGGCGTGGTGCCACCCATTCCCGAGCCGACCATCACCAAGCCGCCCAGCGCCGAGTTGCGTCCCAACCAGACCGATCAGGACAGCCTGCCGCCCTACGACGTCCTGGACGCGATCCTGGAGATGTACGTCGTGGACCAGAAATCGCCGGCGGACATCCGGGCGGCGGGATTCGCTGCGGCGGATGTGGTCCGCGTGGTGAAGCTCATCGACGGGGCCGAATACAAGCGGCGTCAGGCAGCGCCGGGACTGAAGGTGACGACCAAGGCTTTCGGGGTCGGACGCCGGGTTCCGGTGGCCCAGCGATGGCGGGAGCAGTGACGTGGGAAACGCATGAACACACAACCAAGTCGGTCTGGATCCAATGGCAGGGTGCTGGTGGCCTTCCTCATCACGGTCGGGCTCGTGGTGGGGCTGTTTGCGCTGAAGAAGGCGGGATTGTTCAGCCAGATCGGGCCCATTCCCACGGCGATGCTCATCGCCGGGGACGTCTTCGTGGCAACCCTGATCTGGGTTCGGGCACTGAAGCGTTGAAACTAGGGATTGCGGTGGGGAAGGGTGGCCCCTTACGGTTTTCGAGTTCCCCGCAAAAAGTGGCGCAAGACTGGAGTGAATCGGCGGGCGGGAATGTCCGTCGGACGCGGCAGTCTGGAACTTAACGAACGTACGCGTATGAATTCCCTTCCCTCGGGCTCGCCGATCACGCGGCGCAGCTTCCTCTCATCCTCGGGTGTCACGATCGGTGCCGTTGCTGCCGGCACGCTGGCCGTGGATCGGTTGGCCTTCGCGCAGGCGAGCGACACCTTGAAGATCGCGCTGGTGGGTTGCGGTGGCCGCGGATCCGGCGCCGCGAACCAGGCGTTGAATGTCCCCGGAACCAAGCTCGTGGCGATGGCGGACGCCTTCAAGGACCGGTTGGAAGGCGCGCTGAACAACATCAAGCAGGCCCAGGGTGCCAAGGTGGATGTTCCGGCCGAGCGCCAGTTCGTGGGGTTTGATGGTTACAAGCAGGCGATCGCCCTCGCCGACGTGGTCATCCTCGCGACGCCTCCGGGATTCCGTCCCTTCCACTTCGAGGAAGCGGTGAAGCAGGGCAAGCACGTGTTCATGGAGAAGCCGGTGGCCACGGATGGACCGGGTGTGCGGCGCGTGCTGGCAGCGGCGGCCGAAGCCAAGGCCAAGAACCTGAAGGTCGGCGTCGGCCTCCAACGCCATCACCAACCGGGTTACCTCGAGACCCTCAAGCGCATCCATGACGGTGCGATCGGCGACATCACCTCGCTGCGGGTTTACTGGAACGACGGCGGCGTGTGGGTCAACCCGCGCAAGCCCGGCCAGACCGAAATGGAGTTCCAGATGCGCAACTGGTATTACTTCAACTGGCTGTGCGGCGATCACATCTGCGAGCAGCACATCCACAACCTCGACGTCGGCAACTGGATCAAGAACGCGTATCCGGTCCGCTGCCACGGCATGGGTGGACGCCAGGTCCGCACCGCCAAGGAGTACGGCGAGATCTTCGACCATCACGCGGTCGAGTACGAGTATGCGGACGGTTCCCGCATGTACAGCCAGTGCCGTCACATCCGTGGCGCCTGGAGCTCGGTCTCCGAACATTGCGTGGGCACCAAGGGACATGCGGATGTCAGCGGTCATCAGATCCGCGTCTCGGGCGCCGATGCCTGGCGCTTCCGTGGCACCAAGGCCGTGGATCCCTACCAGCAGGAGCACGACGACCTCTTCGCCGCCATCCGCTCGAACACCGAGTACAACGAGGCGTTCAACGGGGCGAAGTCGTCGCTGACGGCGATCATGGGCCGCATGGCGACCTACAGCGGCAAGATGGTGGAGTGGGATGCCGCGTTGAACTCGAACATCACGCTGTCGCCCGACGCCTTCACATGGGATGCGGCGATGAAGAGCCTGCCGGACGCCGAAGGCTTCTATCCGATCGCCGTCCCGGGCAAGACCGTGGCCGTCTGATCCCGTGGAGCGGTCATGAGACACCGGGCCGGAAGGATGGGAACATCCCCGGCCCGGTCCTTTTTTCCGGAATGACCTGGGAACAGGTCGGCAGTGGTTGGGCTGTGTGTGGTGGACGGACTTGGAGGAATCAGCATGGGCAAGAGGCTTCTTTCGATGGGTGGGTTGATGGCGTGCGCGGCGGCGGTGCTGGCGCAGAACGGCGACAAGGCCGGTGAAACGCAGGCTGAACGTGTGCCCGCCCACCTGATTCCGCCGGCGCCCGTCCTTTCGCCCGCCGACCAGATCGGCACGTTCCGGTTGCCCGAGGGATTCCGGGCTGAAGTGGTCGCCGCGGAACCCCTGATCGCCACGCCGGTGGCCGCCCAGTTCGATCATCAGGGCCGCCTATGGGTGGTCGAGATGACCGGCTACATGCGGCAGGTCGACGGGAGTGGCGAGACCGAACCCAATGGCAGCATCGTCATCCTGAAGGACACCGATGGCGATGGGCGCATGGACCAGCGGACGGTGTTCCTCGGCGGATTGGTGATGCCGCGATCGGTGATGCTGTTCCGCGAAGGCGCGCTCGTGGCGGAGCCGCCGCGGTTGTGGTACGCGCGCGACACGGACGGCGATGGGCAGTGTGATTCGAAGGAGTTGGTGGCGGACGATTACGCGACCCAGAACGACCCCAAGCTGGGTCAGAAATCAAATCCGGAACACGCGAGCAATTCGCCAACGTGGGCCCTGGACAACTGGATCTACTCGGCAAACCACACCACCCGTTTCCGGTGGCGTGGCGGCACCAACTGGCAGCGCGGCGTGACGATCTTCCGCGGGCAGTGGGGCCTTTCGCAGGACGACGTGGGGCGGCTGTTCTACAACTCGAACTCCGATCCGTTGCGGGCGGACTTCGTGCCAACCTCCTACCTTGAGCGGAATCCCAACCTGCGGCAGCCGTACGGCGGCAATGTGCAGGTCGAGCGGGACATGAAGGTGAACACGCTCCGGGTGAACCCGGGCGTGAACCGCGGATACCAGCCGAACCAGCTGACCGCCGACGGCAAGCTGGCCACCTTCACGGGCGCATGCGGTCCGGTCGTTTATCGCGGTGACCAGTTTCCGGCGGAGTACCGCGGGGACGCGTTCCTCTGCGAGCCGACCGGGAATTTCGTGCGTCGCGAGAAGCTGAGCGAAAAGGACGGAGTCATCACGGGGGCCAATGCGCATCCGGGCACGGAGTTCCTCGCGTCCCTCGACGAACGGTTCCGTCCCGTCAACATGATGAACGGACCGGACGGTTGCCTCTACGTGGTCGACATGGCCCGTGGCCTGATCCAGCACCGCATCTACCTCACCTCGTACCTTCGGAAGCAGATCGAGTCGCGGCAGCTGCAGGCGCCGAATGACCAGGGGCGGATCTATCGGATCGTTCACACCGGCAAGGCGCGTCGTGCGGAGACCCTTCCGGCGAAGCCCGCGGAAGACGCGTTGCTCGCGAAGCTGGATCACCCGAATGGCTGGTGGCGGGATCGCGCCCAGCAACTGCTGGTCGAAAGCCGCAACGCCGGCCTGGCCCCGCGCCTTCGGGAGATGGTGAAGGCCACGAAGACCGTGGGAGCCCGCGGACGTCTGCACGCGCTCTGGACGCTGGAGGGGCTCGAACAGGTCGACCTCGCAACACTGGAAGCGGCCACCGAGGATCCCTCGCCTGAGGTTCGCGCCGCAGGCCTGCGGCTCATCGATGGCCAGTTGCGCGGGACCCAACGGGAGCAGGCGATGCTGCTGTTGATGCGTCGTGCGGGTTTCCTGTCGGGTCCCGAGCAGTTGCAGTTGCTGTTCACGCTCACGACGGCAGCCACGCCCCAGGCGGACACGGTGCTGCGGGTCTTGTTGATGAATGGACCGAGTTCCACCCTACGTCAGGACGCGGCGATCAGTGGGCTTGGCGGGCGCGAACTGGAATTCCTCGAAGGGCTCTTGTCCGATCCCATCTGTGGCCCCGAGAAGAAGGAGCATGCGTCGTTGGTGAAGCGCCTCGCGCAATGTGTGGCGGTGGAAGGAAAGCCGGCCCGCGTGGATCGGATGCTGGAGGTGGCGTCGCTCCGGAAGACGGGTGACTGGCAGCAGTTGGCGCTCCTCGACGGATTGGCGAGCACGGTGCCCGCAGCGGTGAAGGGTCGTCCGGCCCCGGCCGTGAAGCCGGTGCGGTTCGCGAGCCAACCGAAGGGTTGGGAGGCGCTGCAACGCATCGAGGTTCCCGAGATCCGGGAACGGTTGGATCGCGTGGCTCCGATGATTGCATGGGTGGGGGATGGCAAGACTCCGGTTGAGACCAAGGTGCGGGAGTTGTCGGAGTCCGAGGAGGCCAGCTTCAAGCGGGGCAAGGAGCTTTACATGGTCGTTTGCGGGGCCTGCCACCAGCCGCATGGAAACGGTCAGGAAGGGCTGGCGCCGCCGCTGAAGGAATCCGAATGGGTGTTGGGCTCGGAGGCCCGGATGGTGCGCATGGTCCTGCATGGCGTGCGCGATGCCATCACGGTCAAGGGGCAGAAGTGGGAACTCAACATGCCCGCCTTCAACGAGGCGCTCGAGGACCAGCAGATCGCGGATTCCCTGACCTATGTCCGTCGGGAGTGGGGCAACACCGCAGCCCCGGTGAGTGTCGAGACGGTGAAACGGATCCGGGCGGAAACGGCGGGTCGCGAGGATTCCTGGACCGAGGCGGAGTTGCTGAAGGTCCCTTGAGGTTCAAGCCGGAATCCGGGGCGGCGATGTCCTCATCGCCGTGGGGGGCTTTGGGATGGGGCGACGTGGACGTCGCCACCCCGGCCCTTGGACGGGGACGATGTCTTCATCGCCGTGGTAAGGAGCTTTGGTGGGGCGACGGGGACGTCACCACCCCGTTTCCCCTCAGAGGACGCCCTTCTTTCGGAGCATCGCTTCCATGACCTTGTCCATGGCGTATTCGGCGAGGGGCTTGGTGACCTCGTCGAGTTGCGCGGTGGCGGCCTTCAGCCGGGCGGGATCGCCGGTCTTGGTCTTGGGATTCTCGAGGGAGAGCACCGCCTCGACCTCCTCGAGGGCAGCGTGCAGTTGCTGGCGGTAGTCGGGGTCGAGTTCGGAATCGTACTCGGCCATCGTCCGTCGCGTCGCGGTCAGGGTTTCGCCCGCACGGAGCTTGGCCTCGATCCATTGACGCGCCCGGAGGTCGTCGAAGGCGTTCGCCACGGATTCCTCAACCATCTTCTGGACGTCGGCGTCGTCGACATCCACGGCGGACTTCATCTGAACGACCTTCTGGTGCCCGGTCTTCACGTCGCGGGCGAGCACGTGGAGGATGCCGTTGGCGTCGATCTCGAACTGGACGCCCACGCGGGGGACGCCCTTGGGGGCGGCTTCGAACTCGAGTTCAAACCGGCCGAGCGACCAGTTGTCCATGGCGCGTTCGCGTTCGCCCTGGAGGACGTGGATGAGCATCGAACGTTGGTTGTCGACCGCGGTGGTGAAGAGTTCGCCCGCCTTGACCGGGATGGTGGTGTTGCGCGGGATGATGACATTCATCAGCCCACCAAAGGTCTCGATGCCGAGGGACAGCGGGGTGACATCGAGCAGCAGCAGGTTGCGGAATCCGCCGGCGAGGATCTCCCCTTGGATGGCAGCCCCGAGGGCGACGGCTTCGTCGGGATTGACGCTGGTGTTGAGCTGCGGGCCCTTGGCCTTGTGATGGTCGTCGCCGAGACGCAGGTCGCCACGCGTCTCCTCGAACTCGGCGCACCCGAACCATTCGGAGACCTTGCGGCGCACAAGCGGCATGCGGGTCTGGCCGCCCACGAGGATGACCTGGTCGAGGGCGGAGGCTTCGAGCTTGGCGTCGGCGAGCGAGCGCAGGCAGTGGGCGCGCGTCCGTTCGATGATGTCGTGGGTGAGTTCCTCGAGTCGGGCGCGGGAGAGTCGGGTGGAGAAGCTGAAGGAAGGTGTCAGGAAGGGGAGCGTGATCTCGGTTTCGGATTCGCTGCTGAGCCGGATCTTGGCGTGCTCGGCGGCTTCGCGGACCCGCGACAGCATGGGGAGGAGCGTGGGATCCGATGCCGTGGGAGACAGCGCGGGTCCACCGGCCTGCTGGATCTCACGGCAGAGGTGGTCGACGACCCGACGGTCGAGGTCGTCGCCGCCGAGGCGGGTGTCACCGTGCGTGGACAGGACCTGGAAGACGCCCTGGTTGAGTTCCAGGATGGAGAGGTCGAACGTTCCGCCGCCGAGGTCGTAGACAGCGATGCGTGCCTTGTCGCGGAGCTTGTCGAGGCCGTAGGCCAGTGCGGCGGCGGTGGGTTCGTTGACGATCCGTTCGACCGTCAGTCCCGCCAGTTCACCGGCGCGGATGGTGGCGTTGCGCTGGGCGTCGTTGAAGTAGGCTGGGACCGTGATGACGGCACGGGAGATCGGTTCACCGAGGGAGAGTTCGGCGTCGGCCTTCAGCTTCCGCAGGATCTCCGCCGAGACCTCCTCGGGGGTCCAGGCGCGTCCATGGAGCTGGATCGTGACCGGGCCGCTGCCCGAACCCTGCACCGGATAGGTGACGAGCATCTCCTCGCGGGCGATGTCCGAACCGCGGCGTCCCATGAAGCGCTTCACGGAATAGACGGTCTCGGCCGGCTTGAGCAGGCGCACGCGGTTGGCAGGGTGCCCGATGACGGGCGCGACGTCAGGACCCGGCACATGGACAACCGACGGCGTCAGCCGACGCCCTTCGGCATCCGCGATGACATAGGGGATCCCGGAGTCGACGATGGCGACCAGGGAGTTGGTGGTACCGAGGTCGATACCGACGATCCTGCTCATGAGGCGGGGAACCTGTGGCAGGGGTCGAGAAGGGGCAAGTGGGGGGGGCTCCGGGAGTTTGCGGTTCTTTGGTGGAGGATTGCTGAAGGGAGTTGCCAGATCCCAGATTCCAGAAGCCAGTTCAGCGGGTACGCCGGAGGCGTTTCAGCGGATAGCCCCGGGTCGTGCGCAGCACGTACCCGGGAAATGGGGCTCCCAAATGGAATACGCACCCCGGCAGGGGTGCGGAGATTTGTAGGCTGCAACCCCTGCCGGGGTAGGGGCCAACTCAGGCACCCAGGACCCGGGGTTGCTTCGCACCCCGGGCTAATCGCTGCAACGCCTCCGGCGTATCCCGAGTCAGGGCCGGTACCCGGGGGTGTTGGAGCAGACAGCCCCGGGTGGACGCGAGGGGCGCCAACCCGGGCTGGACACTGGGAACTGGGTTCTGGGGACTTACTCCGCGGTTAGCGGGGAGATCCGGTAGAACACGCTTTCGGTTTCATCCACGGGGAGGTGGAGGACCACGTCTTCGCCTTCGAGTTCGGGCTCCACTTCCAGCGGGAACCATTCGGAGTCGCCCAGCTCGAAGGCCGCCTCCACAAGGCGGTCGGCGGCGTTTGCCGGCCAGCGCAGTTCGATCCGGTCCTCGAACACCGCGAGGCGCAGGGACGGAACGGCAGGCTCGGTGATGACCAGGTCGACGGATTCCGCCGTGGTGGTGCCGGCACTGTCGGTGACCGTGGCCGTGATGCGGTGGGTTCCGGGGGCAAGCACACCGGGTTCGAGGAGGAGTTCCGTGCCTTCACCCAATGCTCCGGCGCGATCGGAGCTCCATCGGATCGCCGTGAGTTCACCGTCTTCCGCGTCGGCGGCTTCGGCGGTCAAGGCGATGCTGGAGTTGCGGTCGACGGTGGTGTCCGGCGTGGGCTGGAGCAGCACCACGGAGGGCGCCTGGTTGGACGTCACGATGGCCGCGGGCATCAGCACGCTGCGGGCGTTGAAGCCGTCGGACACCGTCACGCGGACACGATGGGTGCCAGCCTTGGGCAGGTGATCCGGGCGCAGGGTGTAGGTGGACTCGGTGAGGTCCATGGCGAGGGTCGACCAGGAAGCACCTTCATCGGCCGAGGCTTCGATGCGTGCGCGGAGGGTGTCGCCATCGGCGTCGGAGGCCTGCCAGGCGATGGGGATTCCCATGTCGCCCAGGGGCACCGGGGTTTCGCCGGCGGGCGAGAGCCAGTTGACCTGCGGCGTGTTGGGCGAGATGGCCAGACGTCCGATGAGGATTCCGGCACGATGGATCTCGATGCTCGCCGTGCCTTCCGTCCAGGGCGCGGTCACGTAGAACTCGCGATAGTACTTGGAGTCCGAGCCAACGGCGTCCGGGGCGATGGCGGGAGCGTCGAAACGTTGTTCGGCGAGGACGTTCCCGGAGGTGTCCACGAGCTGCAGGAAGAACTCGCCTTCCAAAGCCTGTTCCCAGGCCTCATCGCGGATCGTGATGGGATCGAACTCGATGAGTCGACCGTCACCGTCGAGCATGCCGCTGACGCGGACGACAGGAACGGGGTCGCCGGCGGGGGCGGCGTTCCCGAGGCCGCGGGGAGCGGCGGGGCGTCCGAACCGGGATTCAACGGCGCCCATCATGCCCGTGTAGGAGAAGATGCCAGGCCAGGTCCAATCGGTTTTGAACTCACGGCCGAAGGTCGTGCAATAGCTCATGATGTCGGCGGTGCTGAACGGGCTGACGTAACGTCGTCCGCCGCTGTCCCAGCCGTAGCCGAACCGGAACTCGCCGAGGCGCATGGGTCCGAGCACAGGCGCGAGGAGATCGGAGCCGAGCACGTCCATCGGATAATCCGGAGCGTTGATGTCGGCGACCTCCGTACATAGACCTTTCTTCAGCTGTTGGCCCTGGACGACCTGGATGCCGAAGGCGCCGTGCACGGCGTGGTGGCGTCCGAGCGCGTGGCCGACCTCATGAATGGGGAGATTGCGACGGGCTTCGCCCAGTGAGGAAACGTCGGCGAAGGAAGCATTGCCGCCGCTGATGTCGCCGGCGCCGCGCAGGTTCGCGCCGTCGACGACGCCGTGGTAGATATACTTGCTGCGTTCATCGAGAAGGTCGTCGCGCTTGAGTCGGATCAGGGAACGCAAGAGTGCGGAGGACAACTGCATGTTCTCGTCGTTGGCGGGATCGGTGGGATCGAGGGCCGGCTTCCAGTCAAAGACACGCTTGCTGGTGGTAACACCGGGCAGCTTGGCCGTGGGCATGCCGGCCAGGACGCGGCTGCGCTGGCTGTTGGCGAGGGCTTCCGTTGCAGCCTTGCCCTTGGCGCCGAAGACCCAGTTCACGAGGACCCATCGGATGGGGATCTCCGGCATGGCCTTGAACTTGATCTCCGTGCGGTTGTTCCGGACGGCGGTCTGGCCGGGCGCGGTCGACGTGATCAGCTGCCCACCGGGCCACTCGAGCGTGATGGTGTTGGTGCCCTTCAGTGCGTCAGCGGGGAGCCGGAACGGAATGCTGGTTTCCGGCATGTTGCGGCGCTGCGCGTAATCGGGGCGGGCCGTCACGCCACCGCTTTCGGAGCCAAAGAGCCCGACGAGTCGTCCGTTCCGTTCGACGCGGAGCCGGGCGTTGTTGACGACGACTGGCGTGCGGTTGGTTCCCACGGGCTTGACGAAGGCGCGGATGAGGGTGGCCTTGTCCTGCACGAGCGGGACGTTGTTCTGCCAGTCCTGGATGACCTGGACGGCTTCGAGGGCGAGCAGTTCAACCGCGTTGCGGTTGGCCTGGAAGGTGAAGTAATTCCCGCAGTCACCGCCCGGGCCGCCGAGCACGAACCGGATGAAGGCAGGCGTGAAGGTGATGCCCACCTCGGGTGGTGTCGGGGTAATCTCGTAGAGGGCAGCGGGCAGGCCCTTGAGGACCCATTCACCATGGACGTCCGTCGTGGTCGTGCGGCGGACGGGAGGACCAACGAGGCGCGCCTCGAGCACGACGATCTCGACGCCCGGCATCGGTTGGCCGTTGCGCAGGACCACACGCCCGCCCAGCGAACGCTCGGGATCACCGATGAAATTCCGGGTGACGCTGGCCTTGTCGAGGGTGATGTCGACGGCACGCGGGTTGAAGGTGTGGGTGGGATGGGAGATGGACACGGTGTACTTGCCTGGCGGCAGGTCACGGAATCCATAGCGTCCATCCGGTCCGGTGCGGACGGTCTGGGTGACAGTGAGATCCTTGCCGGTCAGGGTGACCTGGGCGGAGGCGAGCAGCGGGCCGCGGGCGTTGCAGCCCCGGACGACGCCCGTGATGCTGAACTTCCCGGTGATGACGAAGTTGGCCCGCGGGGGACAGTTGTCGAAGTCCGTCGAGGGATTCAGCGCCACGTTGGCCGGCTTCGAGGTCAGGCCTGCGGGGAGATCCTTGATGCTGACGGTGTATTCCTTCTTCTCCAGGGGCACGATGCGGTATTCGCCGTTGGCGTCGGTCTTCGCGGACTTCTTGTCCGCGCCGTTGACCGCTTCGACCGTGAGGCCGGCAGCCGGCGGACCATTGGTGGTGCCCAGGGTCACACGCCCAACGATGATCAGCCAGTTGGCGATGGCTTCGATGGGATCGCCGTCGGGGCCGACATCCACATCCGCCGTCCAGACCTCGATGCCGGCGGCCGGGTCCGCGGGGGTGATGGTGACCTTGTACTTGCCGGCGAGAAGATTGGTGAAGCAGAAGGCGCCGAGGGCATCAGTGCGCCCGTTGAGCTTCAACGGGCCATCGAGGGTGACGGTGGCGTTGGGGTTCGGAAGGTTGGTGACGTTGTTGCAGATGCGGGCGATGCCGCAGGCCGAATAACCCACGAAGAAGATGGCCGCCTCGCCGCGGTTGTTCTCGGCGACGGGATCGCGGGGCTTCGAGGCACGAAGCGTGGCGACATTGGTGAACGCTCCACCGCGCTGGGCCTTCACGACGAGTTCGAGGGTGGCCTTTGCACCGTTGTTCAGGGCGGGGAGGGTCCACGCGCCGGTGGCGGCATTGTAGGCGGAGCCAGGCGCGGCCTTGTGGGAGTCCAGTGTCAGGCCGGCAGGAAGGACGTCGTCGATGGTGATGTCCTTGGCGTTGCGGGGCCCGAGGTTTTCGACGGTGACCGTGAAGGTGATCTTTTCGCTGACGTTGGTGGTGGCGGGCTTGGCCTCCACGGTGACCTTCAGGTCGGCGAGTTCCTCCTCCGCCTTGAACACCACGAAGGCAATGTCGTCCTCACCGGCCGCACCGTTCGCGGGTGTCGAATCCGGATCGAGAACGCCAGAGTCGATGATTTCCATCGGGAGTGTGACGTCGATGGGCCGTTCCGCACGGGCAGTGATGGCGATCTGAGCCGAGCTGCCTGGGGCCATGACTCCAATGTCCCAGCGTGCGGTTGCGGGGTCGTAACTGGCAGGTACTGCGGAAACGAAAGCGAGCCCAGGCGGAAGCACGATCCGAGCAACCGCATTGGGCGCGGGGGCCGGACCCGCGTTATGGACGGAGGCGTTGATGACCATCTCCTCCCCAACGAAGGCAGACGGGGTCGGAGTCGTGGCCGTCAGGGACAGGTCTGCACCTTCGGGTCCGGGTGTGATGACAACCGTGATCGTGGAAGGTTCCCCGACGACGGCGTTGGCGGGATCGGTGAGGTTCACCGTGAACGAGCGTGGGTCCCGACCGGTGCGGGGATCCGGACGGATCTCAACCTGCGTCAGCACGCGGGAGATGCCGGGACCGAAGGTGAGCGTCCGATCCGCGGCCACGTAGTCGATGCCTGCCTTGGCGGTGCCGTCGACCGTGACCATGCGCACGGAACTCGGGTTGATGTCCGCCGGTGCCCGTCCGACCTCAAGGAACACGACCAGCGGATCCTTGCCGGCGGTGGCCGGGACCGGGCCCGGTGTGGACCAGAACACGACATTCGTGATCTTCGGCGGAATGGGGATGTCGTTGGTGATGACGACAATGTTGGTGAGCTTGGTGTCGTTGGTGAGGCCGGGCGGAAACTCGATGGCACGGAGGGGTTGGACGGCGCCCAGACCCAGGAGCAGCAGCAGGGCTGCAAGCGGCGTGGACCGTTGGAGCAGCGCCTGCAGGAGTTGTGTGGCCGTCCGTCGCGGGGGTGGAGCGTCGGGTTCGAGGAGGCGTCGGAGACGATCACGGGAATCCTGGCCGACGCGCGCAGGGGAACCATGGGTGGACACGATCCGGGTCAAGGAGTGGAATCGCATGGGGGTAAGCGAAGGGATCGAGTGGTTGCGCCAGACCTGATCTCCTTCGCAGAGGAAGAGGTGCAGGAGGCGGGCCACTCGCACGGATGCGAAAACGGGAGGGGCGGGATCCTGCCTGCCTGCTTGCGTGTGGGGTGGCTTCCAGTAGCTTCGGGCACGCTCAGGAGCGACATATGCAAACATTCGACATGGATCAGGTGGAGTCGCCGATTTCCGGCGCTCAGGCAGGAGATCGGGCGCAGTTCATCAGCCGGACCTACGGGCATCTGGCGGGAGCGGTTCTGGCCTTCATGGCGGTGGAGGCGGTGTTCCTGAACTCGCCGGTGGCGGACGCCATGCTGCAGTTGCTGGGCATGGGCAAGCTGGCCTGGCTCGTGGTGCTGGGCGCGTTCATGGGGATCACCTGGTTCGCCCAGAACCTGGCGAACCGTTCGGCTTCGCTGGGTGCACAGTACGCCGGCCTCGGGATCTACATCGTGGCTGAGGCCCTGATCTTCGTTCCGATCCTTTACTTCCTGACGCGCAAGGGAGGGACGGACACGATCGCCATGGCGGCGGCGATCACGGGCGCGCTCTTCATCGGGTTGACCGTGGTGGCGTTCACGACCAAGAAGGATTTCAGCTTCCTGGGTTCGATCCTGAAGATCGGCGGGTTCGTGGCGTTGGGCGTCATCGGCGCCAGCATGCTGTTCGGGTTCAACCTCGGGCTCCTGTTCTCCTCGATCATGGTCTTGTTCGCGGGCGCCGCGATCCTCTATGAGACCTCCAACATCATGTATCGCTACGGCCAGAACCAATACGTCGCGGCCTCGCTCTCGCTGTTCGCCTCGGTGATGCTGCTGTTCTGGTACATCCTGCGGATCCTCATGGGCCGCCGGGATTGATCGGTGGTCCGGTTTGAGTGGTAAAGGGGGCGGCAACGCACGGCGTTGCCGCCCCTTCAGCGTTCAGGGGTCGTTGAGATTCCGTTTGGGCAGGATGGGAGCGCCCGCTAGGGTCGTGGGGTGATGAGACGCGGACTGGGCGTATTGCTGGGATTGTGCGTGGCGCTGACGGCGTTCGGCGCCGAGAAGATCGTGGATTTCTCCTCGGCGCGGGAGGGACAGTTGCCCGCCGGGTGGAAGCCGGTGCGCGTCGGTGGCGGCAAGGAGGGGGAATGGAAGGTGGTGATGGCCGATGTTCCCCCGACGCTGAAGCCATTGACTGAATCTGCAGCCAACCTGACGCGGCGTGCGGTGGTGGCGCAGACCAGCTTTGATCCGACCGACGAACGCTTTCCCATGCTGGTGCTGGAGGAGGAACGGTTTGGAACGTTCACGGCGAAGGTGCGGTTCCAGATCACGGGCGGTGGGGTGGAACAGATGGCAGGGTTGGCGTTCCGGATGCAGGACGAGAAGAATTTCTATGTCGTCCGGGCCAGTGCGCTCGGCCAGAACCTCCGGTTCTACAAGTTCGTGAACGGCGAGAGGTCGGCCCCGATCGGACCCTCCCTTCCCATCGCCAAGGGCGAATGGCATGAACTTTCGGTGCGCTGCGAGGGCAATCGCATCGACATCGGCCTCGACGGGAAACCCGCCATGCCGACGCTGACCGACAACTCGCATCCGGTCGGCAGGGTGGGCTTTTTCACGAAGTCGGATTCGCAGGCGTCGTTCACGGATTTCCGGATTGAGTACAAACCGTTGGAGACGCTGGCGATGGGACTGTTGAAGCGGACGCTGGAGGACAATCCCCGTCTGCTGGACCTCCAGATCCTGGGGAAACTTCCGGGATCGGACCGCCTGGAGGTGATGGCCGCCAAGCGGACCAACGACATGGGCCGTGCGGCGAGCGAGACGGAGTTGAAGGTCTGGAGCGAGAACCGGCCCTACTACGCGAAGGGGAAGACGGAAGCGATCGTGACCCAGCCCCTCCGGGATCGGAACGGGGATGTGCTGGGAGTGGTCCGATTCGCACTCAAGCCCTACACCGGCCAGATGGAAGCCGCCATGGTGGGGCGGACCTTGCCGATGCTGAAGACGATGCAGGAAGGGATCGGGGCTTCCAGGGACCTGACGGAGTGAGGGTTGGGGAATATTCCCCGTGGAGCACGGGGTCTGCAGTGGCCTGGGCGTGGTTTGCGCAGTTGTTTCGTGGAGTTCGCGGTCCTGTCTGGCAGGCCTGATGCTCTCTCATTCCTCATGAAAGCAGCTGTCTTTCTCGAACGGGATGGGATCCTCAACCGATACGTTTCCGGACGTGCATCACCGGACGCCCCGACCCGGCTGGAGCAGTTCTCGGTGATCGAGGAGGTGAAGCCGGCGTTGCAACGGCTCAAGGACGCGGGATTCCTCCTGCTGGTGGCGACGGTGCAACCCGGGATTTCACGCGGTGAGCTCTCGCGAAACGAGTTGGACCTCATGCACCGGGTGCTGAAGCACAAGCTGCCGGTGGACGAGATCCTCCTCTGCTGTTCAGACGATCCGACGCACCCGTGCCACAAGCCGCAGCCGGGGTTGTTCATGGAGGCGGCGTTCAAGTGGGGACTCGATCTCGATCGCTGTTATGTGATCAGCGACAAGTGGCAGGATGCCAAGGCGGCGCAGGTGGCGGGCTGCACCTCCGTGATGGTGCGGTCGCCGTGGGTTGGGACCGATCACCACGACTTCGTGGTCGCTGACCTGGAAGCGGCGGTGAACAAGATCGTGAACCTCACCCAGCATCCGGTCCACTGCGCGGCTGCGGGCTAAGCCGCGAGCGTGGTTCAGGCTCCGGCCTGCCAGACCACGCGGCCGCCGACGATCGTGTGCGTGGCCAGCCCGCGCAGCGCCCAGCCATGGAACGGATTGTTCCGGGACTTGCTGGCGGTGTTGGCGCGGTCACAGACCCAGTCGCGGTCCGGATCGATGACCGTGACATCGGCGATGGCGCCGATGGCAAGGGATCCGCGGCCTTCATCCAGGCGGAGCATCCGCGCAGGATTACAGGTCAGTTTTGCGAGCAGGTCGGGCAGGGGCATCCGACCAGTGTGGTGCAACTGCATCAACGAAAGGGAAAGTTCGACCTCCAGGCCGACGATTCCAAACGGGGCGGTATCGAACTCCGACTCCTTCTCGGCCTCGGTGTGCGGGGCATGGTCGCTGGCGATGACTTCGAGGGTGCCATCCACCAATCCCGCGAGCAGGGCTTCGCGATCCGCGGCCGTCCGGAGCGGCGGGTTCATCTTCCAGTGCGTGTGGTAGGACGGCCAGGTGGGCAGCGGTTGTCTTGAAAACCAGCGGGCGGCCAGTTCCTTCCCGTCGTCTCCCCAGAAGGCCTCGCTGCCAGCCACCGAGGCGTCCGTGAGGACGAAATGGTGCGGGCAAGCCTCACCGGAGATGGGGACACCGCGCTTTCGGGCCTCGCGGATGAGCCGGACTGAGGCCGCGGAACTGAGGTGCTGGCAGTGCACGTGCGTGCCGGTCTGTTCGGCGAGGAGGATGTTGCGGGCGACGATCATCTCTTCACCGGCCGCAGGCCATCCACGGAGCCCAAGCACCGTGCTCCAGTAGCCTTCGTGCATGACACCGTCCGTCACCAGTCCGTAGTCCTGGCAATGATCCATGACCGGAAGATCGAATTGGCGGGCATATTCCAGCGCCCGTCGCATGAGGTCGTTGTTCTGGATGCAATGGCCGTCGTCCGTCAGGGCAACCACACCGGCGCGGGCGAGGGATCCGATGGGGGCCAGTTCGTCACCGGCAATTCCCTTGGAGAGGGCTCCGGTGACCTCGACGCGCACGATGGCTTCGGCAGCACGCTCCTGGATGAGCGCCACGGTGGACGCACTGTCGATCGACGGGGACGTGTTGGGCATGCACACCACGGTCGTGAACCCACCGCGGGCGGCGGCTCGGGCACCCGTCGAGATCGTTTCCTTGGCGGTTTGCCCTGGTTCGCGGAGATGGACGTGGAGATCGATCAGCCCAGGCGAAACGACGTGCCCCTGGACCTGGATGACTTCGGCATCGGCGGGCGCGAGCCGGGATGCATCGCGGGCAATGGCCGAAATCCGGCCGTTTTCAATCAGGACGTCAGAGATCTCGTCGCGGCCGCAGGATGGATCGATGACCCGGCCGCCGGAGAGCAGGAGTGCGCGCATGTGTGAAGAAGTTATCGGGCTCTGGATTGACAGGGCAAGCGCGGGTCAGCATAGTGTCGCCCACACGAAGCGGGTGTAGCTTAGTGGTAAAGCTCCAGCCTTCCAAGCTGGTCATGAGGGTTCGATTCCCTTCACCCGCTCCACTCATTATCAAGCACTTACGGGTTTTTCTGGATTTTTAGTGGCGGTTTCGTGACACTCTGTACCGCGTTTTGTGGCGCGTCAGGTCACCTTCCCGATAACCGTCATGGCAGGTTCGACTGCGATTAAAATCTATCGCAGTCCACTCAAGGTCCCTGCTCCCCCTTCCACCGGCGATGCGCCTGCCGGCGGCTCCGACTCCAAAAGCTACGACTCGTACGTGGTCGCCTACTACCGAGGGGGTCAGCGTCTCCGAAGTCGCTTCAGCACCCTCCAGGAAGCCCGGGACAAAGCCGACGCCATCCGGACGACGGTTCTTAACGAGGACACCACCGCTCTTCAGCTGACCGGGCAAGACAGCGTCATTTACGCACGCGCCAAGAACCTCATTGCCGAGTTCGGCATCGGCTTGGATCAGGTGGCACAGGAATACAAAGACATGCGGGATGTCCTCGGCAAAACCTCACCCATTGAAGCAGCACGGTTCTTCGAGCGTTTCGGCAAGAGCGTCAAAGAAAACAAGACCATCCCGGCCATCGTCGAGGAGCTGAACGCGAACCTGAGGGCCGACAACAAATCCTCCTACCACGTCCGCGACATGAAGAGCCGGCTGGAGGCCTTTGCCTTGGCCTTTCCCCGGCCGATCATGGAGGTCACCACCAAGGAGATCTCAGACTGGTTGCGTGGGCTCAGGGGCAGCAACAAGCGCGGTGAGGCCGTCGAGCTGGCTCCGAAGTCGCGCAACCACTATCGCAACTCGGTGGTCCAGCTCTTCAACCACGCTCGCGACCACGGTTACCTGCCCAAAGGCATGCCCACCGAGGCGGAGGCCGTGAAGACCCTCGATGTCGTCGCATCCACCAACGAAATCTTCACCGTGCCCGAGATCGAGAAGGTGCTGTCCACGGCACCCTCTTGGATGGTGGCGCCCATGGCCATCAAGGCGTTCTGTGGCGTTCGCACCGAGGAAATGCTGCATCTCCAGTGGGAGCACGTGAACCTGGCCACCAAGTACATCACACTTCCCTCCGAGGTCACCAAGACCAAGCAACGCCGGCTCGTGCCAATCTCGGACAACCTGGTCGCTTGGCTCACCCCGCACCTGAAGACCAGTGGCCCCATTTGCCCGCGTTGGGGTCGTGCCCAGGCATTGTTTCAGGCTTTCGACCGTCACGGAAAGCGCCAAGGAATCGACGTTGGGGCCAACAAGTTCCGGAATTCGTACATCAGCTACCGCGTGGCGTTAACCCACGATGTCGCGAAGGTAGCCTTGCAGAGTGGTAACTCCCCTCGTGTCATCCAACGTGAATACCTCGAACTCGCCACCGAGGAGGAAGGGAAGAAGTGGTTTGCCGTGTACCCCAAGGCGACCCACGCCCCAAGACAATCAAAGGAAGCCAAGAAACGGGAAGGCACGCGAACTCTCCCTGCCAAACTCAACAAGGAGGAAGGTACGGTCCGCTGACTCCGGACCTTTACCCTACCAAGAGCACTGGCAATATCCCGCACCAGATCACCGAACCACACCAAAACCGAAAGGCAACGCCATGGGAATGTCGGATTACATCTTTGACGCCTTGCAGGACATGGACCCCTGCAAACAGGAATACTATTCCCCAGCGCCGGGGGAGGAACCTGCGGAGTTCCACCGCCGTTACGATGAGCTTTATCGCCTGGTAACCAACGGCATGCGGATGCTCATGCTCCATGGTGATCAATTCTCATCCAACCTCAACGACAACGCATTCTTTGACCGGGCGATGCAAATGATCCGTGAAAACGATCAGCGCCCTTGGGAAGTGCTTTGCGAGGAGCTTAAAACGGAGCTTCAGCGTCCAATCCTTATCCCACCCGACGACCAAGGGCGGTGCGTTAATCTGGATTCAAGCCCTGGATCAATCGCCGGTGCCACTTCCTCACTTCCGGACGACGAAGTTCGGCAAATCCACATTCCTCCGGCAAATGGAGGGTTGAGCGACGAGCCACCACCTCAACAAAGGTAACCCGACGTAAGTCACCCAGCTGTAAGGTCCCCATGGCTTCTCCCAATCCCGCCTCGGTAAACTGTCTGCAAGCCGACGAAGTGGTTGGACTAATGAGTCAGGCTGAAGTGCTTCAAGCCTGCAGAGTCTATTGGAACCGCGAAACCGAAGTGCAGGCACGGGAAGCGATTACCAAGCAATTGGAGAAACACCTCAAGTGTGGAGTTGGTAGACTGTCCAAAATGCCACTGGAGAAGAGAGCCGAGATGCTTGCAGGGCAGTTGAGAAGCCCTCTTTACAGGCAATGGGCTGCGAGAGTCCTCCACTTTTACGCGGTTGGCAAAGAGGAGCCACCTTCTTTGGATACGATCTTCTCGGTGATGCCAACACTTGAGTCCAACGACGCGGAAGCGCCCATCCCTCTACCAACTCTTGTCGACACTGCAGAAACGCTCCTAAAGAATTATCCGCAACTTCGAGTCCTGATCCTTCTCGCGAGCCTAATCGCCTTTGCTAAGCCAACCTGGCAGAAACTCCCGGCTGCGTTGGATCAGATTGGGGTCAAACTTCGCACCTCGTTGGCCGAATCTCGCGATGCGCAGGGCGACCCGCGAATTGCAGCGCTAACAGCGGAAGTGGAGTCGCCGAAAGCACAACTTGCCAAACAAAAGGAGGTTCTCGCCCAATCTGAAGAGCGTTTTGTGGTTGCTCAAACCGCTCATCGTTCCGAGGTCGCATTGCGGTCGGAAGAGATTGAGAATCTCAAGGCGGAGCAGCAGGAAGCCATCCAGCAGCGGGTTGAACTGGAGCTGTCCAAGGAACTGCGACCTTGGCTCTCAAGTGCGCGAGAACTTGAGCGCATGTCAGCCCGACGCACAGATCGAGCTTTGGCAACGCGTATCTCTGAGGCGCTCGCAAAGCTTGAAGCCTTGGACATGGCGTATGGGTCATGGAAGCGCTGTAAACGGCGGTTATCACGCTTTGAGGGCTATGAAGCCGCCATCGAGACGGCCTTGGAACATTGCACACGGCCAACACCTGAGTTGGTTGAGTTGCAGTCCGAAATCAGAGCCGAAGTGCAAAAGTTACAGAGGCTGCTTCGCAAGCCGAGTGAATCAACCGGACTCTGCCAAAGATTGCACAAATCGCTGAGCATGGCTCCGGATCAATCCAAGCTCGAAGAGGTGCAATCGTTGATTACACCGCTGTGCAACAATGGATTGTTGACCGAAAAGGAATCACGGTCGCTCTTCAAGGCAGCAAAGCGATGCTATGACCGGTTTGCGAGTCTGTCCGCCCCCAAACAGATCGAGACACCCTACCGCACGGGCTGGGAACTGGACCGGAGACTTAGACTCAACGAGTCTGCAGCGGTCTTTATCGACGGTAACAACATACTGCTGCGACTCAATGAGGTTTACGCCGAGACACTGGACGAAGGTCGAATTGGAAGCCGCGCCCGCGAGACGCTGATTCAACACCTTGCAAAGCTCGCAATTCGATACTCCAACGTCCAATTCCGCATTGTCTTCGACGACGACACCCATGACGAATCCCGTCCGGCGCCAAATCTTGTGATCGAGCGCAGCGGCGGAACGGGCAAAGATCGGGCCGATAGAGTTATCGGCAGCCACATAGCCGGTCTCAGTCGGAACCTCCAAGGCTTTGTCGTGACCGACGACAACTCGTTTCGGTTGGGAACCGTCCAGATGGGCGGGATCTACGTGACGTCCCGTTTATGGCACTACCTACTGGTCGAGCACGGAGCGTTGCCACAGTTTGATTCCCATGACGCATCGCAAACGAGCGAGGAATCGGCTGAATTTTCCGCGGCGGGCAAATGAAATCCAGGCACACTCCTGCCATCTTCCTCACCACCACGGATTTGTCGTGCGAGTGGGGCGTCAAGGATTTAACCTGTCGTCGATACGCCGCAGACGAGATGATAACGGGTGATTCTTTTGAAGTTGAACTAGGAATATCGCGCGCGCTTAGCGCGTGCCGGTCTTCTTTCCTTATTCGATTGATCTTCAAAGCGATGGCTGGCGCTCGCAGCATCTCGGCAATTGAGTAAATCGAATGATTTCCAAGCGAAACAAAGTATTACCCGCTCAACATGCGCCAGATGGGCTCGATTTGCCGCAAACTGAAACGCTCAAAGAGGGGGAAACGCCGTCGGATAGAGGACCAAATTGCGGGAGCACCACCGAAGCTAGTCCAAGGGTGCAGCCTGAACTTGACCTAACTGTACCGCGAGTCGTTCAAGAGGACCATCAACTAGTACCGGCAAGAAAGGCTATCCAGGATGTACTCATCTCTGAAAGGGCTTTGGCGGTAAGGTTATCGATGGAATGCCAAACGCTACAGCAACTGCAGGAGTATTTGCTAAAGCACCTTGGTCAAAACAGCGTGGAGACACGCCGCCGATATGCACAGTCGCTTCTGCGATGGTTCTTCAACGACGGCCTAGACGGTTTGCTACACCGGGTCTGGTTAGTGTACCAGGACGAGGCTATCCTCAGCGACTTGCTCCGTTGGTCATTTTTGGAGCAGGAGGAAATCATGGGTGCGACCGTCGCGCAGGCACTGTTCCCGCTCGAAAACGGCATCGCCATCCCGGCGACCTACTTCGACAAATTTCTCTCTAACCATTTGGGCGACGAGCCGCCGGAGAAGACCCGGCAGAAGTTGAAGATTAACCTCAAGAAGCTCGGCTTCCTTGAACGCGCCAAGGGCAAGCCTGACCGGCTGACGCCAGTGGTGCCTCAGAAGACTTCTTTCCTCATCCTGCTGCATCATCTGTTCGCCGCGAAGTCCGTACGCACGGTGGAACTGCGGCACCTGTTCGCCAACTCATTCTGGAAATTCCTCGGCTACAAGTCCGAGGACGCGGTGCGAAACGTGTTGCGCGAGGCCGACGCCGCTGGAGTCATCGGTAAGTATGTCGTGGCCGACCAACTCGAACAGGTGACCACTTGCTTCACGCTTGCTGAACTGATGGAGAGGAAGGTGCGACTGTGAAAAGCGCTGCGGATTTAAAGGCGCTGGTGAAACAGCGCACATGGGACAAGGAAGTGATCATCTGGCTCGGCCCGGAAAAGCCTCTCATCAGCGCCATCGGTGGGTCAAAGCATGTCCTGCTCGATTTGCTCGACCTCTTCGAGCCCGACAACCTGCCTCCGGATGATGACTCCACCAAGGATGTGCTGTGCGCCCAGCTGCGTCATCGGCTTCGCTCCATTGCAAAAGGCCCAGACAACCGTACCGTGCTCGTGGTGAAGTCCATCGGACTGCTCGCCCGGTATCGTGTCGGCTTGAAGGAGTTCTACGACTGGTTCGTCGGCTCCTACACTATACTCATCTTGCTGTTGGAGGCCCCCCCGGAAAAGTCCGACTGGCCGGATGACGTGTGCTGCGACTCAAAGCGCCTGCCGGGCTACTTCGAAGAACCGGGCATGGTGAAGGAAATTTACACAGCCAATGGATGAAGCGTATGCGGGAACTGAACAGAATCATCACCGTAAAGCCTGAGCCGGAAACCACGCCGTCGCTCACGGACATCATCCAGAAGGAGAAAGCCGTCCTGACGGTTTCAGAATACTTGTTCACCGCCGCGCTGCGTGGACACTTCAAGCGCATTTTCGACTGCGTGGTGAACGACAAGGGGCAGGGGTTTTGGGTGCAGGCGGAGTACGGCGCGGGCAAGACGCACTTCCTCGGCGCACTGGTTGACCTGCTGGTCTGGCAGGAACTCAAAGTCTGGGAGCACCTGCGCGACGACGAACTGAAAAAGGACTACGCCGGTGCGCTCTCGAAGAAGAAGTGGTTCCCGGTCGCGTTCTCATTGCGCGGCATGGGCCAATCGGGCGACGGCGACAGCCTGATGCGTGTGTTCGAGGAACAGATTCGGGAGAGCATCAAGGCGTTTGCTCCGGCGCTGGACGCGCAGGTCAAGGTCACCAGCGCCGAACTCGCCACGCACTGGTATGAACACGAGTCTACGGAGGCAGAGGACGCGGGCGTGAAGTTCTTCTTCGAGAAAGAGCACAAGTGCTCGCCGGAAGATTACCTCGGCAAGAATGGCCCGAAAAAATTTGGTCAGGAACTGGTGCGCTCAAAGCTACCGGAGGGACGCCTGCGCGGAAAGTTCAAGGAACGCTTCGCCTACATCCACGAGCAAATCACCAAGCTCGGCGGCTACGAGGGCATCGTGTTCGTGGTAGACGAATTCCGCTCGTGGCAGGACAGACACCCGGCGGGCACTCCGGCTTACGCCGAGGATGAGGAGGTGCTCGAAACGCTGGCCTACGTGCTGCCGACGCAGCATCTGAAGATCATCACCATCATCGCCAGTCAGGGCGACATGCCGCAGAAACTTTCCGGCGGCGGTGAGGGCGACCGCTTCGTGCCGCTCTATTTGCTCGCCGACAAGAACAAGGGCGACTTCGGCGAAATCGTCACGTTCCGCTCTCGCGAACTCCACAATGGAGCCGCTGCCGACATCAAGGACTACTACGACTACTGCCGGAAGGAATACAAATTCATCAAGCAAGCGAACATCAGCCTCGATGCCTTCACGAGCATCTTTCCGTTTCAGCCGCGCTGCTTCGATGTCATGCGGCGCATCACTCAAAACGCCGAGAAACACAACCTTCCCACGGCGCGGTCAGCCATTCGGATGGCCTGGCAGACTCTTTCCGATACCAAGCTCATTAAGGGGAAGCGGCTCATCACCCTCGCGGACATCATGGGCACCGATGAACTCCGCAAGGGGATGAACCATGAGCACTACCGCGATGCTTACCAGAACCTCCAAGGTGCCATTGAAGAACTGGCGCAACTGGATGTCGGCCCCGAGGAGCGCGAGCAGTGCAAAGTGGTGCTGCAAACGCTGCTGCTCTGGGTTTTGAGTCTGCCGGATAATCTCCGCGATGGACTCACGGCACAGGAAGTGGCCGAGGCGGCGTGGTTAAACGACGATGCCGTGGGCGCACAGGCGCAGGCCGAGCACCTGCTAGAACTGCTCACGTCGAACGGGTTTCCGGTTCGTCGCGAGAAGAAGTCACGCGGTGGCGAAGAACTCGCCGTCTACTCTTACGAACTGGGCGCGACGCAGGCCAACCCGGTGAAGTTCTTCTCCCCGCTCAAGAAAAAATACATTCAGGACACCAAGCGCCACGATGAGAAGTGGGTCGAGTCCCTGTTCTGGGACTTGTCCATGATTACGCCGGACGCGCAGGCCGAGCTTCAAGTGAACGGCGGTATCTTCGCCGCGTTTGCTCCGAACGACGCCCGCACCGCGCAGGAACGCGCCAGCAACCACCCGCCCAAATACACGCTGCCGCATCGTTCCAGTTGTTCCACGCGCCGGGTTCACCGCGTCTCCTATGGCGGTGAGATTGTTGTGGCCGACCGTTGGCGTGAGGAGTTCGGCGAGGAAATCAAACACGCCGACCAACACTTCCGCATCATCTATCTCACAACCAAGCCCGGCGAAGACGACGCCAAGGTCACCGCTGCGCTGAAAGACACCCGCGTCGCCGTCTGCCGACCGGAACAGCTTGCGCCAGAAACCCGCGATGCCCTGGCCGACCTGCTCGCCGCCGAGGAGATGAAGAAAAACTGCGCGGCTCCGAATCAAGGTTCTCTGCGCGAATACGCGGACGGAAAACGCCGTGACGCTATCAAGGCCATCCTCAAGTGCCAGCAGGACGAGTTTCGTCGCGGCAAAGTGGTCACGCAAAAAGGCTACGGCATTCATGCCGTGCAGATTTTTGCCACGGCGAAAGACCGCGAGGAAACACTCGCGGGCGTTCTGCTGGAAAAGGCTTACGACACTCCGCTCTTCGGCCCCAGGGAACTCAAGAAGGACTTCACCGAGACGGACGCTCGCAAAATTTTCGCCGGGTTGTTCTCGAAGGAACCGGCCAGCGCCGAAAAGGATGCCGTGACCAACTTCGGCCCCGGCCTCGAACTCACCGTCAAGTCACACCCCGGCGAGTTCAAGCCCGACCACTCGCAGGTGCTGGCCAAAATTCGCGAGACGCTGACCGGCGTGGCGGACAAGCCGGTGAACGACCTCAAAACGGCCTTCTGCAAACCGCCCTACGCGCTCACGCAGGAAATGGTGACGCTCTTCGTCGCGGCGCTGGTGCGGCAGGCGGGCGACCGGATCGTGGTGATGCCGGGTGGCGGCATCCGGGAGAGGAACGTGGAGAAGGTGGTGGCATTGACGGGGGCGAAGGAGATCCACGTGAGTGGGAGTCGGGCTGTCGAGAGCCGGATGGAGCATCGGAACACGCGGGTGTTCATGGGAAAGGATCTCAGGGCGCCGGAGTTCAGCCACAATCAGGTCGATTCGGCGCGGGTGGCGACGTACCGGCGGTTGGTGGGTTGAGGGAGGATCTGGATCATGTGGCAAGCCTTCCGTGAGTTCCTGCTGTTCCTGCGCCGCGAGAAGAAGTGGTGGCTGATTCCGGTAGTGGCGGTGTTGCTGCTGCTGGGTGCGATCATCGTGTTCAGTTCTTCGTCGGCGCTGGCGCCGTTCATGTACCCGTTCATGTAGGCGTCGTTTTCGGGCGGCACTGATCCAACCATGCGTCACCTCCTGGGAATCTCGGCCCACTATCACGACTCGGCGGCCGCATTGGTGCGGGAGGGCGTGATCGTGGCGGCAGCGCAGGAGGAACGGTTCACCCGACGGAAGAACGACGACGCGTTTCCGATGCGGGCGGTGGAGTACTGCCTGCAGGAGGGCGGGATCGGGTTAGGGCAGCTCGATGGCGTGGTCTTCTATGACAAGCCGATCCCGAAGTTCGCGCGGTTCCTGGAGACGGCGCTGACACTGGCGCCTGCGGGTGTTGGAACGTTCCTCCAGTTTGCGCCCTCCTGGTTGGCGGAGAAGCTCAACCTGCGCGGCCTGATCCGGGAGGAGTTGAAGGGTTTGCCGGAGTCGGTACCCGTGCTGTTCACGGAGCATCATCAGGCGCATGCGGCGTCAGCGTTTTTCCCGTCGCCGTTCGGGACGGCGGCGGTGCTGACGGTCGATGGCGTCGGGGAGTACGCGACGACGACGATTGGGCGCGGCGATGGGCACCGGCTGGAGATGATCGAGGAGCTGCGCTTCCCGCATTCGCTCGGGTTGCTCTATTCGGCGTTCACGGCGTACTGCGGGTTCCGGGTGAACTCGGGCGAGTACAAGTTGATGGGGTTGGCGCCGTACGGAGAGCCGGTGTTCGAGCGGCAGATCCGGGATCATCTGATCGATCTGAGGGCAGACGGCTCATTCCGGTTGAACCTGGAGTACTTCGACTTCCTGCGGGGGTTCCGGATGACGAACGATCGGTTCCACGGGTTGTTCGGCGGGGCGCCGCGCAAGCCAGAGGATCGGCTGGAACCCAGGCATGCGGACCTGGCGCGATCGGTGCAGGTCGTGGCGGAAGACGTGATGCTGGCGCTGGCGCGTCGGGCGCATGAGCGCACGGGCGAGTCGCGACTCTGTCTGGCCGGTGGCGTGGCGCTGAACTGCGTGGCCAACGGGCGGATCCTGCGCGAGGGGCCATTCCAGGAGATCTGGATCCAGCCTGCGGCAGGCGATGCGGGAGGCGCTCTCGGGGCGGCGTTGGCGGTGTGGCATGCGGACGAGGCGAAGCGGACAGATGCGCCGTCACGCGTCGCGCGGGATTCGATGCAGGGAGCGCTGTTGGGACCGTCGTTTTCGGAGGCAGAGGTCGAGGCGGTATTGCGGTCGCACGGCGCGGTGTTCGAGCGGCTCGACGATGAGGAGCTGGACCGTCGCGTGGTCGGGTGGCTGGCGCAGGAGCGTGTGGTCGGATGGTTTCAGGGACGGATGGAGTTCGGGCCGCGGGCGCTGGGTTCGCGTTCGATCCTGGGAGATCCAAGGTCGGCGCGGATGCAGTCGCAGATGAACCTCCGGGTGAAGTTCCGGGAATCCTTCCGCCCGTTTGCGCCGGCGGTGCTGCGAGAACACGCGGCGGAGTGTTTCGAGATCGACGGCGAGTCGCCGTACATGCTGCTGGTGGCGCCGGTGCGGAGGACACTGCGGAGGACTGGTGCGGATGGATCGGCACCGGGCAGTTCCGGCGGCGAGGATCTGGTGGAACGGGTGAACCAGGTGCGATCGACGTTGCCGGCGGTGACGCATGTGGATTGGTCGGCGCGGATCCAGACGGTATCGGCGGAGCACCATCCGCGATTCCATCGGTTGCTGCGACGTTGGCAGGCGGAAACGGGATGCCCGGTGCTGGTGAACACTTCGTTCAATGTTCGGGGCGAGCCGATCGTGTGCAGCCCGGACGATGCGTATCGGTGCTTCGTGAATTCGGCGATCGATCATCTCGTGATCGGGAACCACGTGCTGGACCGGGACCGGCAACCGGTGAAGCCGCAGCAGCAGTTTGAGGTTGGGAGGGATTGAGGAGTGGGGGGAAGCGCGAGCTGACATTGCCCCCGGGGTCAAACGGGGCGGCGGCGTCCTCGTGGCCTTCCCTGGCTCCTTCCCAAGGCGACGGGGACGTCGCCGCCCCGTTCCTGGTCTCTTGCGGGGACAGTGTCGAGATGGGCCCACACCCGCCCCACCGCTTCGTGGGGGCTTTGCTCGGGCGCGGGAGTGAGGCAGGGTCGGGCGATGCGGATCCGGTACAGCGAGGAGCCCGGTGAGTGGCGGAAGTTCACGTGGGCGTCGGTGGCGGCGCCGACGGTGCTGGCACTGGCGGGGGCGTGGCGCGGGCGATGGCCGTGGCTGGTGCCCGTGGTGGTGGGGAGTCTGGGACTGGGAGTGGCCCTGCTTGCCCTGATCAGGCCGGGGATGTTCCGGGGGTGGTATCGGGGCGGCCGCTGGTTTGGTCACCAGATGGGCCGCATCATGGGAGCGGTGGTCCTGACGGTGCTGTTCTTCCTGATCCTGACGCCGCTGGCTCTCCTCGTGCGCGTCATGGGGCGCAGTCCGTTGGGGCTGAAACCGGAGCCGGGAATGGCGTCGTACTGGACTCCTTCTCGGGCCCCGGGTGACTTCGAGCGGATGTTCTGAGTGCAGCTGCCGACGCCAGGAGGCAGTCCCCAATGCCCGCCTCGTCAGCTCGTTGGCTACGGAAGGATCAGCACTTCTCGGCGATCAGGTCGTAATCGGTGTGGCCGATGATGCGGACCTGGGCGAACTCGCCGATGGGTAGGTTGCCGCGGATGTAGATGCGGCCATCGATGTCGGGCGCGTCCGCCTCGCCGCGAGCGACGAGGTAGTTGCCCTTGAGGGAGGCGGTGCCGGTGTCTGACTCGCGGATGAGGCCGTGCTCCCAGGAGGAGACGTTGGCCTTCTGGAGTTCCTTGGCGGAGGCCTTGCCCTCGACGAGGACTTTGAGTTCGCGACCGACGAAGGACTGGGCGACGGACTGGGCGACGGACGTGGCTACGGCGTGCTGTTCGGCCATGGCCCGTTCGCGTCGGCGTTGGCGGACCTTGGGCGAGAGCTGTGCCTCCATGCGGCCGGCAACGGTTCCGTCCTCCTTGGAATACGCGAAGACGCCGAGGCGCTCGAACCGGGTGTCGCGGATGAAGCCGAGCAGGTTCTTGAAATGGGCCTCGGTCTCGCCGGGGAACCCGACGATGAAGGTCGTGCGGATGGCGATGCCGGGGATGCCGGCGCGGATGCGTGCGATGAGGTCGCGGATGTACTGGCCGTCGGTCTCGCGGCGCATGCGCAGGAGCATGGTGTCATCGACGTGCTGGAGGGGCATGTCGACGTAGCGGGCGACCTTGGGGCACTCGGCGATGGTGCGGATGAGGTCATCGGTCCAGTGTGCGGGGTGGGTGTAGAGGAGGCGGATCCAGAAGTTGCCGGGGATCGAGTTCAGCTCGCGGAGGAGGGTGCAGAGGTCGGTGACGACGTAGACCTGGGAGTTGAGGTCGGCTCCGGTGAGTGCGAGCAGGGCTGCGGCTGCGGAGAGGGAGCGGGAAGAGGCGCTGGCGGTCAGGAGAGGATTCATTGGAGACAGGGTCTTCGGATGACGGAGAGAGTGTTTGTGCGTCTGCGGCAGGCTCCGTCCGGAGCGATTGCCTTTGATGAGGCGCTGGATTGCAGCGGTCGTGCGAACGTGGGGGCGATGTGCTGGAATGGGGTTTTGAGGGTGAAATGCGGTCCGGCGGCGGATCCTGAAGGTGGTTTGGTCCGCGGTTGGACCCTGGGGCTGGTCCGGGATCCGAACTTCGGGCGACTGGGCTTGGCAGGCAGAAGAAATTGGAACTTGGAAGGATCCCCCCTGGTCAGGCTTTGATGGGTGCGTGACTTCCCCGGGAAAAGAAGGTGCGACGGTTTCGCCACGGCGGTTGTGGGTGTTTCGGTTGATGGCGGCGATGCTGGGCTGTGTGGTCGTGCTGGGTGCGATGGAGGGAGGCCTGCGCCTGGCGGGCGTCGGATGGGATACAGGATTCCTGGTTCGGGGCGAGGCGGGCGGGCGAGCGGTGTGGAAGGAGAATCCGCGGTTCACCTGGCGATTCATGCCGCCGGAACTGGGGCGGACGCCGCAGCCGCTGTCGGTACCGGTGGATCGGGAGCCTGGTTCGCTGAGGGTGCTGGTGCTGGGGGAATCGGCGGCGATGGGTGACCCGGAACCGGCGTATGGGTACCCGAGGGCGTTGGAGACGATGCTGGAGGCGCGTCTGGCGGGACGGAAGGTGGAGGTGGTGAATGCGGCCGTGACAGCGATCAATTCACACGTGATCCGGGAGATTGCCGAGGACTGCCGGCAGTTGAAGGCCGATGTGTGGGTGGTCTACATGGGTAACAACGAAGTCACCGGTCCGTTCGGTCCGGGCACGGTCTTCGGCAGCCAGGGAGCCCCGGGGCGCTGGGTGCGTTGGGGATTGTGGTTGAAGAAGACCCGGACCGGCCAGTGGCTGGATGGAATTTCCCGCAAGCTCGCGGCGCGGGGACAGGCTCCGAAGGCGTGGGGTGGATTGGAGATGTTCCTCGATCATCAGGTGCCCATGGAGGACCCGCGCCTGGACGGAGTGCGGGCGGCGTTTGAGTCGAACCTTCGTGCGATTGTCGATGCGGGCCGATCGGCTGGTGCCCGCGTGATTGTCGGGACGGTGGCGGTGAACCAGCGGGATTCGGCCCCGTTCGGTTCGCAGATGTCGCCCGGCTTGGATGCCGGGGCGCGGAAACAGTGGGAAGCCGCCTTCGAGGAAGGGAAGCAGGCGGAGGCGAAGGAAGACGCGGTCGGGGCGCGGCGCGGCTACGACCAGGCGTTGAAGCTGGATGCGGGTCACGCCGAACTGATGTTTCGTCGGGCCCGATTGGCGGCGGGGTCTGGAGATACGAACGCCGTGGCGGCTTTTGCCCGCGCGCGTGACCTCGACACCTTGCGTTTCCGGGCGGACAGCACGCTCAACGAAGTGGTCCGCAAGGTCGCGTCGAAGCGTGAGTCCGAGGGGGTCCGGCTGATGGATGCGGAGGCGACGTTCGCGAAGAACGCGCGGTACGGGGTACCGGGGAACGAGTTCTTCTGGGAGCACGTCCACTTGCGTCTGCCCGGAAGTTACCTGCTGGGGTTGCTCACCGGGGCGGCGGTCCTGGAGTCCCTGCCCGAAACCGCCAAGGCCGGGGCGGCCGCCGACTGGATCTCACTGGATGAGGTCGCCCAGCGGTTGGCGGTGACCAGTTGGGGTGATTTCCGGATCGTGGACGGGATGCGGTCGCGATTGAGGCGTCCGCCGTTCAGCACGCAGGCGTACGCTGCGGATCGGGAAGTCCGGCTCCAGAAGGAACTCGTTGGGCTATCGAAGGGAGTCCAGCCGACGGCCTTCACCGCCCAGGCTGAAGTGTTCCGAAAGCGTCTGGCCCAGCGCCCGGATGACTGGGTGCTGCACGATCAACTGGGGCGGATGCACGAGTCGTTCGGGGACGTGGATGGCGCGATGGCCGAGTGGAAGAAGGTGATCGAACTGATGCCGCACCACTTCGCGGTCCGTCTCCAGATGGGTCGGATGCTGGCGGCCAAGGACGAGACGGCCGTGCAGGCGGAGCCGCTGCTCAGGGAGGCACTGGCGATGCGACCGGCGACGGCAGAGGTTCATGCCGTGCTGGGCCAGGCCCTTGCCCGACAGAAGAAGTACGCCGAAGCACACGCCGAGTTCGCAGCCGCGTTGCGGCTGCGGCCCGACTTGTTGGATGCCGAGGTGCAATGGGGCATCGCACTGTCCGCGGAAGGGAAGGCGGCGGAAGCGCGGAAGCATCTGGAGCGGGCCTTGGAGATCTCGACGAATTCAGCCCTCGCGCATCTGCACCTGGCACGGCTCGCCGTTCGCGAGGGATTCACCAATGCTGCGCGGGCTTCGTATGGCGAGGTACTGCGTCTGTCCCCGAATTATCGGGAGGCACAGGAGTTCCTGGGAGGGGCACCGATCTCGCCGTGAGATCCGCGGCTCATCCATCCACAGATTACAGATGAGGAGAGAGGCGGGTTATCCACAGATTGCACGGATTACACAGATACGCCGTAGGATGCCGCTTCCCTGCAACCCTCTGAAAATCTGTGCAATCTGTGTAATCTGTGGACTACTGAGAATCGCATCATAGGGTGACACAGTGCAGATGATTGTGTAATCTCTGGTCATGGCTATGACGCGAGATCACACCTTGATGGAAAAGCGGCGGGTCCGGGCTGCCGCGATGTTTGAGAAAGGAACCTCCGCTCCGGAGGTCGGGCGGAAGCTGGAAGTGAGCC
>Ga0172372_10001374_pt1 | contig 37726 bp, 33 predicted proteins | sample LakKiv5m_2_FD_114544 | JGI IMG/M metagenome (GOLD analysis project Ga0172372, IMG submission 114544) | Freshwater microbial communities from Kabuno Bay, South-Kivu, Congo - kab_092012_9.5m | ecosystem: Environmental > Aquatic > Freshwater > Lake | place: Democratic Republic of the Congo...
TATGCGATGGATACAGTAAGAGATAAAAATTATTTAGAAAAACTTTGGTTTAGTCAAAGTGCTCCATGGAAATTATGGGAATAAATGTCAATTACTAAAAATTTTTGGTCTAAAAAAAAAGTATTAATAACTGGTCATAATGGTTTTAAAGGTTCTTGGCTTTGTTTAATGCTTTTTCATTTAGGAGCAAGAGTTTACGGTTATTCTCTAAAAGAAACTAAGGAAAATTTTTTATTTAGCAAAGCAAAAATAAAATATTTAATAGAGCAAAATCTAGTAGGTGATATTCGCGATTATGAAAAACTTAATTCTTATATAAAAAAAATTAAGCCACAAATAATTTTTCATCTAGCTTCTCAAGCACTTGTAATTAGATCTTATAAGGAACCTTTTTATACATTTGATGTTAATTTTAGAGGAACCCTGAATCTATTAAACATCTTGAAAAAAATAAAGTTTGTAAAATCATGTCTAATTGTAACGTCTGATAAAGTTTATGATATTAATAACAAAAGAAAAAATTCAATTTTTAATGAAAAAGATTCTTTAGGCGGCATTGATCCATACAGCGCATCAAAAGCGTGTACAGAGATTTTGACAAATTCATATAATATTTCTTTCTTTAGAAATTCGCCATGTAATATTTCAACAGTAAGAGCAGGTAATGTTTTAGGAGGAGGAGATAGGTCAAATTATAGAATTGTGCCAGATTTTTTTAGGGCTTTAAAAAAAAAAAAAAAATTACTTATACGTTTTCCTAATGCTATTAGACCATGGCAGTATGTACTAGATCCTTTAATGGGATATTTATTATTAGCAGAAAAAAATTATTATAATAAAAATATAAAGTATAATACATTTAATTTTGGACCTAATATAAGTGAATTTAAAAATGTTAAATTTATAATTAATTTTTTAAAAAAAACATTTAAGGTAAAAGTAAGAATATTAAATAAAAAGAATTATAAAGAGACAAATATTCTAAAAATTTCAAATTTTAAATCAAGAAAGTATTTGGGTTGGAGGCCGCTTTTAAATTTAAAAGAAACACTTAATAGTTTAGTTTTTTGGGAAAAAAATATAAAAAAAAATAACATTCAGTCTTTAAGTTTATTAGAAGTAAAAAAATATTTCGAGATATATAAAAATAAATGACTTTTAAAACTAAAATAAATAATCTTGTTAAAGAATATTTAAATGTAAATAAAATAAATAAATTTAGACCAGGAATTGATCCAGTACCGGTATCTGGAAAAGTACTTGGAGAAGAAGAAATTATTAATATCGTAGAGTCCGCATTTGATAGTTGGTTGACAACGGGAAGATTTAATCGTGAATTTGAAAAAAAATTATCTGAGTTTTTAAATATTAAATCAGTCCTTACAGTTAACTCAGGTTCTTCTGCAAATTTGGTGGCTTTTTCAACACTAACTTCAGATAAGTTAAAAGAAAGAAAAATTAATGCTGGAGATGAAGTTATAACAACAGCAACAAGTTTTCCAACAACAGTCAATCCAATTATTCAAAATGGTGCTGTGCCAGTATTTATCGACAGTCAAATTGGGAATTATAATATAGACCCTAAAAAAATTGAGGCTGCCATCACCAATAAGACCAAAGCTATAATAATTGCACATACATTGGGGAACCCCTTTGATTTAGAAAAAGTTCAAGAAATTTGTAATAAATATAATTTATGGCTTATCGAAGATAATTGTGATGCTTTAGGTTCCACTTATAATGGCAAATTTACAGGAAGCTTTGGCGACCTTGCGACACTTAGTTTTTATCCTGCTCACCATATAACCATGGGTGAAGGTGGTGCGGTTTTAACAAGTAATATAAAGCTAAAAAGAATTGCAGACTCTTTTAGAGATTGGGGAAGAGATTGCTATTGTGAGACTGGAAAAGATAATACTTGTAATAAAAGATTTGGATGGAAGCTTGGAGATTTACCTTTTGGTTATGATCATAAATATACTTATACTCACATGGGTTATAACCTCAAGATTACAGATATGCAGGCGGCCTGTGGATTGGCTCAATTAAGTAAAGTTCAAGGTTTTATTAAGAAAAGAAAAGAAAATTTTAAATTTTTATATGACTCTTTAAAAAAATTTGAGGATATATTTTATCTACCAGAAAAAACTAAAAATTCAGACCCTTCCTGGTTTGGTTTTCCGCTAACCATTAGAAAAAATTCACATATAAAAAGATTTGATTTAATAAATTTTCTAGAGTCTAAAAAAATTCAAACTAGACTTTTATTTGCTGGAAATATTACTAAGCAACCTTATATGAAAAATAAAAATTTTAAAATATTCGATAATCTAAATAATTCCGATTTAATTATGGAAAATACTTTTTGGCTAGGAGTTTTTCCTGGATTAAATAGTAATCATTTGCAATACGTTATTGATAATATAGAATTTTTTTTGAAAAAAAATTAAATGATAAAATTTTATAATAATGGTTAAGTTATGATTACTTTAGGAGATTTTATAATAAAATTTCTCGTATCAAAAAAAATTGATAGAGTTTTTTTAATTACAGGAGGAGCAATAGCATTTGTGATAGATGCATTTTCAAGAACAAAAAAAATTAAATATACCTGTGTGGCACATGAGCAAGCCGCTGCCATGATGGCTGATGCTTATTATAGAGCAAGTAAAAAATTGTCTGTCACAATGGTTACTTCAGGTCCAGGAGCGCAGAATTTAATTACTGGAATAGCTTGTTCTTGGTTTGACTCAATCCCCTCTATACATATTTCTGGACAGGTAAATAGTTCAGAGCTCAGTTCTTATTCAAAAAATACAAAAAATGTAAGGCAAATTGGTTTTCAAGAAACAGATATTGTTTCTATTGTAAAACCAATAACCAAATTTGCTTACCAATTAAAAAATTGTAATGAGATTAGATTTGTACTTGAAAAAGCTTTTTATGAGGCAACTTCTGGCAGACCAGGTCCAGTTTTAGTGGATATACCAATGGATATTCAAAAAAAACTCATTCAACCAAAAAAACTAAAAAAATTTGTATTTAAACGAATTTTAAAAAAAAAAGATTGTTCGGAAATTATAGTAAATTTACTTCGTTTATCAAAAAGGCCAGTGATAATTTTGGGTGGTGGGATTAAAAATTCAAATTCTGAGAAAATTTTAGAAAAATTTTTGAGAAAAATAAATACTCCTTTAGTCTCCACCTGGAGTGGATTTGGACTAGTTCCGTCTAGCAAAAAAAATTATATTGGAAATGTTGGAGTTTATGGTTCAAGATCTGCAAATTTTGCCGTTCAAAATGCGGATTTAATTTTAAATTTAGGTAGCAGATTAGATACGAGAGTGACAGGCGGTAAACCGGAAACATTTGCAAAAAATGCCAGAATAGTTTCTGTAGACATAGATAAATATGAATTAGGAAAAAAAAGAGGGTTAGAGAACTTTTTAAGCATAAATCAAGATTTAAAAATATTTTTTAATAATTTTTTAAAATTTTCAAATACGTTTATTTTTAAAGCGAACAGTATTTGGCTAAATCAATGTTATTTTTGGAAAGAAAATTATTCAAACCATACGCCGCATCATCAAAAACAAAAAAAATTTGTTAATCCATATTATTTTATGAAAATTTTGTCAAAGATATCTAATCCAAATGATATCATCATAGCCGATGATGGGGCTCATCTAACATGGACAATGCAAGGATTTGAAATAAAAAAAAATCAATTATTATTTTCAGCTTTTGGTAATAGCCCTATGGGCTATGCTTTGCCAGCGTCTATAGGAGCTAGTTTTTCAAATAAAAATAGAAAAGTTATTTGTATAGATGGTGACGGAAGTATACAAATTAATATTCAGGAATTGCAAACAGTTAGATTTAATAAACTCCCAATAAAAATTTTTATTATTAATAATCAAGGATATGGTATAATTAAGCAATTTCAGTCTTTGTATTTAAAGAATAGATTTGAAGCGTCTATACCAAGTAAAGGTGTGACTAATCCAGATTTTGAAAAAATTTCAAGAGCCTATGGTCTTGATTATTATAAAATAAATACAAATACTGAAATTGAAAAAATCCTAAAAAAAATTTTTTCTACTAATAGACCTGAGATTATAGAGGTATTTCTTAAGCCAAATCAAAAAATAATTCCAAAGTTGGAATTTGGTAGGCCAATTGAAGACTTAAGTCCATTATTACCAAGAAAAGAATTAAATAAAATAATGATTAATAGAGTTGTTAAAGATTTTAAAAAAATAATTCAAGTATAATTTATTTTGCTTATTAATCATAAGTCTTAAATTATGAAAAAGAATTATTAAATCTAACTTTAAAAATTGCTATTGTAAAATTAAAAATATGCCACCACTTAACTTTTTTTTCTAAAAAATTTTTTCGTGGAGTATATTTTATATAAACTTCCTGTGATTTAAATTTTTTGTGAGATAGCATTGCATTAATTTCAACGTCTAGGCCAATATTACTTTTTTTAGGTAAAATATTAATAATTGCCTTTTTTTTAATAATTTTAGTACCAATAATATCTGTAAAGTTTTTATTAAATAAAAAATTAATTATTTTAGTAAGCACAAAAGAAGCTAAGTAAAAGGGTCTTTTGTAAATAATAGTAATAAAATTTTGAGTTTTTAATTTGTTGATTAACCTAGAAGCAAAAATAACATCTAGTTTTTTTTTCTCAGCAATCTTTAACATTTTACTACTGGCATTTATGTCATATTCAAGATCAGAGTAGTGAATAAAAATATATTTACCTTTAGCTTTTTTAATGCCCTCGTGAATAGTGGCGCCAAAACCAAGATCTTTTTTTCTCAAAATTACATTAATATTTTTTTTTTTTCTAAATTTTTTTATAATTTGAGTTGATCCATCAGTTGAATTGTTATCAATAATTAAAATTTCTTTTTTCTTAATCGGGATCCTAATTGCTTGAATAATTGCTTTTTTTATTGTCTTTTTTTCATTATAAACTGGTATAAGATAAGTAATTAACATAAAGTTTTATTATTAATTTTTTTTTTTAAAAAATTAGTTTAACAATTTAGTAATATAGCTAAATAATTTTTAAATACTTGATAAAAAAACTTTACAAAAAATTTAGTATTTTAAATAAAAATTTTTCTAGGGATTTTTTATTTATTACCCTTATATTAATAATAACTCATTTTTTTAATATATATCAAAATATTTATCATATTTTAGTAAGACCCTATGAAGAAAGGATGATTTTAAGTTATGGATATTGTGAAAGAGAATCGTACGGATTTTTAAGAAAGGCATACCAAATTACACATAGCCAAAACTTAAAAGTTTTAAATTTTGAAAAACATCTTTGGGCACCAATTAATGGCTTATTTAATATTATAAATAAAGCTGAGGATAAAAAATATCTAGTTTTATTAAATTTAAAATATTTTAATAAAGATTTTTATGCAGATTATGAAAATCAAAAAATCCTTATAAAAAAACAAAATATAATTCTTCAAGAAGGTAATTGTTATTTAATAAAAAATGATTGAACTTTTTCAGGTTTTTATACAATTTATAATTTTAAATATTTTATTTTTATTTCCAATAACTCCTTATTTTGCTCACAATATATTAAATATTAAAAATTTAACTTATTACAACATTTTAATTATTAATATTTTAGTTCATTTACTGATTTATCTCATTTTATCCCTATTTATAAAAAATCTAACAATAATTTTTTTATTTTTAATTTTTTGTTCTATATTTTTTTTGTTCATTAATCTTAAATCAAACTTTTTATTTATTAAAAATAATTTTAATAAATTATTCTTAACTTTTTTTATTTTAAATATTTGCTTATCTTTAAAATCTGTAGTTGAACCCAATCTATATTGGGACGGAGTAGCTCACTGGATATATAAAGCCTCTGCTTATTATCAAGGTCTTGGATTTGTAAATACTGGGATCAAAGAATATCCCCATCTTCCTGGTTTCATCTGGGCTTTTTTTTGGAAAAATTCTTTATTGCAATATGAATATGTTGGAAGGTTATTTTTGATTTTTTTTTATATTACAAGCATTTTTTCTATTTTAAATTTTTTTAAAGTTTATATCAAAGATATAGTAAAAATCTTATTTGTTTTTTTAGTAATTTTTTTTTCATATGAAAAGAACCTTTTTGGAGGTTACAATGAATATTATATATTTTGTCTTATTACTGTTTCTTCAAAGTTTTTATATTTGATATTTTTTAATAAAAAAATAAGTCAAAAAGAAATTTTTTTTTATAAAATATTATTTTATTTATCAACATATTTATTAATTTGGATCAAACAAGAGGGGATATTCTGGTTTTTAATTTTAACAATCATTCTAATTTATTTTGAGCAGCTAAAAAAATATAAACTTATTCATATTTTTTATTTATTTTTTTCTTTAGTTAGTTATTATTCAATAAAAAATTTTCTTTATGAAACTTTGCATTTTTCATATGAATTTTATAATGTTAATTATCTAACTAATTTTTCTTTTTACAAAATTTTAACAAGTGCATTAAGTATTTCTTACTATTTACTTGTAAGCTTTTTAAAATATCCAATTTGGATATTAATTATATTATTTTTTTTGAAAAGTAGTTTTGAAAAGAATTTCTTAAAAAAATATAGAATATTTTATTTATTTTTTGCTCTAAGTATTATTTTTTTGTATTCTCTAATGATGCATTTTACCTTTTCGACAAATAATAAGGCTGCAATTGATCTAGTTCTAAGGGTATCTTTTGATAGAATTGTACTTCATTCGGCGGGTTTCTATTTAATTTTTATGATTATCGTATTTAATAAGCATTTTACCTTTTTTTTGAAAAAAAAATAATTTATTTATATTGAAAATTATAATTTATAATTAATTTTAATAGTTTATTAATTATCAAAGACTCTATACTTTGTAAATTTTTTTAAATCATAAGGATAATTTGATTTATTGTCGTAAAGATCTTCAATATCTAAGTTTATTTTAAATATTAAATTAATTAATTTTAAATAATTTTTTTCTAAGTAGTACTCAAAGTAGTAATTAATGTTTTTATATTTTAGAAAAATAAAAGGAATAAATAGAATATAATATGGAATACGAAACAAATTAAAGATTTTATTTATAAATTTAACATTAAATTTTTTATATAAAATTTGCCTAAAATTTCTAAATGAAATTCTTTCTAATTTATCTCTATCACTCGCTAAGAAAGAAAAGTTTTTATCGTTCTGAGCAGCTAAAAAAGGCAAGGTCTGATACATTGTTATTCCGTGCTTTTTTAAATTAAACGGGTAATCCCCATTTCCAATTATTTTTTTTTTTGTGATGTGAAAAAATTTTTTTATATACTGAGATGTTATTTGATTACAGCCGCTATTGAATAAATGTGTTCTTGCCTCATGTATCTTTATTTTTCCATCAAGAAGTATTTTAAATTTTTTTTTTAAAAATCCTGGTGGAACACAGTTAAAACCTACTATTACATTTCCTTGAAAATAAATTTTTTTATTTATCCATTCTTTTAGAAGCTTAGAGGGGTAAAAATCATCGTTCATAATTATTACATTTTTAAATTTTTTTTTTAAACAATATTCGTATACTCTTAAACAAGTATACGCAGAACCAATCTCATTAAAACCCATTTCTCTTCCAGTTCTAGCGATTACTTTTTGCTTGTCATAAAATGAATAAACTTTATTTATTTCATTTTTGTTTTTTCCCTCAAGTCCATAAAATATTTTATATTTTAAATCTAATTCTTTTAACCGTTCTAATAAAATAGGCAATCTGGGGCTAGATTTCATACTCATTATTATTATTGGGATTTTTTTCATAAAAATTATAATTTATTTTATGTAAGTTCTTTAAATATTTTTTTCATAATGTAGATTTAAGGGTTTAAATTCTCTTAAAAATTTTCCATTAATTTTTCCATTAATTATTGGGCCTACCATTAAGGGGTCTCTACCATTAAGCTTTCCAGTATAAGCTTTAGCATCTACTCGGCAGCCACTTTCACATATATTTTTATAGTCGCACGGTGCGCATTCTGGATTATGCAAACTTCCATCATGCCATTTTATTTGCTCTTGATAAATTTTATCTAAGTCTTTTTCAAAAACATTTCCGTAGGTTTCTGATGGTAAATGACAACAAGCCATAGCTTCTCCTGATGGCAATAAACTAATTCGATGACCCCTTTGTGTTGGACATCCTCGACCAACAAATTCAGCATATTTTTCAAGATCCCCTAATAAACATAATGGATAACTAACTACTGTTCCAACATTAATTCCAAAATCATTCTTTGCTTTAATAAGTTGATCTAATACGTTTAAGGCAGCCTTTTTTGTTAGAACATTTTCAATTGTGCTATCGTCTTCTATTGAGTCATAATCTATACTCATGTCATAATCAGGTCCCACCAGTCTTGTGCCAAATATTTTTTGACAGCCAAGATCTGAAGCTAATTTAGCCGTTAAATATACGTCATTTTGATTTTTATTTTGAACTACCATATTGGCACTTACTCTTATTCCAGATTGAGTAGCTTCTTTAATTCCGCCTATTATTCTATCGAAGGCTCCCTTGCTATTAACTAAATCATCAGTAATTTCTTTTTTGTAAGAGGGAAGACTTACCAAAATATGGTCAACACCTACTGATTTTAATTTTTCTAATCTATCTTTTCTTAGTGCTTTGATTGAAAGGTTGCTGTTCATTGAGGTTGAAAACCCATTTTTTTTTAACTTTTCCATAAAATACAAAAGTAAATCAAATTTTGCCATTGTTTCTCCGCCAGATAAAACGACATGAAAAATTTTTGATTTTTTAAATTTTTCTATTAGTTGATCGACTTGTAAAAAAGTTAATGATTTTGTTCCCATTGAAAGATCTCGATCGAAATTAAAACAAAATTTACATCTTTCGTTGCAAACGTCTGTTATTTCAACATCAATCATCGTAGGAGAACTGTAAACTCTGTGGAATTTCATTTATAAATGATTATTATTAGTAATAGTTTTATTATTTTTTTTAAAATAGTTTAAATAAATTAAATTTAGATATAAACAATAAACTTTAAAACATCAACTCAAATTATATATTTTTTAAAGTAATCAAAAAAATGAGAATTGCCAAAGCATGTGTTTGTTGTAATTCGCGAAATATAAAATCAACATCAGCAGTCTTGATGCCCTTTATAGCTCATAGAATTTTTAATCATTCACCTGTTTTAATAAAAAAAAAATGGAAATTACTCAGTATTAAAAGTGGTAACATGGCCTATTCTTTATGCAATACATTATTTTGTTTAAATTGTAATTTAATTTTTTTAGATATGAGATTTGATAAGAATGAATTAAGGGCTTTATATCATAACTATAGAGATAAAGATTATGAAAATTTAAGAGAGAAATATGAGCCAGGATATAAATTAATTAATAAAATACAAAATTCACCTATAAATTATGTAAAAAAAATAGAATCTTTTTTAAAACCATTAGTGAAAAGTAAAATTAAAATTTTAGATTATGGTGGTGATACTGGAAATAATACACCATTTAAATTTAAGCAAAATATAATCCACATATTTGATTTAAGTCAAAAAAAGTCTTCGCATGAAAATATAAAAATTATTAATAAAAAAAATTTATTAAAAAAATATAATTTAATAATTTTAAGTAATATTTTAGAGCACGTATCTTTTCCCGCAATTATTTTGAATGAAGTAAAAAAATTGATGGATTTAAATTCTATATTGTACATAGAGGTGCCTTTGGAAAAATTATTAACTAAAATTTGGAAAACAGATATTCAAAATCATCAAATATATAAAAATAAAATTTATTGGCACGAACATATAAATTTTTTTTCAAAAAAAAGTTTAAATATTTTACTCGAAACTGTTGGTTTAAAAATTATAAAAATAAAAGTTTTAGATGTTGTAGTTTATAAAAGAGCACAGGTAGTAAGCATAGCTTGTAAAAAAAATTATTAGGAATTAATAAAATTATCATTAAAATATTATTTAATAATTTTTTTAAATGTATATTTAATTAAATCCTAATAAAAAATTTATAGTGGAACCAAATTGAAATCTTTACTTATTATAGGGGCTACAGGATTTTTTGGTCAGTCTATATTAAAATATTTTTCAGAATCGAAAACTTTAAATAAAAAAATTGACAATATTATTATATGTAGTCGCAAGAAATATAAAAATCAAAAACTATTAATAAAATTAAAAAAAAAATATAAAATATCGAGAGTTAATTTAAATATACTCTATACTAAAAATTTGCCCGAGGCTGATTATGTAATCTATACAGCAATTATTGATGATAATTATTATAAAGATTACTTAGCAGTTAAAAACTACTGCCTACTGGCAAAAAAATATCATAAAAATAGTCTTATATTATATATAAGTTCAGGCGCGGTGTATGGTAAGCAAACAAAAAAAATAAAAAATTTTCGAGAAGATTATTTACTTTATCAAAAAAAAGTTAGCTTTGGAGATAGTTATAAAAAAGAATATTCTTATATCAAATTAAAAAATGAAAAGTTATTCAGAAATTTAGCAAGATATGGATTAAATATTTCCATAGCAAGATGTTTCAATATTGTTGGTGAATTTATTCCTAGAGACTCAAATTTTGTAATTGGAAATATTATTCAAAATATCTTAGATAAAAAAAATATTACAATTAAAGCTAATTATAAAGTTATTCGTTCGTATATGTATAGCGATGATTTAGCAAGATGGTTATTAAAAATATTATATTCATCAAACATAAATTGCCCAATTTTTAACGTAGGTTCCGATGATGCTATTTCTATACATAAGTTAGCTGATTTTTTAGCAAAAAAATATAAAGTAAAAATTACAAAACCAGATAAAATTTCAAATGTTGTTATTGATAAATATGTTCCAAATATTCAAAAAGCAAAAAAACAACTTAATTTAAGGGTTAGTTCAAATAGTTATGATTCAATTGTGAAAACAATTAGACTGATTAAAAGTAGTAATTAAGAATATATGCAATAAAGATTTATTATATTAAATATTTAAAAATTTTTTTATAAAAATGTATCAATTATTAAAGACAATGCATTTGTTTCTTTGCCAGATTGGAATTAATTTATTCAAATTAAAAAATATTATTTATCTACCTTTATTTTTTAAAAATTTTTTTAAATACAAATTTATTAGTAAAGATCAAAAAATTGATCACATTTTTCCTGTTTTAGGAGAATACAAGGAGAAATCTAGCGCAGTTATTAAACACTATTTTAATCAAGATTTGCTTGTTGCGTCTTATATATATAATAATAATCCAGAGAAACATGTTGATGTTGGTTCAAGAATTGATGGTTTCGTTGCTCATATTGCGGCTTTTAGAAAGATAGAGGTCTTCGATATTAGAAATAATAAATTTCAATTTAAAAATATAATTTTCAAAAAAAAAGATATTACCAATATTAATAAAAATTTAACAAATTATTGCGATAGTTTATCTTGTTTGCATACAATTGAACATTTTGGATTAGGAAGATACGGAGATCGGCTTGATCCAAGCGGACACATAAAAGGTTTTAAGAATTTAGTTAAAATATTAAAAAGTGGCGGCACACTTTATATTTCTTTTCCAGTGTCGGATAAAAATACTATATATTTTAACTCAGAAAGATCTTTTAATCCAAAAGAAATTTTAAAATGGTCAAATGAATTGAGTTTACTAAAATTTGATTTTATTGATGACAATGAAAAAATATTTTTAGATGTTAATTTAGAAAAATTTCATAAAAAAGTAAGATATGGTTGTGGTATTTACACTTTTAGAAAAATATAAAATATTTTTATTCTGTGAGAAAAAAAATTTATTTGCACTTATCAGGTGGGTTAGGAAATCAACTTTTTCAATATGCAGCAGCTAAAAATTTATCTATAATTAATGATGCAGATCTTATCATAGATACTTATTGCGGTTTTGTAACTGATTTTAAAGATTTTCGTAAATTTTCTCTAGAGAATATAAAATTAAATAATGTCACATTTAAGAGAAATATTTTAATTTTTTGGTTATATAAAATTTATAAAAAGTTTTTTAAAGTTAAAAAAATTTTTAACAATTTTTTTTTTGTTAATTTAATTAATGAAATGGTTATTAATTATTATGATTTAAAAATTAAACAATTTAAATTTAATAATAAACTATTTTTATTTGGCTATTTTCAATCCGAAAAATATTTCATTGAAAATAAACAAATTATTGTAAATGAATTATATCCCTTAGCTTCTAAAAAAAAAATATTTTTAAATATGAAAGAGAAAATAGTAACATCTAATTCAGTTGCATTAGGTTTACGTTTTTTTGAAACATATAATGATAATACTCTTAATAAATTTGGCGGAATAACATCTTTAGATTTTTATAAGAATGCATTGAAAAAAATGTTGCAACAAGTAGATAGCCCGACTTTTTTTATATTTTCGACAAAATTATCAAATGTTAAAAATTTTCTTTCAAATTTTAATGAAATAAAAAAATATAATTTTCATATTATAACGGAGGATAATGGTTTTATAGATGCTTATGATAATTTATGGCTAATGAGCCATTGTGCTAACCATATTATTTCTAACAGCACTTTTTATTGGTGGGGTGCTTATTTTTCTTCTGCTAAATACAAAAATCAAACAGTTATATGTGCTGAGAATTTTGCAAACAAAGATACATGTTTGGATCATTGGAAATTAGATTTTTGTAATTAATGTTTTAATCGTATATTTTATGAATTTATCTGTCCTTATTAGTATTATTATACCAACTTTTAATAGGTCCACTCATCTATTAAAAATTTTATATAAGTTAAAAAAGAATTACTTAAATTTTAAAAATTTTGAAATTATTGTCTGTGATAGTTTTAGTAAAGATAATACTGATATTAAAATAAATAATTTTAAAAGAAATAATTTATTTTTACCGATTCAATACTTAAATATTCATAAAAATATTCACTCTTTAAAAAGAAATATCGGACTACAATTTGCAAAGGGCAAATATGTTATTTTCTTAGATGACGACTGTTTTCCAGAAGAGACTTTTGTTAAAGACTATTATGCTCTTTTAATTAGAGATAAAAATATCGTTTATTGTGGAACAGTAAAATACTCAAAAGCATTACTAAAAAAAAATTTTGTAAAATATAGACAATCCACTCATTTTATAATCGACAAAGGCTTAGGTGTTTCTAGAGATTTTCTTTCAGCAAGAAAAATTGTTACTATGAATATGGCTTGTAAAAAAGATATTTTTGTAAAAAACAAAATATTATTTAATAAAGACTTTAATCGTTATGGCTTCGAAGATTATGAATTAGGTTTCAGATTAGTTAATAATAAATTTAAAATTATTAAAAGTAGCCCAATAGTTTATCATAATGATGAAAGAACTTTTTTTCAGTATTTAGAAAAAATTAAGTTTTTAGGATTTGAAGGTATGAAATATTTAATTAAATTAAATTTTTTAGCTGCAAAAAATAATAATTTTTATAAGTTAGAAAATTTTTTTTTAAGTAGGTTTTTGCTAAACTTTAACATTTTTAAGGATATTTTGATAATGATTCAAAAATTTTGTGTATTTGTAGATAAAAAATTTCTTTATTTCCCTTTTATTTACAAGATTGCAATAGGCTCTGCATATTTAGAAGGATGTTTTTATAGAAAAAGATATAATGATAAAGATTCTGTAAATAATTTTTGGTATAAATAATATATTGTATGTTTAAAGAAAAAATTATTTTAATTACAGGAGGCACAGGTTCTTTTGGGACGGCTTTCATTATTTCTTTATTAAAAAAAAAAGTTTCTTTTAAAGAAATTAGAATTTTTAGCAGAGATGAAAAAAAACAAGATGATTTAAGAAAATTTTTTAATTTATCAAAAATAAAATTTTATATTGGCGATGTAAGAGATTCCGCTAGTTTGAATGCCGCTATTCAAAATGTAGATTATATATTTCATGCTGCTGCATATAAGCAGGTTCCGTCATGTGAATTTCATCCATTAGAAGCAGTTAAGACAAATGTTTTAGGAACAGAGAATGTTTTACAAAAAGCTATTGAGCACAAAGTAAAAAAAGTAATTTGTTTAAGCACGGATAAAGCTGTTTATCCCATTAATGCAATGGGAATTTCAAAGGCTATGATGGAAAAAGTTGCAATTTCTAAATCTTTAATTGAGAATAATAAAACTATCATTTGTATTACAAGATATGGAAATGTTTTAGCTTCTAGAGGTTCTGTTATTCCAGTTTTTGTTAATCAGCTTAAAAACAATCAGCCCATTACCGTTACAGATTTAGCTATGACTCGTTTTTTAATGCCAATGAGTAAAGCTATCGAGTTAGTAACTTATGCGTTGAAAACTGGAAATAACGGCGACATCTTTATTCAAAAAACTTCTGCGACTTCCATTAACATTATTGTTAAAGCTTTACTTAAAATTTTCAATAAGAAAAATAATTATAAAATTAACATCATAGGCAATAGACATGGAGAAAAAAAACATGAAAGCTTATTAACTAGAGAGGAGATATTCAAAGCTAGGGATTTGGGTCGATATTTTAAAATTGTTAGTGACATTAGAAATTTAAATTATGAGTTATATTTTTCAAGAGGAAATAAAAAAATATCAAAATTAGAAGACTATAGTTCTAACACAGTCAAGCAGCTTAATCAAAGAGAAACAGAAAAAATGCTAATAAATTTAGATCTTAATAATAGTAAAATAGAAAAGTATTTTTTTAATTAATGAATGTTCTCATTATAGGTTCTAAAGGTTTCATTGGTCAAAATTTATTTTATCAACTTAAAGAATATAAAAAATTTAATATATTATTATTAGATAAAGACTCATCTAGAGACGAGATAGAAGATAAAATTTGTAAAGCAGAATTAATTTTTTTAACTTTTGGTGTCAATAAAGAAAAGCTACCAAAAGACAGATTTGAAAATAATTATACTTTTGTCGAGGTAGTATGTTCTATACTTAAAAGAAATAATAAAAAAACAAATATTATTTTTACATCATCAATCCAAGCTAATCAAAATAATGCTTATGGCAGATCTAAATTAAAAGCTGAAAAAATATTATTGAAATATAAAAGAGAAACAAAAGCTAAAGTTATAATATATAGACTCCCAAATATTTTTGGAAAATGGTCAAAACCTTTTTACAATTCTGTTGTTGCAACTTTTTGTTTTAATGTTGCCCGAAATAAAAAAATAAATATTAGTGACAAAAATAAAGTGATTAAGTTATTTTACATCGATGATCTAATAAAGGATTTAATTGGTAAAATAAAACTAAAAAAATGGGATACCTACATTGAAATAAAAAATACTTATAATATTACTTTATTGCAATTAGCTAATTTAATTAGAAGTTTTAATAGTAAAGATAAGACTATTTTAGCAAATGATATCTCCAAAGATCTAGTAAAAAAAATTTATAGTACCTATCAAAGTTTTTTACCTATTAGCAAATTTAAATATAGAATCAAAAGGTATTCTGATAGCAGAGGTTCTTTTGTAGAATTTTTAAAAAATGAGCAATTTGGACAATTTTCTTATTTTTCTATATTACCAAAAAAAATTAGAGGAGATCATTTTCACCACACTAAAGTTGAAAAATTCATTGTAATTACTGGGAGAGCTAAGTTTAATTTTTTAAATATTATAAACAATGATGTATTTTCGGTATTTGTTAATTCTACAGAAAATCTAGTAATTAATAGTATCCCTGGTTGGGCGCATAATATAGAAAATCCTGGTAAAAATATTACAAAAATTTTAGTTTGGTGTAATGAATTATTAGATAGAAATTATCCGGATACCAATTTTTATAAAATTTAAAATGAAATTAAAAGTTTTAACAATATTAGGAACTCGGCCAGAAATAGTAAGGTTATCAAGGATAATTAATAAGCTTAATATTAATTTTAATCATATTTTAGTTAATACAGGACAAAATTATGATCCTCAGCTGAATAATATATTTTTCAAAGAATTAAAGTTAACAAAACCTAATTATATTTTAAATTGTAAAAATAAAAATTCAATAGAATTCATATCGCAATTGTTAGTAAAATGTGATTTCATTTTATATAAAGAAAAACCAGATGCTGTTCTAATTTTGGGTGATACTAATTCTGCGCTTTCTGCTTTAGTAGCCAAAAAACATAAAATACCAATTTTTCATATTGAAGCAGGCAATCGATCTTTTGATTCAAGAGTGCCAGAGGAACTTAATAGATCTTTAGTAGATAAAATTTCTGACATTAATATGACCTATAGTGATGTTGCAAGAAATAATTTAATTAAAGAAAATTTTCCACTAGATCAAATTTTCAAAATAGGATCACCTTTACGAGAAGTATTTGAACATTATAAAGATCAAATTTACTATTCAAAAATTTTAGAAAAATTAAATTTAAAAAAAAAAAATTATATTTTAGTTAGCTGTCATAGAGAAGAAAATTTAGATTATAAAGATAATTTAAATAACATTTTTAGCGCAATATATAAAATATCAAAAAAATTCAATTCTAAAATTGTTTTCTCAACGCATCCAAGAATTCGAAAAAAATTGAAAAAAATCAAGAAATTTTTATTAAAAAATATTACGTTTTATAAACCCTTTGGATATTTCGATTACATGAAGTTGCAGCTAAATTCAAAATTAACTATTTCTGATAGCGGGAGTATCGTCGAAGAGTCTAATATATTAAATTTTCCCGCAGTCAATTTAAGAGAAACAACTGAACGTCAAGAAGGAATGGAAAAAAGTTCAGTAATTATTACTAGTCTAAAAATAAATGAAATAATTAATAGTTCAGAGATTATAATAAAAAAATTTTTGAAAAATCCTATACAAGATACACACCAAGATTACTCTGAACTAAATGTCTCTGACAAAGTAGTTACTATTATTCAAAGTTATACCGACTATATAAATCGTAAAGTGTGGCATAAATAAAAATTTTTTCTATACGTTATAAATTCTTATGAGAATTTTAATAATTACACAATATTTTTGGCCAGAATACTTTAGAATAAATGATCTTGCAAAAGAACTTAGTAAAAAATATGAAATAGAAGTTCTTACTGGTTACCCAAATTATCCACATGGTGAAATTTACAAAGAATTTTTGTCCAACAAAGAAAAGTTTAGGAAACTTGAAAAAATTAAAATTTATAGAGTACCGATTTACCCGAGAAAATCGGGAAATCAACTTCAATTAATTTTAAATTATATTTCTTATTTAATTTCAGCTGTATTTTTTGGATTTTTTTTATTAAGAAAAAAAAAATATGATCTTATTCTCACTTTTGCAAGTTCGCCCATTACTGTAGCTTTAGTCGGGATTTTTTTCTCAAAAATAAAAAATTCTAAACATGTTATTTGGGTTTTAGATTTATGGCCAGACGTTCTTCGTGATCTTAATATTATAAAATTTAATTCAATTCTTTATAAATTTTTTTTTACTTTAGTTGATTATATTTATAGAAAAGTTGACATTATTTTATGTCAGTCATTATCGTTTAAAAAACAAATTAATAAAAATTATAATAAAAAATATGAAAAAAAATTAGTTTTTTTTCCATCTTGGCCCGAAGATATAAAATTTCAATTAAAAGATAATAATTATTTTTTTGATAAAAATTATATTAATATATTTTTTGCTGGTAATATTGGTGTATCTCAAAATTTTGATTTAATTGTCAAAGTATTTAAAAGGCTCCAGGATAAAAAAATTAAAGTAAGAATTTATGTGGCCGGAGAAGGTAGAGGATTTAAAAAATTACAACTGCAAATTTCTAATAATTTAATAAATAACATTATCTTATTAGGTTGGAAAGATTTCGATGAACTTCAAAATTATTTTTTAAATGCTGATTATTTATTAATTTCTTTAAAATATCTTGAGACTTTTAATTCTACAATTCCTGGTAAATTTCAAACATACTTAAAATATAAAAAACCAATCCTCGGATTTATTGGCGGTGAAACTAATTTTATTATTAACAAATATAAGATTGGAAAAGCTTTTAATTATTCCGATGATGAAACTTTTATTAATAATGTTATCGATTTCTTTAAAAATAAATCCGTAATAAAATATAACAATTTTGAGAAATTATTAGATATTTACTCTATGGAAAAGAGAGTAAATAAGCTTATTAATAATTTTAAAAATTTATTAGATTCAACAGATAGCATTGCTCTTAAAGTTATAACAAGCCCTTTGCATATTAATTATGAGAAAAATTTTATAATTAGTGCATTTAATTTAGCTTTTCTCGGTTATTATTCTAAAGGCGATATTCATGTTAATAAAAATTTATATTTATGGCCAGACGGATATTTTAGAAAAAGATTTTTATCGTCCAAAATAAATAAATTTCCAGGTAGATTTTTACTTAAAAATCTTTATTTAAATAATACTTCTATAAAAAAAGTAATAGTAATAGGAAATTTATCAAATAATTCAAAAACTTTTTTAGAGAAATTATTAAATATAGAGGTATTGCATGTTCAATTACCCATTGGTAATCTTGAAGACTTCAAGAAATATATTCCAGTTTTTAAAAAAGACCAAATTTGTATCATAACTTTACCGACTCCTAAACAGGAAATTTTAGCAAATTATATTTCAGAAAACCAAAATTTTTTTAGGATTTTCTGCTTTGGAGCTGCTATTGCAATGGCCTCAGGAGATGAGAAGAGTCTACCTGATAAATACTTAAATTTATTTTTTGCTGAGGCTTTATGGAGACTTCAATTTGAACCTACAAGAAGAATTAAAAGATTAATTGAAACTTTTATTTATTATTTTAAAGGAGAGTTAGTCGGAAAGTATAATAAATTAAAATTTGAAGTGCTTAATGAAAAATTTTGATATTTTTACATGGGCTTCGGATTGCGAAGATTTCACTGGCGAGGGAATTTTAGCTAGATGTTTTATAACAAAGATTTTTCAAAATAAAAATAAAGTTAGAATTTTTTCAAATAATAATGATTTTGAATTAAATTTTGGGAAATTTTCTATAATAAAAAAAAAAAAATTCAAAAATAATTTTAATAGTAAATATTTAATGCCTTATTTTGGTATATTTTTAATTTGGTACTATCATTTGAAAGGAAAAAAAACAGTATATATAAATTACTTACCATTATGGAATTTCTTTGTCTTTATTCTTTTACCAAAAAAAACAATATTAGGTCCTATCACTGGTGGCATATATTATAATAATAAACAATTTTTGAGTAAGATCATAAGAAAAGTTATTTTTCCTCTTCTTTATAAAATCTCAATCAAAATTTTATTTTATAAATATAAGTATGCTTTTTTTTCAACTTCAATGTTAAAAAAATATGTCCCAAAAAAATATTTAAAACGAAGTATATTCAATACTTCTTTACTAACATATCAGTCAAATACTAGTTCAAGAATTAAAAAAGAAATTGATTTTATTTTTTACTATAAAAGACATCCAAATAAGTCCAATGATTTCATTATTAAAATAATAGATTTATTATTACTAAAAAAATATAAAATTTATATTGCAGGAGATTTCTTACAAAAAAAAGGTCTAAAAAATCTTGGGTTTCTATCAAAAGGAAAATTATTAGTACATATAAAAAATAGTAAATTTTCTATCAACAACGGTGAAAATTTTCTCTCGTTATTTGCTATAGATTGTTATGCAAGTAGTACAATTGTTTTTTATAATAATTTACTAAAATTTAATGAAAATTTTAACGCCAAATATTTTATCCCTATAAATTTTTCAAATCTAAAGAGCGCATATAAAACAATTAATAAGATTTTTAAAAAAATAAGAAATTTTAAAAAATTTGATGATACAAAGATCGTTAATAAACGTGATCAGATTGAGAAACGTATTTCTGAATTTATTACTAATTAATTTTTATAATAATCTAGTTAGAAATAAATTAATCTAACGTGCTTTAAAATAACTTATAAAAATTTAATTACATTACTCACTTTTATTTTTATTTGCTATTAAGCAATTCTCTATTTGCTCTGAAAAATTATCAGAATTATGAATGTTATTTGTCTTTTTAAACTTATCGGTAAAATTAATCTCGTTATTATTAATAAAAAAATTAATTACTTTTTTAACTTTGTTTGGACTTCTAAGATCCGTGGATTTTCCAATTTTATATTTCTTGGTATACCAATAAATGAGTCCATGATTAGACGTTATTACTGGAACTTTATTCATACTCGAAAGAAAAAATACACCACTAGAACCACTAAAGTTTTTTGAGTAGCCCGGCCAAACTAGGTCGGACGATTTAAACAGAATTTGCTCTAATCTTTCATTAATATATTTATTAATTATCAAAAATTTTTTTTTTATAACATCACTATAAACATTTTCTCTAAGAATTATTTTTGTATAGGCGTCTTGTTGTCCAGCAATTATGATTTTAATTTTATAATTCCAATAAAATTTTTTTATTACATTAATTAAATATATTAATTCTTTTTCCTCTCTTATAGCTCCGTAGACTAGAATTACAAATGATGTTTTTGCTATGCCAAGAAATTTTTTACAATTATTTTTTGTTAATAAAATTTTATTTTTATATGAAAAAGTACCAATTTCATTTAGCAATTTAATCTTTTTTAATTTATTTTTAGTTATCTGCTTGTAACAAAGTGGATTAACAATAAAGACTTTTTTTAAAGTTTTTATATTTAATAATCGATTAAACAAATATTTATAGATTAATATTCTTAAAAAATTAAAAATGTTAAATTTTTCATTATGTAAGATTTTTGGATTTAAAAATAAGCCAAAAAAAACTATATTCTGAAATGGCGAACCAAAAATTGATAAAACTTTGTCAAAATGATCAATGTTATTTAAGTATATGCAATCAAATTGATAAGTTTTTGATATTTTATCAAATTTTTTTTTTATTTTGTAGTAATTTTTAAATTGAACGCCAAAAAAATTAAAGTAGTTTTTGCTCTCCAAATTTTGATTTTTTTTTATATAAAAAATTTTGACTTTATTTTTAAAATCTATTATTTTTTTACTTTCTGGTTTTGTAGTTATTAAATAAATTTTATGATTTTTTTTTTGCAAGTTATTTATAATTGATTTTAAATAGCTTGTAATATGGTGACCTTTGGTTTCTAATTCAATTATCAAAATTTTCATTTATTTTATTTTTTCTTTAGCGGTAATTCTGTTTTTTTTGCAATAAAATAACTTAAAATAAAAAAAACAAAATCAATACCAAAGACAGAAAAACTATTTTCAAAGACTGATCTTAATAACAAATATAATAATGTTACTGTTGAGAAATTAATTAATATATTTTTTTTTGAAAAATTCTTAACAATAAAAATATTTTTGTAGATTAATATAATTGTATTTAAATAAATACATATTAATATTACAAATCCAACGACACCTGCGCAAAGATAACTATAAAGCATTGCATTTGATGCATTGTGTTCATAAATAATATAATCGATACCTTTTTTTTGTTTTAATATGTATTCAGTTATTAAATGTCTATCGGACTGCGGTCCTTTGCCAAATATAATTTTATCATCTTTTATAATTCTTATAATGTTAGTCCAAATTAAGGTTCTGCCAGATGTTGAATGCGTACTAATTAATCTTTCTTGATTTTTTTTTAATTCTTTTAATTCAATATTGTTTTCAGTATTTTCATTTTTTCCAGGATGACTTTTTATTTTTAAGATTATCTCATATAAAAAAATTGCCATTAATATAACTAGCAAAACTGTTAAAGCCTTTTTAAAGTTTTTTTTATAAAAAAATATATGTAGTAAGATTAAAAGAAAAATACCAACCCACGACCCTCTAGATTGCATTCCATAAATGAAGAAAATGCAAAAAAATATGATTGTTAATGAAAGATATTTAATCAATTTTATTTTTGGGTTGGAGAAGTTTATAAAATAAAATAAAAAAAAAATTAATAAAAGCATTCTACTTAATCCTGTAACTCTTAGATTCGCTTGAGCTAACGGCAATTTATCCGGAGAAAGAGTACTAGTACCATATATATAAAATATATTTTTGTTAGACAGAAACTCAAAAATTAGTTGTGAAGTAAAAAAAATAGAAATTACCACAATGAAAGTTATTAAAATTATTAATAATTTTTTATAGAAATTTTTTAGCCCCAAAGCATTTGAGTAATAAAATATAAATAAAGTTGAAATCGCATTTGCAAGAAGCTGATAATCCTCTATTTTTCTTGCAAAATTTACGTTTACTTCTGTATCGACAATATAATTTGAAGTAAATGCTAAAATAAATTGATAAAAAAAATAAATAAAAAATAAAAAAAAAATATAATTGAATTGTTTTTTAAAAAAAATAAATATAATTAGAAAAAAAAATAAAATTAAAAAAGACCAATAAAATCTGAAATAATTAAAAATATTAAGAATATTTTCTGTTAATGAAATTTCGTATTTATAAAATTGGTTTAATTCATTAAACTTAGAATTTATAGAAAAAAGTATAAGTATCCAACAAAGCAAGAGACCTTTTTCTATATGATTTTTGTAAGTCATAATTAATACTAACTTAATATTATTAAAATTTGAATTAATTAGTTATTTGAAATAATGTTTGTAAAATTTTCTAATAAATTTTGTTAACAAATAATGAAATATAGCAAAAAATTTAAAAATTATCACAAAGGGATATTTTTTTTATTTCCATTTTTATTAATATCGGGACCATTTTTTCCAGACTTGATAATTTCGTGTGTTTCAATTTTTTTTTTAATTAAGGTTGTAAAAAATAATGAATATTTCTTTTTAAGAAATAATATTTTTTATTTTTTAATTTCTTTTTATTTATATTTAAATATTAATTCTTTATTTTCATACAAACCTTATATTTCTTTCGAGACGTCAATTCCTTATATAAGATTTATTTTATTTGCTTTTTTTCTATCTTATTGCTTAAATTTAAACTTTAATTTAAAAAAAATTATTATTATTTCATTTTCATCATCATACGTAATTTTGCTTTTAGATTCTTTGTTACAATTAATTACGGGAAAAAATCTTTTAGGATATTCAATTATTAACGACAGAATATCAAGTTTCTTTGGTGATCGTTTAATAATGGGAAGTTTTGTTTCAAGAACATTACCGCTTGTTATAGGTCTTTTATTTTTAGAAAATTTTAAATATAGGTTTTTTTTACAGTTATCAATTTTTGTAATTTGCGGGATTTTAGTTTTTTTTAGTGCTGAACGATTATCATTTGCATATTTTTTGATTACTTTTAGTTTATTTATTTTTTTTACTTTAAAAAAAAAAAATATTTTTTATGTTGTGTCTACGCTCATTGTCCTTACTTTATTTTTACATTTAGCAAAACCTAGTTCATCATTTAGGATTATAACTCACACCGTGAGTCAAATCTCGGAAAAAAATAAATTTAGTATATTTAGCTATCGTCATGAATTGCATTTTGTAACGGCTTATAATATTTTTAAAGAAAATTTTTTTTTTGGTGGGGGCTTAAAATCTTTCAGATTTTTATGTGATAAAGATCAAATAGTTCCTCTTAATAAAATATTATTAGATAATATTTTAAAATCACCTATTGATGGTTTTTTTTATATTAAAAAGAATCATAATAGTCATACTGTAGTAATATCAAAAACACCGTTGGTTTTAGATAATCAAATTTTAAATTTTAATAATGTGGATTTATTTAATTACTTAATAGGTGGTGAAAAAAATTTATTAAAATTTTACAAAGAAAACGGTGATTTTGTTTACAAAGGTCAACCACTCGTTAGTGCATATGATTATCATAACGGTTGCAATAACCATCCACACAATGTTTTAATGCAATTTTTATCTGAACTTGGAATTTTTAGTATAATTTTCTATTTTATAGTGTTGTTTTTTTTAATAAAAAAATTATCATTGATTATTATTAAAAAGATCACAAATAAAAGTTTAATTAATAACGAATATTTAAACTTTTTCATATTATTAGGATTATTATTAAGTTTATTTCCTTTATTTCCCTCTGGGAATTTTTTTAATAATTGGTTGTCAGCAATTTTCTACTTATATGTAGGATTTCTCATTAATACTTTGAAGAAACATATCAAATCATGATTTTGTTTTTTATTTCCCTTGTTTTAATCAATTCTTTAATTATTATCTATTTTGATAAAATTTCTAAATTAGTTAATTTATTTGATATTCCTGATGGAAAAAGAAAAATACACAAAAAAAAAATACCTTCATTAGGAGGTAGTATATTTTTATTAAACGTTTTTTTTTTTATTATTTATTATTTTTTAAATAAAAACGATTTAAATCTAGATTACTTTTCAACTGATAAAGAAATTATTATCTTTAGTACATTTTGTTTATTTTTTTTTATATTAGGTTTTCTTGATGATAAATTTGATTTAAGCCCAAACATTAAATTAATTCTAAAATTTACTTTAATTTTTTTTCTTATTTATTTAGAAGATCAAATTCTTATTAAAGAATTAAATTTTTCCTTCTTGATAAATAAGATTAATATTGAGTATATCTCTTATTTTTTCTCAGCTATATGTTTTCTTCTATTTATCAATGCTTTCAATATGTTTGACGGGATTAACTTGCAGTCAGCTATTTATTCTTTTTTTTTATTTCTGATTTTTTTAATAAAAGGAATTTTTATTGAAATATCATTAGTATTATTAATAGTTTTATTATTTTTTGCATATTTAAATTATAAAAATAAATGTTTCATGGGTGATAATGGAACGATGCTAATTTCTTTTATCTTGTCTTATTTTTTTATTAAATCTTCAAAAATTTATAATGTCTTTTTAGCTGATGAAATTTTTTTAATAATGTTAGTTCCTGGCCTGGATTTAATTCGATTGTTTGTGGTAAGAATTTTACATCATAAACATCCATTTAAAGGCGATAATAATCATATACATCACATTTTATTGAGAGTACTTGGTTTGTATAAAAGTTTATTGTTATTATTTTTACTAATTTTAATTCCAAATATATTATCTATAATTTACGGAGGAACATTATATTTAATTTTAGTTTCAATATTAATTTATTCTATATTAATATTTTTTTTCAATTCTTATAAAAAAAATAATTAAAATTGTTATAAAGATTTTTTTATGTTTACAAAAGAAACAAGTTTAATTGTGCCAACAAGAAATAGACCTGATCATTTACGTAACTTACTAACTCAACTTAAAAACAAAAATTTTAATGAAATAATTGTAGTGGATAGTTCAGATAAAATAAATAAATTACAAATAAATAATATATGTAAGCTTTATTTTGTTAAGCTTTATCATTCATATCCATCTACATCACATCAAAGAAATACAGGTTTAAGCAAAGCTAAAAAAACAAACAAATTTATCATGTTTGCTGATGATGATGTTGTCTTTTTAAAGTATTCATTTATGCAAATGAATAAAGCTATAAATCAGTATGGAAATAATTTAGATGTTGGAGGATTTGGATTTAATTTAATCGATAACAATTCTACCAGCCATCTTAATTATCTAAAAAAAAGTTGGTTAGCTCAGAAGCTAAATTTGTACTCTAAACAACAAGGAAAAGTTACCAAAAGTGGTTGGCATACCAAGATAGTAAATTTAAAATCTAATAAATTTGTAGATTGGATTTATACAGGTGCTGCTGTTTACAAATATAATCTTATCAAAGATATTAGATTTGATAACAACCTAGGTGATTATAGTTATTTAGAAGATCTTGATTTTTGTTTAATTTTAAAAAAAAAATTTATTATTGCTAGTAATGCTAAATTTACGCATCCCAACAATATAGAGAGAGTTAATTTCAATTTTGGAATAATAGAAATTGTAAATAGATATATATTAGTTAGAAAACATAAATTAAGTATATTTAGTTTCTTTTTAGGGTCTTTACTAAGATTTTTTATTTCATTTTTATTAATTTATACAAAAAACTATAAATTCTTTTTTAGATCAATCGGAAACATAATTGGAATATTACAGTGTATATTATTTTTTATTATAGGAAGATCTTTTGTTAATAAAAATTAAAATGACTTATCATTTTTTATTAATTTAATATTTTTGTAAGTCCAGGCGGGTCTTAATAGTATATATCTCCAATGGCTCCCTTTAATACGAAATACACCATATCCATTGAAATTTGTTTTTAAAAAGCATAAATTTTTGTCAATTTTTTTTTTAAGCGAGTTTCTAATAGTATTTGTAAATAAAGCCGGTCCAGTAAATTTCGTAGCACCTTTTATAAAGGTTTTAAAAAAAATATTATTTTTTTTTTCAAAATTTTCACAAATATTATTTATCAATGTTAACAATATTTTATGTTTTTTTTTAAATCCGATTCCCCATTGACAAGCATTGTAATTCGACATTTTCATAAATTTTGCAATCCTTTTTTCTTTTTCTTTTTTATGATAGTATGGTTCAAAACTAATCAAGGCTGAAGCGTTTTTGGGGTGTAAAGAAACAAGTGGTTTTGAACACATTTTGTCAATGTCAAAATAATACCCTCCCTTGTCATACAAAATGCAATATCTAAAGATGTCTGTTTTTAGAGGCCCTAAAGTCACGGCATTATATATTTTGTTAATTTTATGGTTTGACCAATTTTTTTTTATATAAGCATCCATTTGTTCATCATTGTATAATTTGAATGAGAGCTGAGGATTAATTTCTCTAAATTTTAATAGTTCATAATAATGATTTTTACTAAATTTATTTGTTACCCATGTTTGATAAAGAGTTGTGCTAATTTTTTGTTTGTATTTTATTTTAGAATTTGAATTCTTAAGTTCGTATCTAAAAATAAATTTAGAAATTAATTTAAGCGGAAAATACTTAATATAATAATACAGACTAAATCTAATAAATTTTTTAATTTTTTTCCAAATTTTCATTAATAATCTACAATTACTTTTATATTAGAACAGATCTTTAAATATAATGTAGTCATAAATTAACTTTATATGATTAATTTATTCAAATATTAATTACATTTAAATTATGCAAGAACCTATAGCTGTCATTATAAATTTTAATAATTAAACATTACTATAGAATAATCAATTATCTTTTAATTTTAAAAAATTTAAGATATTATTATAGTGAATTTTTCTTAAAATTCAGTATATAAAATTTTTGGTTAGTAATCTGTCAAAGTTTAATAATGAAAAGTAAATATTTAATTTGTGGAGCAGGAGGTTTTATTGGAGGACATCTTGTTAAATCTTTATTGGATGATGGGCACTCAGTTGTATGCGCAGATATAAAGCCCTTAGAAAATTGGTTTCAAATATTTGATTCTAATAAAAACTTTTCTTTAGATTTAAAGGAATATGAAAATTGTCTTGAAGTAACAAAGGGCGTTGATTTTATTTATAATATGGCCTGCAATATGGGAGGAATGGGATTTATAGAAAATAATAAAGCAGCATGTATGCTTTCAGTTCTCGTTAACACCAATTTATTGCGCGCTTGCTTAGTTAATAAAGTAAAAAGATATTTTTTTTCATCCAGCGCTTGTGTTTATAATGTTCATAAACAAACTAGTAACTTTATAGAAGGCTTAAAGGAGTCAGATGCATATCCTGCAATGCCTGAAAATGGATATGGCTGGGAAAAATTATTTAGCGAGAGAATGTGCGGACATTTTTATGAAGATTATGGATTAGAAACCAGAGTTGCAAGGTACCATAATGTTTATGGCCCAATGGGTACATTTGATGGAGGAAGAGAAAAAGCGCCAGCTGCTTTATGCAGAAAATTAATAACCGCTAAAAATTCTGGAGAAAGAAAAATAGATGTCTGGGGAGATGGTGAACAAACTAGAAGTTTTATGTTTATTGATGATTGTATCATTGGCACTAAAAAAATATTTGAAAGTAATTGTCGCGAAGTTTTAAATATAGGTTCAGAAGAGCAGGTCTCAATTAATCAAATGATACAAATTATTGAAGAAATTAGCGATTATAAAGTCGAAAAAAATTATCAATTAGATAAGCCAAAAGGGGTCAGAGGTCGATCAAGCAATAATAATCTAGTGCGGGGAAAAATTGGATGGGATTCTGAAATTAGTTTAAAATCCGGATTGGAGACAACTTATAAATGGATAGAAAAGGAAATAGCTAAAAAATTAAATAAAAATAAGTTTAGTATTAAGTACTAAAAATCAGTCAAATAATTTTAATTAAGTCTGAGTCAAAAAAATTGGTATCGGGACCTGGATCTAAACCAAGGACCTTCAGGTTATAAGCTTTTGTATTTGGTATGAATGTTATTGCTTGAAGCGAAAATCTAAAACTTGCTACAGCAACAGATAATCAGGTATTAGCTGTAACTAAAGGGAATTGTGAAGTTTTTTATACTCAAATATTTGAGAATTTAAAATCCTTTGCAGAAGAAAAACCTATTAGAGTTATTCAGATTTTAAATTAAATTTATGATAATTTTTTTTTATATACCAATCGTCCATATAAGAAATATATTTAAATACTCTTTGATAGTTATTTTTTTTTAGAATTTTGTAAATATTTTCTCTAATTTTTTTTTTAAAATTATGTTCAATTGTAAAAATTTTGACATTATATTTATTAAAATTAAAATTTTTTATAATATCTAATTCGCTACCTTCGGTATCTATGGATATATAGTCTATATTTTTGCCTAGTTGATATTTTTTTATTAAATTATTTAAAGATATAGATTTTAATTTTTTTGCAGCAGGACTATAGCTAGAACTAGAATATGATTCATATAAACCTTTAAAGAAGAAATAAATATTTTTATTGAAAGAGTTTCCAACAGGCTTAGTTTCTAAGAAACATTTTCTCTTAGCCAGAATATTAGCATGCAATCTACTATCAGGTTCACATATAACTCCTTTCCATTTAAATTTTTTTTCTAAGGCATATGTGTTACTTAAATCCACTCCATTTCCACCACCAATTTCTATAAAAGTTCCTTTTTTTTTACAACCAGAAAAAAAATAAGCGAATAAATCTTGAAAAATTTGCGATTTAGATAATTTTTTATTATTAATGATAAATTTGAAAAACTTTTTATTATTTGAGGTAAAAAAAAAATAAAATAAAATAATTTTTATTTGTGAGTATAAGTGTAAATTCATAGAATAGTTTTTTAAAAAAATTTTATATTATCCTATTTTTTGTATTAATTTCAATTTTTCATTAATACAGTATGGTATCTTCTCAAAATTTTTCTAGTAATTTAGTATAAGAAAATTTTAGTTATGACAATTTTTAATAAATATTAATAAACTTCTCATTGAATTTTTTTTATATAAAAGGAAGATGGTCTTGAGCTAAATTTCAAATAAGCGCAAACTTTTTTAAGTTGTTGATAATTATTTTTCATTAAACAATATAGGGGTGATAAAATCTTATATTTTTTATTATTTAGCAAATTTTCCAATAAATATTGCTCATTCCAAAACAAGACATGTTTATTAAGCAGATCTATAGGATATTCATAAGGTAAATAAATATCATGTATCATTATATTTACTCCTTTCTTAATAATTGGCAGTATTTCATTATAAATTTTTAATACATCCCCACCTGGCTTTATGACATGAGTAGTATCTATAATTAACAAATCATTTTTATTAAGTCTTTTAAAAATATTAATATCAACCTTTTCAATTTTTTTTTGGTAAAATTTTATTTTTTTAAGCGTTCTTAATTGATTTATGTTTCCAGGATCAATACAAATCATTTTACAAAAATTTTTTCTAGTTTGAAAATTTTTGGTGATTGCTTCGTAAGCAATAATACTTGAGTAACCTGACCCTATCTCAATAATTTTTTTTGGGTTTGAATGTCTAATAAATTGATATAAAAATTCAAAATCTCCTCTTTCAAAAAAACTATTATTTATAAAAAATCCATACTTTGATTTTTTTTTTTCTAAATTCATTTTTTCTAATTCATGTGAAAATTTAAACTTTTTTATTAGTTTATTAGTAATGTCTAAATTTATTTTAATATTTTTTTTTTTATTAAAATTAACATTGCTATGAATGAATTGCGGTTCATAATAGTGATTTCTAATAGGAAATATTCCCAATCGTCGAAGTAATCTAGTAGTTAAATTAAGATTTGAAACGCCTAATTTCCTATAAATTTTAAAAATCATGGCAGCTAATAAACAAAATGGAAATATTAACAAATCAAAGATAATGCAAAATTTTTTTATAAAATTTTTTATAATAACTTTCATATTTTCGATTTTTTTTTTAAGAATAATTGTTACTGATAATAGATAATTTATTTTTTTAGTGTTTTGATGCCTAAATTAATATAAATCAATAACAGTTATCAACAATAATTGAAAGAAAGCGTTCTTCACTGTATTTTTAGATTTCAATACTTTGCCAAATTTATATATTATTATTATGTTTTTTAAAATATGTAGGCAAATGCGCAATATCGTAGTTATGATCAAAAAGCTTTTTGTTATGATGGTCTGCATAAAAAAAAACTAGAAACTTACTATTCTAGTTCCTTATATTAAAAAGTTATTGAACATTCTTTTAGTTGTTTTCCAAAAATTATAAAAAATATTTTACTTGGTTTATCCATTAATTTTTAATTTTAATAATTATTTCTGATCTATATTTGTTATTTGGCATATCAAACGTATGGGGCAGATAACTCTTATTAAAAACTTTGCAATATTTACTAAATGTAAGCTCTAATACTAGAGGCAAACCATCATCTAATCTGATTGGCGCATAGTTATTTGCGTGAATATGAACCAATTTTAAATTAAAATTTTGAATAAATTTTTTAATCGATTTTAAGTGTAAATCACAATCGTGGAATTCAATAACCAAGCCACTTATTCGATCCTGTTTTAAAATTAGTGTATTTAACATTCTATATTCTGATCCTTCTATATCAATTTTTAAAAAACAGTTTTTATACTTCATGTCATTAAATATTGAAGATAAAGTACAATAATTATTATCGTCTGTATTCACCCCTACAAATTTTAAGATATGATGATTTTGTGCCTGGCCAAAAAACTTTTTATAACTAAAAAATAATCTTAACCAATAAATCGCTATTTTAAGATTAAAGACATTTATAAGGGATAAAATAAAATTTTTGAAAAAGAATTTTTCGTTAACACTTGCATCATATGCAAAAACTTTAACATTTTTTTTAGTTACAAAATTCTCTTCAAAACTCCAATCATCACTAATACCTAAACTAATAAGAACGTCGGACATATTAATATCAGATTGCGAAATAAGATAACCGCCATCATTTTTTTTACCAATGCGAATTAAATCATTGGCCGATTTAAATGAAAAAAAATTTGGTAACTTTGCTTCTAATGAATTCTTTGCCTTTCTATTTTGCATAAATTTACTCTTTTAATCTAAATAAACAAAGACTAGTAACAGGTATCAACGATAATTTAAAGACCGTTTATTAAAATAAATAAAATGTATATTAACTCTATTGTGTAAAATAATTATTTTGACTTAAACCGCTTAAACAAAAAATTTTTTACTGAATGTTTTATTTCTATAAAATATTTTGTATAACAAAAATAAAATATTCTTCGAAAAAAACGTATAAATTGAAACATCTTATTATCCCACTTTTCAAAAGATATAAAAAAATATTTTTTTGAAAGCTTTTTTTTTTGAAACTGGAAATTTTTTAAAGATCCGATCTCTGAATATCCTAATAGACACCAATTATTCTTTAAAAATTTTATATCGTTTTTGAAATTTTTATAAAAAAAATTACCTAAAGTTTCATATTCAGAAAAACCAGATTGTTCTTGAAAATTAATATTATTTATAAAAAAAATTTTCCAATTAACTTTATGCTTTTTTATAAAGTAATTAAAAAAACTTTTTATCCATGCTCCTTTAAATGCTATACATTGTGTAATTAAACTATAGTTTAACTTTTCGTCATGTAAAAAAGTTTTTTTAATTAAATCAAAGTAAGGTTTATGTTTAGGTTCGAGGCCTCTGTAAAATAATATTTTTTTTGATTTATAAAAAATTATTTTTTTTAAGGGAATAGTATCTGCATCCCAAATAACAAAAATATCATCGTTTTTAATATTTTTTGATGCAGCAATTTTAATAAATTGTTGCAAATACCAACCAAAACGTTTTTTATTATATTTTGTTTTTTTTTTTAATAAAATTCTTATTGACTTAGAGATATACATGTCATCGGAGTGAATTTGGTACTGTTTAGGTGTATTTTTTTTAAATAGTTTTAAATCTCTTTTTGGTACGATTAATGTATATAAATCACTCTGTATATTTTTTAAAATTTCTACTGAACTAATTTTCCAAACATCAATATCTCGAGCTTTACAAACACTAATAATATTATTTATTTTCCCTTTCTCTTTCTCTCTCACTCTCACTCTCATTGTTTTTGTATCTTAAGTTGAAAATGGTGGGGCGTTTTGTTACGCTAATTAATTTATATTATGTAAATATAAACAATAAATTATAAAACTTAATTATTTGCAATCATTATCGACAGCAAACAGTTTCAAAGGACCGCTGTCCCAAGGTATGGCATTTTTATCGACAGGAAATAATGGTTTGATACATTTATCAACTCTAGGATCGTCATAGCCGCCTTGTTTTCGTAAGCTATCTCGTTTTAGCATGTCTTCATAATCAATTAAAAACCTTATTTGTTTTAAATTCAAGTATTCGATTAGTTGATTAGATTTAATATAAGGTACAATCTCATCATTAGTTAGCCCGTCCAGATTAATTAACGATTTTCCTGAAAAATAACTTATTATTCCAGCATTCCAGGAACCATATCTGTACTCATTGCTTTGATTTTTTAAAAATAATCCAGCTTGCAACATCCCGTACTGATGTGGATATGGGATAAATTGAAATCTATATATTGCTAAAAAAAGAAAAAATATCGTGATTACTTTTGATAGTAAGAAGGCCTTATTTCTTAAAACATAATAAAAAATTGATGTTAAACAAACAGCACTAGGTATAGCAAGATTTGCCGAATACCAATTTTGTAAACCAGCACTGTTATGTCGATAAAAAAAGATATATCCCAATAAAGTTAAAGAGCATGCAAAGAATATAGTTATAGATAAAGACACAGGTCTATTTTGAATATTTATTATGGAGCGAAAAATAGCAAAACAAAAAATAACAAAAGATACTATCCAGAAAATAATAATGCCAATTTTTCCAATGCTTACAGGTATTAGTATATTGCTTAACAAAGTTATAATCGGAGTGAAGCTATGCCCGTTTAGTGCAGACCAATAAAACTTAATTTGCGCACTCGCCTGTGAGTAATGACCTGTCAAAAGGTAGTTTTGGATTATTACAATCATCACCCCGCAAACCGCCCCTAATAATACAGTAAAAGATCTGACTAATATCGTATTTTGACGAAATGGCTGTAGCATAAGGACTGTGCAAAAAATCATACCGGGTAACATACCGTAGTCAGTTCTAGCTAAAGACCCTAATAATCCGACTATAAACAAACTAATCATCCCGGATACGTCTGGCATAAACTGACTATGAGTTATTAAATAAATAGTGAGCGCAGCAAATAGTATTACTAGCCATGACTCCATCATAGCTGTGCTTTGTAAAAGCATTGGTAATGACAAAAAAGGAATCATTGATAATAATATTAATTTTCGATCGAAAAGTTTACCAATCGTCCTAGCACAATAGAATGCCGACAAACCCAGGCTGCTTGATGCAAGAATTCCAACTAACAGAAAAAGAGATCTCCAGTTTATCTCAGGGACTATAAAAAAAATCGATACGAGAAAATAACCATACAAAAAATGAAAACCAGTAGCTGGTGATAGGCCATCAAATGTCCAGAATCCACCTGAAGCCCTATGTTTAGCTAGTTGTATGTAGTAAAAAGCATCATCCGGTATCACGCCTATCAAACTTTCGTCAGAGCTAAAATAAAAAAAAAAAACACGCCCAATTGACATTAAAAAAATTACTAGCGCAATAATAATTGAAAAATAATTAGAACTAATCCGTGTCACAATTTATATGAAGTAATTGATTTGAATTTTATATATTACATTTATTTAGGTATATAATTGAACCGAAATAGAATATACTGGGTAAAATAAATTTTAAAGTCAAATAATTTTACTATAATATTTCAGAGCACGTTCAATTCCACTTTTAAAATTAATATCACAAGTAAATCCTAATGTTGATTGAATAGTAGTGTCACCAGCTCTTGCAAAAACGCCGGACGGCATATTTGAAATTCCACTAACAATAGGATTGTATCCTATTGTATTTGCAGCTAGTTTAGCAAACTCAATAAAGCTCGTATAAATTCCTGTTGATAAATTTATAGCTGTGCCATTTGATATTTTATCCATGGTGGTAACAACGCCTTTAACACAATCATCAATATGAATAAAATCTCGCATTTGTTTTCCACTGCCCCAAACTTGTAAATTACTTGAATCTTTTTTATTTAAAACTTTCTTGCATATACTTGGGAACGGATAAGAATCGTCTTGATCTTCACCGTATCCTGAAAATGGACGATAACAAACAGAAGCAATACCATGCTTTTCAAAAGCTAAACGAGCAAGATATTCGCAAGTCAATTTAGCCCAGCCATAAGACATATCGGGCATTCCAATATCTTTATTAAAAGAAATCATATCTTCTTTTAGTAATTTATAAGAATTTTCTTTTTGATATTTAATTGGATAAGCTGCACTTGAGCTAAAACACAAAGTTTTTTTGGGTTTTGCTATTTTAGCCCATTGCCAATATTCGGCATCGATTGATAAATCATCTGCAACAGCAATTGGATTATTTTCAATCATTAATCTACCTCCAACCATAGCAGCTAAATGAAGTGCATAATCAAAATATTTATTTTTATTTTCTTTGAAAAAATTTCGGCAATCATCTTTTATAAAAAAAAAATTTTTATAATCTCTCGGATCAATAAAAGGCCAGTTGTTTGTTGGATCTATTCCTCCTGTAAGAGGAGCAATACAGTCAACAACTACAACTCTATCACCATTTTCTAAAAAATACTTTGTGAAATGACGGCCAACAAAACCTGCACCGCCTGTAATCAATATATTACGCATTTTTAAAATGTTTTTGATAAAATTTAAATGCCAATGCGCTTTTTTCAGGCAAAAAAGAAGTTATATTTTTAGAATTAATTCTTAGTTTATTAATTAAATTGAGATTATTTTCATAGCCCAGATACTCTTGTTTCATATCACGAATTAAATCGTGCACATTTCTGTCCTGGTATACAGAAGGCTTGCCATATACAACATTATTTCCTTTTGCTTGTAAATAAAACGACGCCCAAATATCATCCATTCTGCCAACATGCGGAAATAGAAAATAATCTTTTAAGATTGAGCCTCTAATAAATGTATTTTGTGAATTAAATGGAGAAATTTTATTTGAAGCAATAGGAAAGTACTTTTCATAAAACAGGCATTCGGGAGCATGTTCCATTCTACAAACAGCGTCAATATCTGGGTCACCATTCCAGAAATCAGCCTGAATATCACATTTTATAATTTTTTTTATTTTTTTTGAGTAATCTCGTTTTTTCAATAATTGAAGTGGGTAACCACGATGCCACAAATTAGGATAATTTGTAGCTCCAATTGGATCAAATACGGGTATTTGAGTTTTATAATAGTTAACTTCTACTTTTTTACCGACTAATAAATTTTTACCCCAATTAGGAAGAGGAATATTATCATCATCTACAACAGCGACTATATCAGCCTTGAGTTCCCTTGCGATCAATAAACCAAAATTTCTACGTTGAATGCAATTCCATCCAATTAGATTGGATAGTTTTTTGTCATACTTGTATTGACTTTCAGAATTAAAATATAAGCCTCTTTTTAATTTATAGTTTTTTGGTGTTTTTAAGTCTCCAATTACTACAAGTTGCCAATCTAGCATTGAGTCAAATTTCTCAATAGCTTTAGTGGGGGGGTTAATAGTTGTTGTTACTATTATTTTTTTCATTATAGTATTTAATAATATTTAATATAAAAAAATGCAAAAAATATTTAATTATTTTTAAGTATTTTAGATTTTGAAATAAATCTCACTTTTATTCCAATTTTAAAATATTCAAAATTTTTTAAAAAAGTGTTTTGCGAAACACCTTCTGTTCTTGCCTTCCAAATTCCAGGGATCTCAATCACTTTTACTCCTATTCTCAATGGTTTAATTATTGTCTCGAATAAAAAAGGATGTTGCAATTCTTGCCAATTAATTTTCTTAACAACATCAACAGGATAGATTCTAAATGCATAAGTCATATCAGATAGATTTGTCCAATATAGTAATGAAAATATTTTTTGAAAAATCCAATTAGCAAAAAGTTTTATTTTAGAATAATTTTTAAAACCTCCGCCAAATTTCCATCTTGTAACTGTAATAACACTGTTTGGAAATATCTTAGATTTTTCAATTAATATGGGTACGAGATTTGGATCTGTTTCCAAATCACTGGCCATCATAATCACATGACTTCCTCTAGCTAATTTAAAAGCTTCTTGCAAAGCCCCCCCAATAAATGGCATTTTTTGAAGATGAAGAATAATTAAATTATCATTTTGCAAAATAAGACTATTAATTATTTCAATAGATTTAGTAGTGGTTTTTTTATCAATTACTATTATAATTTCCAAAATATCTTTTTTTGATAAATTTAAGATTACATTAACAGTTTTAATTAATGAAAATGTTTCATTAATCACTGGCAATATTATAGATACTTTTTTTGAATTACTTTTTAGTTTTTTAAAGATTAATTTTGTCAAAATAATATTGTATACATAATTAAAATATTTTCAAAAAAAATATTTTAATTATACCAAAAAAAATACACTAGAAACGTAGTACAATAACTACTGATTTTTCATAGATTCTTTTTTGAATAACTCGTTGATGATAGGTTGTGGTGAATTAAAATATTAACGCAAGGTACAACCCAAGACTATTCAAAGTGTTGGTAGCGGGAAGTAGTGTCGAACCAGAAATAATTGCAAAAATTTCTAAGCTAAATTTAAGAATTTTCGAGGCAGGCATAAGTTATCATGGAAAGACATTTGAGCAAGGAAAGAAGATTAATTGGAAAAATAGTGTAACTACGATTAGGTGTATACTATATAATCTATTTGATTAATTGGTTGCGGGGCTTGGATTTGAACCAAGGACCTTCAGGTTATGAGCCTGACGAGCTACCAGACTGCTCCACCCCGCGATAAAGTTTTTTAGTTATAACATTATATTTTAAATTATCCACTTTTGTTAGATTTGGCTCGGTTAGTTGAAACTGTAATGATATTTACAAAAGAATACTATTTATGTATAAAACGCTGCCTGGTGATTATTGCAAAGGAGTAACACCCGATCCCATTCCGAACTCGGCAGTTAAGCCCTTTAGCGCCAATGGTACTTTGTCTTAAGGCACGGAAGAGTAGGTCGTTGCCAGGCTTTAA
>Ga0172372_10001377_pt1 | contig 37704 bp, 26 predicted proteins | sample LakKiv5m_2_FD_114544 | JGI IMG/M metagenome (GOLD analysis project Ga0172372, IMG submission 114544) | Freshwater microbial communities from Kabuno Bay, South-Kivu, Congo - kab_092012_9.5m | ecosystem: Environmental > Aquatic > Freshwater > Lake | place: Democratic Republic of the Congo...
CCTTCGAGCAAGGCCAGCCGTTGGCACACTTCTTCGAGGTCTACCATCGCCATCCTCACCAAGCACTACGGATCATCCTCGCAGCCCAACCCGCCCTATGACCCTGCCAGCCAAACGCCCTGTCCGGCCGGCAGTGGACCCAAGCCGGTCCTTGACCTTTTCTTCCGGGACGTGATGCTGCGCGGCTCCCCATTGGGGGGATTCGCGCATATGCAGCACATCCGTAACATCGCAATCATTGCCCACGTCGATCATGGCAAAACGACGTTGGTCGACTGCCTTCTGAAGCAGTCTGGAACTTTCCGCGCCAACCAGGCAGAGACGCAGGTGGAGCGTCTGATGGACTCGATGGACCTTGAAAAGGAGAAGGGCATCACAATCCGCGCCAAGAACGCCGCCTTCAAGTACAAGAACTACCACATCAACATCGTCGACACTCCGGGCCACGCTGACTTCGGCGGCGAGGTCGAGCGTATCATGAACATGATCGACGGCGTCCTGCTGGTGGTGGACTCGGCCGAAGGCCCGCAAGCCCAGACCCGCTTCGTGCTCCGCAAGGCACTGGAAGCCGGCGCGAAGCCGATCGTCGTCATCAACAAGATCGACCGCGAAAACGCCAATCCGAAGAAGGTCCTCGACCAGGTGTTCGAGCTCTTCATTTCGCTGAACGCGACCGACGAGCAGCTGGACTTCCCGTTCATCTATTGCTCGGCCAAGCAGGGATACGCCAAGCTCGAACTCGACCATGTCACGGGGACGATGGAACCGTTGTTCGACGCCGTGGTGAAGCACATTCCGGCGCCCCGTGCGCATGCAGGCGAAGGCTTCCAGCTGCTGGTCGCCAACCTGGACTACAGCGACTACATGGGACGTATCGCCTTCGGAAAGATCTATTCCGGCAAGGTGAGCGTCGGTGATCCTGCGATCTGCCGCCACGGCGACGGTCGGATCACGAAGGGCAAGATCACCATGGTCTACCACTTCGAGGGCATGAAGCGGATCGAGGTGAAGGAAGCGCACGCCGGCGACATCGTCGGTCTGGCCGGCTTCGAGGACGTCTTCATCGGTGAGACCATCTGCGATTCCGATGTACGGCCCGGATTGCCGTATATCCCGGTCGATCCTCCGACGATCCAGATGGAGTTCGCCGTGAACGACGGCCCGCTCGGTGGCACGGACGGCAAGCTCGTCACGGCCCGTCACCTCTGGGAACGCCTCACCCGCGAGATCCGCACCAACGTTGCGCTCCGCATCGCCCAGACCTCCGACCCGAAGATCTTCGCGGTCTCCGGCCGTGGCGAAATGCAGATCGCGATCCTCGTCGAACAGATGCGTCGCGAGGGTTACGAGGTGCTCGTCTCCCGCCCCGAGGTGCTGTGGAAGAAGGGGCCGGAGGGCAATCCGATGGAGCCGATCGAGAAGCTGTTCGTCGAAATCCCGTCCGAGAACCTCGGTGCGGTGATGGAAAACCTCTCCTTCCGGAAGGCCCAGATCACGAACATGAACCACGTCGGATCCCAGGTCTCGGTCGAGGCCCTGATCCCGATGCGCGGTCTGATCGGTTTCGAGACGGACCTTGTGAACATGACCCGCGGCATGGGCGTGGTGAGTCACCTGTTCCATGAGTATGGCGAGGACCGTGGCGAGATCGCCGCGCGCAAGAATGGTTCGTTGGTCGCAATGGAAGCCGGTGAAGCCACCTCGTACGCGCTGAACATGGTTCAGGAGCGCGGCCGCCTCATGGTGGAGCCCGGTGACCAGGTCTACGTCGGCATGATCATTGGCGAAAACGCCCGTGAGAATGACATCCCGGTGAACGCGGTCCGTGAGAAGAAGCTCACGAACATGCGCTCGCAGGGCGACGGCAAGGGCATCCAGTTGAACGCACCGCTGAAGCTCACCCTCGAGCGAGCGCTCGAGTACATCGATGTCGACGAGTACGTCGAGGCCACGCCGCACCACCTGCGGTTGCGGAAGAAGATCCTGGACGAGAACGCCCGCAAGCGGTCGGAGAAGTCCCGCGTGATCAAGTTCGTCGAGGATCAGGCCACGAACTGAGCCGCCTCCTTCCCCGCAGTGATGCACGGGAGCCAGCGGGCCGGGTCGCAAGACCCGGCCCGTTGCTTTTTCTGGAGCGGTTTCTCGGGAACTTCCCCTTGGCCCGCGGCGGGACCAGCGACACACTTGGGCTCATGGCAAAGTTGGGCATCCTGATCTCCAGCGCTCCGGAACGTCCTGCGTTCCGGCACGGCGTGCGGTTTGCCGAGGCCGCGATGGGGCGTGGGTTGGATGTGTACCTCTACTGCCTCGACGATGCGGTTTCCGGCGTGCGCAACGCCGACCTGCAGGGGTTGAAGGCGAAGGGGCTCAAGCTCTACGCCTGCGCTTATGGAGCACACCAGCGCGGGTTGCCCGTGGATGATTCGGCCGCGTGGGCCGGCCTGACCGTGGTCAGTGACCTCGTGGCGGGTACGGACCGGTTCGTGAGCTTTGATTGAGACTTTCCCCATGGCGACCCTCCCTCCAACGTCCACCGCACGGCGTCCCCTCGTGCTGTTCGTCGTGTGCAGTGATCCGCGCGAGAGCCATCGGCCCGCGGAAGCGATCCGTGTGGCCGCGGGGTTGGGCGCGTGGAAGAAGGCGGATGTCCGGGTCTACCTGCGCGGTGCCGCCATCCGTGCGCTCGGCGAATGGGTGGATGACCTGAAGATGGAGGACGATTTCACCCGGTACCTCCCGATCATCCGTGACTGGGGGCACCCGGTGTGGGTTCAGGCTGGCGCTGCCGAGATTTCGGATCTGGGCGAAGCGACGGCTCCGTTCGAGGAATTGGATGATGTGGAGCTTGCGAAACGATGTGCCGAGGCGACCTCCGTGCTCAGATTCTGAACCTCGAATTCCATGAAGACCCTGCTTCACCTCCTGAACGAACCGCCCGACGACATGGTCCGGGACCTGATCGCCGCCCAACGGGCTTTCGGACACCCCGTGGAGGTCATCCGCCTGGATGAGGTGACGGACTGGGGTGAAGTCGTGGATCGCGTGATGCGTGCGGAGAGCGTGGCGACGTGGTGAGGCCTATTGGCGGAATGGCAGCAGCCAGGCTCCTGTAATCACGGCGAGAAACCCGATGATGCCCATGAGGCTCATCATCACGCTGGCGCTTCGCAGGGTTTCGAGCTCGGTCATTCCCGACATCCGGCCGATGATCCAGAATCCGCTGTCGTTCATCCAGGGCACGGGCTTTGAACCGCACCCGATGGCGAGTGCCAGGTAGACCGGATGGTACGGGAGTTGTCCGGCAGCGGCGATGGGTGCGACGACACCCGCGGCAGTGATCATGGCCACCGTGGCCGAGCCCTGGGCGAGGCGGACCAGAGTCGTGATGCCGAACGCCGCCAGCAGCAGGTTGAGGCTTCCGTCCCCCGAGAACGCAGCAATGCGCGTCGCAATGTCCGTCTGGCGGATCACGAACCCGAATGCCCCGCCTGCTGCCGTGATCATGAGGATGGAGCTTCCGCCCGTGATGGCGCTGGAAACGGGATTCTTCAGCGCTTCAAGGTTCCAACCGTGCCTGCGGGCCAACAGGCAGAGCGCGACGACGGTTCCCACCAACAACGCCATCTGGCTTTGACCCAGGAACGCCAGAGTGGTTGCCAGCGCGCTTCCGTCTGCACCCGGGCCGAATGTCTTCCAGGATTCCGCAGCCCCAATCAGTCCGATGGGAAGCAGGATGGGCAGCACCGCCATCCAGAGCGGGGGAAGGGGCGCCTGCATCCCGGCGGGTTCCGGCGCGACCGATCCGCTGCCGTCCGCGAGTGGGCGAAGCGGCAGGGGCCAGCGTCGATTCGCCCACCGGGCGTACAGGACGCCGCAGGGCACGGTGATCATCCCGACAAGGATGCCGCCGACCATCATGGTGCCGATGGGTATGCCGAACTCGTTCGCGGTGAACGTGGGGCCGGGTGTGGGTGGAACGAGTGAATGCGCCATGGTGGCCCCCGCGACGATGGTCAGGGTGTAGAGGAGGAAATCGCGGTTGGTGCGGGCGGCAAGGCCGCGGCCGAGCGGCATCAACAAGTAGAAGACCGTGTCGAAGAAGCTGGGCATGCCGAGGAGGAATCCGCTGGCTGCAAATCCCTCCGGTGCGCGCCGATCGCCGAGCCTTTCCTGAACCCATCCCACGATCCGATCGGCGGCGAGGCTGTCCGTCAGGCACCGGCCGATGACTGCGGCCAGCAGGATGAGCAATCCGATGTTCCGGCAGGTTCCGCCAAATCCCTCGGCCACGATCGCTACCGGATGGGCGCGTGCCTGCTTCCGGGCGTCGTTCAACACGTGCGCGGAAACCAACCAGTGAGGAGCCCCTGTGGATGCCTTGGCTGGGAGCGGACCAACGTACGTCCACTGCTCACGGCCTTGGACGGTCGCCTGGGTCAGGGTTCCGGAGGCCTGGATTTCAGCGGGCTCCGAACGGTTCCCCAGCCAGTGGACCGGACCTTCGGTGGGGCGCGGAGATTTTGGGGCGAGGGTGAGCACACCGGTCGCCGGCTCGAAGCTGGAAATGCGGGATGCGGTGGTTTGCAGGTGGAACCACTCCCGGTTGGGCGTGGGCGTGAGGATGGCGATCAGGATGGCTCCCAAGAGGAGGGCCAGGAAGGCGTGGAGCCGCAGCACGACGAGGCCAAGCACCATGACGAGGGTGCCAAGGGCGGCAATGACGAGGGGGTCCACGTGGGCGATGACAACCGAGTGCCCGGGAGATTCAAAGTCCAAGATTGGGTTCGTGGAGGGGCGCATCCTGATATCGCCCCCGCATGGAACGGGGTGGCGACGTCCTGATCGCCGATGTACAGCCTATCCGAGGGCGATGAGGACATCGCCGCCCCGAAACCTTTCCAAAGGGGGCCTTGCTTCCTTGGATGCTGGCAACCGGGCCGGGATTGGCGAGGATGGCAGGGCGATCATGACACCTTGGCTGATACTGGCAGTGGCGGGGGCCTACTTCGGGGCGTTGTGCACCATTGCGTGGTGGACAGGGCGCAAGGCGGATGCGGCCGGATACTTCCTTGGGAACCGGCAGTCGCGGTGGTACGTGGTGGCGTTCGGGTTGATCGGGGATTCGCTCTCGGGTGTGACCTATATCTCCGTGCCGGGGAAGGTGGCCGCGGACCACTTTGGATACTTCCAGATGGTGCTCGGGTATGTGCTCGGCTACGCGCTGATCGCCGAGGTGCTGATCCCGATGTACTACCGACTGAATCTCACCTCGATCTATGGATTCCTGGGGGAACGGTTCGGAACGGTGGCCCAGAAGACGGGTTCCGGATTCTTCCTGCTGTCACGGATGCTGGGTGCCGCGGCTCGACTGTATCTGGCAGCGAACGTCTTTCAGAAGTTCGTTTTCGAGGGCATGGGGGTTCCGTTCTTCGTCACCGTGGCCGTGATCATCCTGCTGATGCTGGCCTACACCTTGAAGGGGGGTATCCGGACACTGGTGTGGACGGATTCGTTCCAGAGCCTGTTCCTCGTGCTTGGAGTGGTGCTGAGTGTGGTGATCATCGGGCACGATCTTGGATTGGGTGTGGGCGGGATGATCACACGGGTCTGGGAGAGTGAGATGTCCGGGGTGTTCAACTGGGATTGGCGGTCTCCCGGGTATTTCTGGAAGCAGTTTCTGAGCGGGGCGGCCATCACCTTGGTGATGACTGGTCTCGACCAGAACAACATGCAGAAGAGCCTCTCCTGTCCGACGCCGGGCACCGCGAAGAAGAACCTGTATTCCTTCGCGTTGGTGCAGGTTCCGGTGAACCTGTTTTTCCTGTCGCTGGGGGTCCTGCTGTACGCCTACGCGAAGGAACGTGGCGTGGCGATTCCGACGTCCTCCGATCAATTGTTCCCGACGCTGGCCTTGCAGCATCTCGGGACCGCAGCGGCGGTGGTTTTCGTGTTGGGTTTGACCGCGGCGACCTTCAACAGCGCCGACTCCGTGCTGACCACGCTGACCACGTCCTTCTGTTTCGATTTCCTGGGGCTTGAACACCGGAACGACCTCAGCACGGCGGACAAGGACCGGCGTCGGCGGTGGGTTCACTTCGGGTTCTCGATGGTCTTGCTCTGGGTCATCGTGGGATTCAAGGCGGCGGGGACGATGGCGGTGATCGATCTCGTCTTCAAACTGGCGTCCTTCACCTACGGGCCGTTGCTGGGGTTGTTCGCCCTCGGCCTCGCCACCCGCGTCCGGGTGGGTGGCCGCTGGGTGCCGGTCGTCTGCGTCGCATCCCCCGTGATCTGCTGGGAGCTGTCCCAGCACTCGGCGGCCTGGCTGGGTGGGTACAAGTTCGGGACCGAACTGCTCCTGCTCAATGGAGCGTTGACGATGGTTGGGTTGGTGCTTCTGGCGCGAAAGACAGACCGGGCTAACCTAGTGAAGTAACCTCGCCGACGTTTTGTTTCGACGAGGAATCACCCAGCATGAACCGCAGGGTGTATCGGGTGGTTGAGGTGCCGTAACGGGGGCAGTGCGGCGATCCAGGCCCACGCCTCGGTGCCCAAAAAAAGAATGTCCAAAAGGGCGGATTCATCGGAAGTAGGGTGAATCCTCCCCGATGTCTGCCGATCCGTCGCGTGATGCCCATGACCGTGCCGCTGCCCAGCAGCGGTTCCTTTCGCTGTTTCTTCGCAGCGAGCGGGAGGTCTTTCGCTACGTGGCGGCGATGGTTCCGAATGTGGCCGACGCCGAGGACATCGTGCAGCAGACGGCCGTGGCGCTGTGGGAGAAGTTCGACGACTACGATCCCTCCCAACCGTTCACCCCGTGGGCTTGCCGGTTCGCGCTGAACAAGGCGCGCCAATGGATTGAGCGCCATCAGCGATGTCGGACGCTGCTGGAGAATGGGCTCGCCGAGGAACTCGCACGCCGGCGTGAAGAGCTGCGACCCGACCTGGAAGCCAAGTTGCGCCACCTCGAGGGGTGCCTGGGTCGACTGCCGGAGGACCAGCGCCTGCTGGTAGAGGGTTATTACTACCGCCGCACCGGCATCGCAGAACTGGCGCGGGAAGCCGGTCGCAGTGAGGCCGCGACCTACAAGGCATTGCAGCGCATCCGCCAGATGCTCCAGGCGTGCATCGAACGGGCTCCGGAGCCCGAGGGAGGTTGGTCGAGAAACTGGATTTTCCCTCCCGGACTTTTGATGAGGTCGTGGCCGCCGTTTGCCACGGCACGGCGACGGACGAGCAGATGCGGGATCTGCGCGAACGGTTGGTGCAGGACCCCAAGGCCCGTGACGAATACCTGCTGCGGGTTGAACTTCATGCGCGCTTGGCATCAGAACCGGACCTGTTCACCCAACCCGGGAAACTCCTGACGGGTCCCGATGCATCGCGGATCCTGCCCTTGGGAGAATGCGTCCCGTGTCAGGCTTCCGGTCCCCGCAATCGTTCGTCCCGTCGCTGGTCCGGGCGATTGGCCCTTGCCGCTGGCGTCGTGCTCCTCCTGTCGATCGGCCTTCTCTGGAGCCTCCTTTCAGGACGCAAACCCGGCGGTCGTCATGCCGTCGCCATGCTGAACCGAACCGTCAACGCCCGCTGGCATCCCGCGGACACGGTTCGACGTCTGGGGGCACCGCTGGAGCCGGGACGACTACGGCTTCAATCGGGACTGGCCCAGGTCGTGTTCTACAACGGCGCACGGGTCGCGATCGAGGGACCGGCGGAATTGCAGTTGGTGTCGTCGAGCGAGGCGGTCTTCACTGCCGGGCGCCTCACCGCGGAAGTGCCGCCCCAGGCCCGTGGATTCCGCGTCAGTTCGCCGAAGCTGGACGTGACGGATCTCGGAACGTCCTTTGGACTCAACGTCGGCAGCGAGCGGGCCGAGGTGCATGTGTTCTCGGGCTTGGTGGAATTCAGGACTGCCGAAAGCACCAACCGGAGCCTCCAGGAAGGCCGGGCTGCGGTCGTTACCGGCGCGGGGGCTCCGACATGGATCGCGGCGGATCGCACGGGATTCGCGTCGCTGTTCGAGTTGCAGTCCCGGTCCGTGGCCGCCGATGCGGCCCGTTATGACCAATGGCGTGAGGCCAACCGGCGGTGGAATCGCGACGACAGCCTGCGCGTACACTTCGACTTCGAGCAGGCAATTCCGGACGAATGGCGACTGCCGAACGTGGGCCGGTGGAGCGACCGCATCCCCGATGCCGCGATCGTGGGCTGCCAATGGGTTGAGGGTCGGTGGGCGACGAAGCCGGCGTTGGAGTTTCGCGGCGTCAGCGACCGCATCCGGCTGCAGATTCCGGGCGAGGCGGATTCCGTCACCCTGGCCGCCTGGGTACGTGTGCAGGGACTCGACCGTCAGATCAATTCCCTCTTCATGGCGGATGGTTTTGCGCCCGGCACGCTCCATTGGGTCCTGCGGCACGACGGCGTGCTCGGTTTGACCGTGATTGGGGCCCGGGGCGCCCATCAGATCCTGGTCAGCCCGCCGGTGATGACGGTGGAGCAATTTGGCCTGTGGACGCACCTCGCAGTGGTGCTGGATGGCGCGGCCCAGCGGGCGACCCATTACGTGAATGGGCTGGCCGTGAGCCAGCACGAGGTTCGACACGGGCCACCCTACCTGCTGGGCGCGTCGGAGATCGGCAATTGGAACCCGATTGGGTTCCCGGGCGGTGACCCGTTCCTCATCCGCAACTTCAGCGGGGTTTTCGACGAGTTTTCCCTGTTCGACAGGGCGCTCAACGACGCGGAGATCCGGACCCTGTTCGCGGATGGCAAACCCCAGACCGATCCACCGTCGCAGGCACGCAACTGAAACCAATCCCCCTTACCGCCGGTCACCCCATTACTCCTCACTCATGAAAGTCAGACTCCTACTCGCCCTGTTGTTGTCCGTGTTCGTCGGGCATCCTGGATTTGCCCAGACCAATGCCCCTGCGGATGACAGGAAGCCCGCGTCGTCGAACCAGCCCGGCAAGGAGTATCCCAAGGTCAATTCCGAGGGACGGGTGAAGTTCCGCATCGCGGCGACCAATGCCCGGGTGGTCGGCGTGAGCTTTCGCGACAGCAGCGCCTTCACCAAGGGAGAGGACGGAGCCTGGTATGGCCATACCCGCCCGCTGGATGATGGCTTCCACTACTACACGATCTCGATGGATGGCGCCGAGGTGCCTGACCCCAACAGCCGGATGTTCTTTGGTGCCCAGCGCTGGGGGAGCGCGGTTGAAATCCCGGCCAAGGACGAGGCTACCTATACCCTGAGGAACGTGCCGCAGGGCCAACTGCGGGAGCTGTATTTCCATTCGCCGAGCACGGCCACCATGCGCCGTGCCTTCGTCTACACGCCGCCCGGTTACGACCAGAACCCGGACAAGCGGTATCCCGTGCTGTATCTCCAGCACGGATGGGGAGAGAACGAATACGGATGGGGCGTGCAGGGCCGTGCCCGCGAGATCATGGATAACCTGATCGCGGAGAACAAAACCCGCCCGATCATCATCGTGATGATCTACGGCATGACGAACGAGACCCGGATGGGCGGGATGCGGAACTTTGACATCGGCCCCTTCGAGACGGTGCTGGTGAAGGAGTTGATTCCATTCGTGGACGCCAACTTCCGCACGCTCGCCGACCAGCCGCACCGGGCCATGGCCGGACTCTCGATGGGCGGCATGGAGACGCGGATGATCACGCTCCGGAACCTCGACACCTTCTCGCACATCGGGATCTTCAGTGGCGGCAGCATTGCGGTGACGAACATCACCGACATGGCGGCGTTCAAGGCGAAGAACAAGCTGGTCTTCGTCAGCTACGGCAGCAAGGAACTGGGCAACAACCGTGGCGGCAACCCCAAGGCCGATGCGGATGCGCTCAAGGCCGCCGGCATCAACAGCCACTTCTATGTCTCCCAGGACACGGCGCACGAATGGCAGACGTGGCGGCGCAGCCTGCGCGAGTTCGCTCCGTTGCTGTTCAAGGACTGAGAATCCGCCAGCTCCTCACGACGACTTCATCCCATCCATCCCTTCACTCCCACGCACATGAAACCCATCCTCCTCACAACGCTGTCGCTGGTCAGCCTTGCGGCGGCGCTCCATGCCGCCGAATTCACCGGCACATGGAAGGCCTCGTTCGACACCCAGATCGGCAAGCAGGCCTATACGTTCGACTTCGCGGTGCAGGACGGGAAGTTGAATGCCAAGGCGGTTGCCGAAGCCCGCGATCAGAAGCGCGACGTCGAGTTCATCGAGCCCAAGCTGACCGGCGACACGCTTTCCTTCGTCGAGATCCGGAAGTTCCAGGACAACGAAATGCGCGTCGAATACTCCGGCACGCTCGGCGACGAGGGCATCCGGTTCTCGCGAAAGGTGGGAGACTTCGGCGCCCAGGAATTCCTCGCCACGCGCGTCGGATCCCCTCCGGCAGCGCCGGCCGCTGCCGCCGCCCCTCCCCGACCCAGACGGGGTGGTTTCGGCGGACCCATCGAACTGGGCCCGGACGACAAGGCCGCCTTCCCGGATGCGCCTGTTGGCTTTGATCAGGCCCGCGAAGGGATTGCCCACGGCAAGCTGGAGATGGTCGAGTACGATTCGAAATCCGTCGGCACCAAACGCAAGGCCCTCGTCTATACGCCGCCCGGTTATTCCGCCGATCGGAAATATCCCGTGCTGTACCTGCTCCACGGCATTGGCGGGGACGAGGAAGAGTGGCGTCGGGGGGGGCAGCCCAATGTCATTCTCGACAACCTGATTGCCGACAAGAAGGCCGTGCCGATGATCATCGTCATGCCCAATGGCCGGGCTCAGGCCGATGACCGGGCGGGGTCGAACCCGATGGCCACTGCGGGTGCATTCGGCGTCTTCGACCAGGATCTGCTCGGCAGCCTGATCCCGTTCATCCAGTCGAAGTATTCCGTGAAGGGGGACCGTGAGAACCGCGCCCTGGCCGGACTATCCATGGGCGGCGGCCAGTCGCTCAACTTCGGGTTGGGCAACCTCGACACCTTCGCCTGGGTCGGCGGATTTTCCTCCGCACCGAATACCAAGCCGGCAGCCGAACTGGTACCCGATGCCGACAAGGCGAAGTCCCAGTTGAAACTCCTTTACGTCTCGTGCGGCAACAAGGACGGACTCATCCGCATCAGCCAGGGCGTCCACGCCTACCTCAAGGAAAGGAACGTTCCGCACGTCTGGCACGTCGACGAACACGCCCACGATTTCCAGCACTGGAAGAAGGCGCTCTTTCAATTCTCCCAACTCATCTTCACTCCCGCCGCCAAATGATCCTCAAGCCTCTGAAAACCGTCCTGCCGCTGCTCGCGGGCGGGATGACGGCCCTGCAACTGTCGGCTGCGCCGGCCCTGGACCGTCCCTTGCGCGTGCTCTACCTGGGCGCGGGTGATTCGGGCGCAGCCCCGCGCGGCCCCGGCGGTCGCACCAATTACGTCTACCTGCCCGGACAGACGCTGGCCCCGGAGGCCATCTACTTCGACCAGCGGGCCGATGCCGCCCAATTGACCGAGGCATCCCTCAAGCATTTCGACGTGGTCATTCAGGTCGCCACCGAAGGCGGAGCAGGGACGGGCAACCCGAAGCTGGAAGAGGCGTTCAAATCCCGCGGCGGCGGATGGATCAAGTACACCAACGGTCAGCGCCCTACGGATGCCGTCCTTCGCGAGGCCGTGTTGGGAGGTGTCAGCCCGCAGACAAAGTCAGCCTGGGAAGCCTCCCTGAAGGCGCGTCCTCCACTCGCCCGGTTGGCTGGCGAGGTGCCCAACTATGAACGCCGCGCCGAACCCGTGAAGTACCAGGCGCCGCTCCCTCCTTCGGACAGCATGCGCTACACGCAGGTGCCGGCGGATTTCGAGCTCCAGCTGTTCGCCTCCGAGCCCGACGTCGTGAAGCCCATCTATCTCGCCTGGGATGAGCGGGGCCGCGCCTGGGTCGTTGAAGCCCGGGATTACCCGCACGGCCTGACCGCCGAAGGCGAACTGGGGCACGACAACATCAAGGTCTGCGAGGACACCGACGGGGACGGTCGGGCGGACAAGTTCACCCTCTTCGCCGACCGCCTGAACCTCGCCACCTCGCTGGTGTTCGTGAACGGTGGGATCCTCGTTTCCGAGGCGCGGCACATGCTGTTCCTCAAGGACACGGACGGAGACGGCAAGGCGGACGTGCGCGAAGTCATCCTGCCGGGTTGGGGTGTGGGTGATTCCCATGCCATGCAGAGCTACCTCAGCCGAGGCTTCGACAACTGGCTCTATGGCTCGGTGGGTTACTCGAACTTCCGAGGCAATGTCGGCGGCAAGGAGAGGCAGTTCGGTCAGGGCGTCTACCGCTTCAAGCCCGACGGTTCCGTTCTCGAGTTCCTCCACCAGTTCAACAACAACACCTGGGGCTTTGGCCTCAACGCCGCTGGCGATGTCTTCGGCTCGACAGCCAATGGGCACCCGACGTTCTACGGCTACCTGCCAGCCCACATCCTGAACCCAACGCAACCGGGATTTGGCGGACGTCGTGGGCCAGGTGGCGGCGGTGGCGGCAATGGATTTCGTCCGGGCTATCGGCTGGACGGCAACAACGAACCCGAGCGTCCCGCTGCGAACGTGCGACGGTTGGCCTCGGCCAAGTCCCTGGCGCCCGGCATGCGGATGCATCCGAACACACCGAATGTCCGCATGGTGGACAACTTCGGCGGCTATACGGCTGCGGCGGGACATGGGTTCATGGTGAGCGATGCCCTTCCGCCGCGGTTCCAAGGCAAGGCCCTCGTGACCGAGCCAACCGCCAAGCTGATCGGCATCGTCGACATCCAACCCGACGGAGGCGGCTACAAGGCGACCGACGCCGGCAACCTGCTCGCGAGCACGGACGAGTGGATGTCCCCGATCTTTGCGGAAGTCGGTCCCGACGGCGCCGTCTGGGTCATCGACTTCTACAGTTTCATCATCCAGCACAATCCCACCCCGAGCCTCCAATCCGCGGGCATCCAGGCCACCACGGGCCTCGGCGGCGCCTACAAGACCGAGAACGATCTGCGCGACCAGACCCATGGGCGCATCTACCGCGTCGTGTGGAAGGACGGTCCCAGGAGCCCGATCCAATCCCTGGCCCAGGCCAAGGCGCCGGAAATCGTCGCCGCGCTGGACAGCGGCAACCAGTTCTGGAGCCTCACGGCCCAGCGCCTGATCGTGGAAGGCAAGCGATCGGAAGTCGTGCCCGCACTGAAGAAGCGCGTCCGCTCCGGCGGTGGCGGCAAGGGGGCGATCCACGCCCTGTGGTCCCTGGCGGGTCTCGATGCCCTCGACAAGGACACCCACCAGGCGGCGCTCCTGTCCAAGGATGCGACCCTTCGCCGCAATGCCATCCGCGCCCTGCCGGCGACCGAGGCCGGGCGTCAGCTCTTCTTCAGCAGTCCGGTGATCCAGGATCCGGACCTCATCACGCGTCAGGCAGCCTTCGTGAAGTTGCTGGAGTTTCCCACGAGCCCGGCGATCCAGACGGTCGTGGGCCAGTTGCCGCGGACAGCCGTCAACAATGAGGACCCGTTCCTGAGTGATTCGGTCACTTTGCTGGGCCGCATCCACAAGGTCTCCGGGGTCGGCCAGAACGAGGTCAAGCTCACCGCAGGTGACCCGAAGCGCGGCGAAGACCTGTTCTACAACAGTCCCACTGCAGCCTGTGCTGCCTGCCACCGGGTCGGAGGCAAGGGCGGTGACATCGGCCCGATCCTGGATGGCATCGCGGTCCGTGGTGACCGGGCCTACCTCCTCGAGAGCCTCATGGACCCGAACGCGAAGCTGGCCAAGGGATTCGAGAACCTGCCGATCTCGCCCATGCCTCCGCTGGGCGCCCTGCTCAAGGAGCAGGAACTGGAGGACATCCTGACCTATCTCGCCACGCTGAAGACCCCTCCGAAGGACGGCATCACGGTTCCGGTGCGCAAGGTCGAAGACTTTGAATGAGTATGAAGACACGAACCTATATTGCTTCCCTGGCGACCCTGTGCGCCCTGGTGATCTCAACGGCCCGTGCGGCCGATGCCGCCACCCTCGATGCTCAGGGATACATCCGGGACTGGCTTGTCCTGGCGCCGATCCCGCTTCCCGAAGGGGCCGATGCCGGGGAACTCCTGATGCGCTCGCAGGTACCGGATGAGGCGAAGCTGAAGCCCAAACCGGGCGACGCGGTGACCGTCAACGGTCGCCCGCTGACCTGGAAGGCTGTCACTGCCCCCACCAATCACCTCGACTTCAACGCGGTCCTGAAATCCCAGAACGATCAGTCCGCGGGCTTCATGGTGACCTATGTGGAATGTGACCGGGAGATCCCGGACGTGATCATCTCCGTGGGCAGCAATGATCAGGGGCGGATCTACTTCAACGGCGTCGACATCTATGCCTTCTCCGAAGCACGACCGCTCACACTCGATGCCGACAAGGGCAAGATCACGCTGAAGCCGGGGATGAACGTCCTCGTGTTCAAGGTCATCAACCAGCAGAACAGTTGGCAGGGCGCCATGCGGTTGACCGACCGCGCTGGAAAGGCCCTGACCAACGTCAAGATCCGGCAGTCCCCCTGACGGCCTTCCCGGACAGGAAACATCACCCCACAGACCTCCTCCATGAACACCTTCCATCCAACGCGCGCACTCCGCCTCGTATCGCTTCCGCTGGTCGTCTTCGCCTTCGGGCTTACTGCCCGGGCTGCGGAAGCGCCGCCGCTCGCTGAAACCTTCCGCCCTCACTTCCTGGTCGGCACCGCCCTCAATCGTTCCCATACCACCGGCAGCGGCGGACGCCGCAGTGCGGAGCAGGTCGCATCCGAGATCGCGCTGGTGAAACGCCACTTCAACCAGATCACCGCCGAGAATGACATGAAGTGGCAGCTCATCCATCCGCGCGAGGGCAAGGATGGCTACGACTTTTCCGGAGCCGATGCACTCGTGGCCTTTGGCCTGAGCAACCGGATGGAGATCGTCGGCCACACGCTCGTCTGGCACAGCCAGACGCCAAACTGGGTTTTCGCCGGCACCAATCCTCCCCCGGTCGTGACCAATACGCCACCCGCGCCCGCCCCGAATGCGGACGCCGGTCAGACCAATGGTCCCCGCCGCCGATTCGGTCCCGGCTTCGGCGGTGGATTCGGCCGCTACGATGGTCCACGCGCGTCGCGCGAGGAATTGCTCCAGCGGATGCGGGATCACATCCACACCGTCGTGGGCCGTTACAAGGGCAAGGTGAAGGTCTGGGATGTGGTGAACGAAGCCCTCGCGGACGGCGGGCCGGAGAACGTGATGCGGACTTCGCTCTGGAGCGAGATCATCGGGCCGGACTTCATCGCCAAGGCGTTCGAGTACGCCCATGAGGCGGACCCCGATGCGATCCTCCGGTACAACGACTATGGGTTGGAGAACCCGGTGAAGATCCAGAAGCTCGTTACCTTGGTCCGGTCGCTTCAGGAAAAGAAGGTGCCCATCCATGCCATCGGCACCCAGGCCCATCTCAACGTCTCCACCGCCGGATTCGAGCAGATGGACCGCTCCCTCACGGAGATCGCCAAGCTCGGCCTGCCCATCCACGTCACCGAACTCGACATCAACAGCACACAGGGCGGACAGCGCACGACGGGTGCCGACATTGGTGCCAACGCTGCCACGACGCAGGGCGGCCTGGTCAGTGATGCCGACCAGAAGCTGGCAAACGCCTACGCCGGCATCTTCAGGGCGTTCGTGAAGCATCGCGACAAGGTGAAGATGGTCACCTTCTGGGGCGTCAACGACGCCGTTTCCTGGCGGGCTGCCGGAAAGCCGTTGATCTTTGATGGCGACAACCAGCCGAAGCCGGCTTTCGAGGCCCTGATCAAGGAGGCGCAGAAGTGACGGTATTGGAGTTTCCATGAAATCCAGACTCCTTGGCGCCCTGCTCCTCGCGCTCGCCCCTGCGGCCTTCGCTCTCGATGGCCAGGTCCAGATCCACGATCCCTCCACCCTCGTCCGCGATGGAGGCCGCTACTACACCTACGGTACCGGCGGCACCACGCTCGTCTCGGACGATGGGTGGACCTGGCGGCGGGGAACAACGCCCGCCCGGAGCGGAATGGCACCGGACGCGATCCGCGTGGGTGACCGGTACTTTGTCTACGTGGCCCGCAACGTGGGCGCCCAACCGCGGGCGGACATCAACCTGATCACGAGCCGATCGCTGGACCCAGAATCCCCGGACTACAAGTGGGAGGAGGGCGGTGTCGTTGCCTCCTCCGATGGCGTTGAAGATTGCAATGCGATCGACCCTGGCGCGTTCCTGGACCCGAACGACGGAAAGCTGTGGCTTGTCTACGGCTCCTACTTCGGGTTCATCCGATTGGTGGAGATGGATCCGGCAACCGGGAAAAGGCGGAACGCGGAAGTGCCTCCGGTGAACCTCGCGGTCAATTGTGAGGCGCCGATCGTGATCTTCCGTGACGGCTGGTATTACCTGATCGCGACCCATGGCAGCTGCTGCCGCGGGGCCGACTCGGGCTACAACCTCCGGATGGGACGTTCGAAGCAGATCACTGGACCATACCTTGATCACGAGGGCATCGACATGATCCAGGGCGGCGGGAAGCTGTTCCTCGGATCCGGGGGGCGTTTCGTCGGTCCCGGCCACTTTGGTCTCATCGAGGACGGAACCGGGGTCGAGAAGTTCTCGCTCCATTACGAGGCCGACCTGGTCCGTGGCGGCGCCAGCGTGCTGGATATCCGTCCGTTGCTCTGGAAGGACGGATGGCCGGTGGCCGGGGAGAACTTCCGCGAAGGAACCTATCGGATCGAGTCACTCCGCACGGGGACGGCCCTGGAACTGGTCGTCGAAGGCACACCGGTCGGGGGACGTCGGGCCCGGCCGGGGGGAGGTCCTGGGTTTGGGGGTCCGCCAGGCGGCCCACGGCCTGGCTCGACCAACGCGGCCCGGCCGCGTCCACCCGGGGGAACCGGTGGCCTGTTCGCCGGTACTGGCGTTCCCATTCCCCCGCAGGAAGCGGCGCAGGTCTCGACCAACTGGCCGTCTGGGGAAATCCCGACGCGCATGGCGAACTACCTTTGCCAGGCCCAACAGAAGTGGACGGTCACCGCCGTCACCAACGCCGGTGGGTATCTCGGCTCGCCGTACTTCAAGATCACCATTGCCGGTACCGATCGGGCGCTGACCGCGACAGCGGACCGGGAACTGACGACGGCGCCGACCTTCACCGGTGAGCCGGCCCAGTTGTGGAGGCTGGATCAACTGACCGATGGTTCCTGGCGGCTCATGCCGAAAGCGGTTCCCGGCGTCTCCCAGCCGATGGCGATTTCCGCGATCGGCAGCAGCTTCGCCACGCTTTCCCAATCCACGGCCTCCGACGAGAAGCAACATTGGCGCTTCGAAGCCCCGTGACATGAACCTGCATCGCCACCCCATGATTTACCGCGGCCTTCGTTCCCCGCTTGTTGTCTCCATTGCCTTGGTCGGCGCGTACCTGGCCGGCACCCCGTCCCTCGGTAATGGTCTCGAAACAACTCCGTCGCTTCGGAAGCCCGGCTCGTCCGACACGGCGCCCAGCCCGCAAGGCTTCATCCAGCGCTGGATGCTGCTCGAGCCGATCCCCGCCACAGGCCTCACCGACAAGGTCGTGCGGGAGACCGTCGGAAAGGAGCACTTCCCCAACCAACTCACGGTCCTGCCGCAGGCGGGTGACAAGGTGAAGGTTGGCGATACGGAACTCAGCTGGCATGCGGTGGAGACGAAGGACTACAACGTCAACCTGTTCCACTTTGCCCGCGCCTTGCAGAAGCCGACCTCGAACATCCTGACGTGGGGCGTGACCGTCGTGAACTGTCCCCAGGAGATGTCCGATGTCCGCCTGGCGATCGGATCCAACGCGGCCTCGATCTGGTGGCTGAACGGTGAGGAATTGGTCGGCATCTACGGCGACCGGCAGACCGTCATCGACGATGGTGTTTCCAGGCGCGTGACCCTGAAGAAGGGGGCGAACGTACTCCGTTGCGCCGTGATCAACGGCGGGGGAGCGACGGATTTCTGTGCCCGATTCCTCGGTGAGGACGGCAAGCCTGTCCTCGGCTACACCGTTTCGGTGCCGAGCGTCCCAAAGTGATCTCCGCCCAACATGTCGAAGCAACACCTCAGTCTCCGGGAGAAGTTCGGCTACGGCCTCGGGGACATGGCCAGCAACATCGTGTACCAGGCCGTGATCAACGTCCTGATGTACTTCTACACGGACGTCTACGGGATCGAGGCAGCCGCCGCGGGCACGCTGATGATCGTGGTGCGGATCTTCGACGCGGTCACCGATCCCATCATGGGTGCCGTGGCCGATCGTACGCGGTCCCGATGGGGTCGCTACCGCCCGTGGCTCCTCTGGATGGCGATTCCCTATGGCATCCTCGCGGTGACTGCGTTCATCACGCCGGATGTTTCGATGGGGGCCAAACTCGTCTACGCCTATATCTCCTACGCGCTGCTGATGACGGCCTATACGGCCGTCAACATCCCGTACTCGGCCCTGGCCGGGGTGATGACCTCGGACAAGGACGAGCGATCCGGCCTGCAGTCGTGGCGCTTCGGGATGGCGATGGTGGGTGGATTCCTGGTGACGGTGTCGATCTGGCCCCTGTCGCGGATCCTGGGCGGCGGCGGAAAACCGGAGAACCTGCAACTGGGCTTTCCCTTTGCGGTGGGACTGCTGGCCATCGTCGGCGTGGTGGCGCTCTTCGGGTGCTTCGCGTGGACCCGGGAGCACAAGTATCCCGAGGACACGTCGACCCCGGGGGGACGCTCCAGGACGAACGTCTGGGAGGATGTGAAGGCGATGATCGGGAACAGCCAGTGGCTGATCATCTCGGCGGCCATGTTCATCATCCAGATCCGCGGTGGGCTGCAGGGCAACGTGAAGCCGTACTTCATCAAGTATTACATCCAGCACGATCTCAGCGGCGTCTTCTCCGTCACCGAGAACTTCATGGCCCTCTACATGGGCCTGACCATGATGGCCGGGGTCGCTGGCGTGGTGGTGGCCAACCGGCTTTTCACCCGGATGAACTGGTGCAAGGTCACGGTGATGAAGACGGCGCTGATCGGCTCGCTGGTGCCCAACCTGCTGCTCCTCCTCGTCCCACGACCCTGGTGGCAGGTGTCCCTCCTGTTGATCATGGCCGGCAATTTCTTCCACATGATGTTCCTGCCGCTCCTCTTCTCGGCCGTTCCCGACACCGTGGATTACGGGCTGAAGACCGTCGGGCGAGGCGCCATGGCGATGTTCTTCGCCGGACAACTCTTTGCATTGAAGATGGGCATCTCGGTCGGTGGTGGGTTGGGCGGTCGCATCCTCGGCGCCTTCGGGTACAAGGCCAACGTGGAGCAGACGGCCACCTCGCTGCTGGGGATCAAGATCGCCTTCGCCGGTGCGCCCCTCGTCGCTGCCGTCCTCGTCGTGCTCCTCCTGCAGGCCTACAAACTGAAGAAGGGCTGGGAGGAACGGATGGAGGGATCCAATCCGGCCGCCTCTTGAGCCCAACCCGCTCCCATGGAATCTCCCATGACCCTCCGAAATCCCATCCTTCCCGGATTCAACCCGGACCCTTCGATCCTGCGTGTCGGCGAGGACTACTACATCGCGACCTCCACGTTTGAGTGGTTCCCGGGCGTTCAGATCCACCACTCGCGCGACCTGGTGAACTGGCGGTTGCTGACGCGTCCGTTGCGGCGGCCGAGTCAGCTCAACATGCTGGGCGAGGCCGATTCGTGCGGGGTCTGGGCACCGTGCCTGACGCATGCCGACGGCCTGTTCTGGTTGATCTACACCGACGTGAAACGCTTCGGGCGTTCCTCGATGGCAGGAGCGAGCGGGGCGTCGTTGCGGGATTTCCACAACTACCTGGTCACCAGCCCGACGATCGACGGCGACTGGTCCGACCCCGTCTATCTCAACAGCAGCGGATTTGATCCGTCGCTGTTCCACGATGACGACGGCAGGAAGTACCTCCTGAACATGCTCTGGGACTATCGGTCTGGCAGGAACCGGTTCGCGGGCATCGTGCTCCAGGAGTACTCGGTCCGGGAGCGCCGACTCCTTGGCCAGCGGCAGATCGTCTTCAAGGGGACACCGCTTGGTCTCACCGAAGCGCCGCACCTCTACAAGCGCGATGGCTGGTACTACCTGCTCACGGCAGAAGGCGGCACGAACTGGAATCATGCCGTCACCATGGCGCGTTCGCGGAACCTGGCGGGGCCGTACGAGCTGCATCCGGATACCTACATCATGAGCGCGCGCCATCGGCCCGATGCACCACTCCAGCGTGCCGGTCATGCGGATCTGGTCGAGACGCCGGAGGGCGAGACGTACATGGCTTATCTGGTCGGACGTCCGTTGCCGAACCGGGGGCGCTGCACGCTGGGGCGTGAAACCGCGTTGCAGAAGATGGTCTGGGGAGCTGACGGCTGGCTTCGGACGCTGGACGGGCAGGGGATCCCGACGCTGGAAACGCCTGCTCCCGGTAGCAGCCGACGTAAGGAGGCTGACCCGGCCGCAACCGTTGAGGAGCACAGCCTCCTCACGTCGGCTGCTACGATTCGGAGGGATTTCGATTCGGTGGAGTTGCCCATCGAGTTCCAATGGCTGCGGTCTCCGTATCCCGAAGAGTTGTTCAGCCTGACGGAGCGTCCGGGTTTCCTTCGGCTCCACGGCCGTGAATCGATGGGCAGCCTGTTCCGGCATTCGCTCGTCGCGCGTCGCCAGCAGTCGCACTGCTTCCGGGCGTCGACGGTGGTCGAGTTCGAGCCGGAACACTTCCAGCAGATGGCCGGCCTCGTGTGCTATTACAACAGCACCAAGCTGCACTACCTGCACGTCACGCACGATGAGGTTCTCGGCAAGCACCTCCGGGTGATGTCCTGCATTCCCGATGCGCTGATGGCGGATGCCTTCACGGCTCCGATTCCGATCGGGTCCGGCCGGCGGGTTCATCTGCGCGTGGAGGTGGACTTCGAGCGGTTGCGCTTTGCCTACAAGGTGGAGGGCGTCGACACCGACTGGTGTTGGCTGCCCGAGATCTTCGACGCCAGCATCCTGTCGGATGAATGCTCCGCGCCCGGTCAACCCAACTTCACGGGGGCTTTTGTCGGGGTTGCCTGTGAGGACATGTCCGGAACGCGACGTCCGGCGGACTTTGATTGGTTTGAGTACGAAGAGCGGGAGTACCGGCCGAGCCACTCCTGACGAATGCCCTGATAGCACCCACTTTCGCTCCTTCCACTGTTCCATTGAATCGCTGTTTCCCATGCAAGAGCCGACCCTGAGTTTCATTCGCGACATCCTCCGTTCCTCACTCACTTCCGCCGGCATGGCGATGGCGGTATGCGCCGCATCCGCCGCCGGCCTCCAGAAGACCGTGCTCGTCACCGACGCCGAGAATCCGATGCAGCTCGAGGTTCTCGCCGACGGACGCCTCCTCTACGCGGAGCGTGCCGGCAAGGTGAAGTTGTGGAGCCCGGAGACGAAGACCTCCGCCGTGGTCTGGCAGCGGGAGGTGGAAGCCCGCGCCAACAGTTCGACGCCGCCTACCGGCGGGGCCTGGGAGGCGGGCTTGCTGGGGCTGACGGTGGATCCGGCCTTCGAGCGCAACCACTGGGTTTACCTCCATTACTCACCCAAGGGAGGTCGCGAGTTCCGCGTGTCCCGATGGACCCTGGGCGATTCACCCGTGGCCCTGTCGGAGGAGAAGACCCTGCTGACCGTACCGGTCGACCTGGAGGTGTGCTGCCACTACGCCGGAGGCCTCGGATTCGATGGGCAGGGAAACCTGCTCGTGGCGACCGGCGACAACACGGTTGGCTTCGAGAGCGATGCCTTCGCACCGACAGATTTCCGCGAGGGGCGGAAGTTCTTTGATTCCGCGCGGTCCGCGGGCAATGCGGATGATCTTCGCGGGAAGATCCTGCGGATCCATCCGCAGCCGGATGGCACCGTCACCATCCCGTCGGGAAACCTGTTCCCGCCGGGCACCCCGAACACACGTCCGGAGATCTACGTGATGGGCTGTCGGAATCCCTGGCGGTTCTCCATGGATGCGAGGAGCGGCACGCTCTACTTCGCGGACGTCGGTCCCGATGCCCCGGTGGCGAAGGAGCAGCGGGGCCCGGCAGGCTTCGATGAGTTCAACCGGACCAAGACCGCCGGGAACTTCGGCTGGCCGTTCCTGCTGGCCGACAACCGGCCCTACCGGCAATTCGACTTCGCGACGAAGGAGTCCGGTGCGGTGCAGGACCCGGCCAAGCCCGTGAACCTCTCGCCGAACAACACGGGGCCCAAGGAACTGCCCCCGGCGCAGCCGGCCTGGATGTTCTACCCGGCCGGACCTTCCTCGCGGTTTCCGGCGTTCGGCAGTGGTGGTCGTTCCGCCGCCGCGGGTCCCGTGTATCACTTCGATGCCAACCTGAAGTCCGCGACCAAGCTGCCTGCGGAGTACGATAACTGCCTGTTCGTGTACGAATGGATGCGGAACTGGATCGTGGCGGTGAAACTCGACGCCCAGGGCGAGCGCGTGGAGATGTCCCGCTTCGCCCCCGAGCAGACATTCAAGCGTCCCACCGACCTGAAGATCGGACCCGACGGTGCGCTCTACGTGATCGAGTTCGGCGCCGGTTGGGAGAACAACAAGGATGCCCGGATCGTCCGCGTCGAGGCGGCACCGTGAGGACTTTCACCAACCTCGGGGCGCATCTTGATACTGCCCCCGCGCGGTACGGGGTGGCGACGTCCTCGTCTCTGTTCCAAAGCCATTCCCAAGGCGATGAGGACATCGCCGCCCCGAATCCTTCCTGAAAGGGGGCGGTTTCAAGATGCACCCCCAAGCCAACCGTGCATGCCCCGGCTTCGCTCTTGCAGTGCTCTGGGTCCGGGGGCAATTTCAGGACTCATACGCACAGGCAATAAACTTTCGTGAAACACCATTGTCACGTCAGGCGGCGGCACGGCGGTTTGGTACCTGCCGAGCCGTCCGTTGTGATCGCGCCTTTCGGCTGGTTCGACGCGGCCAACCGAGCCGATGCCGCCGCGGGCGACGGGAAGTCCCGCCGCTTCCACCCGGTTCTCTCGTACCTGTCCTACTGCTCCTGATTCTGACATGAAACCAAACCCTCATTCGGTCCTCCGCCTCGTTTTGCCCCTCGCATTGGGAGCCTGGTTGGTCGGCTGTGGCTCCGAGGAAGTGGTCGAAGCCAAGAAAATCGACGTCGCTGCGCAGGTCGCCGGATTGAAGGGGGATCTGGATGCCAAGACGGCCGCACTGGCGGAACTGGCCGCGGGCGGACCCAATGCGGCCTCGGCGGTCCCGGACATCACCGCGCTGCTCAAGGATCCGGATCCCGTGGTCCGTCGGTTGGCCGCGTATGCGTTGAACCAGATCGGGCCAGCGGCCAAGTCGGCCAAGGAGGCCTTGAAGGAGTTGATGCAGGACGACGATTCCACCGTGGTCATGGCTGCGGTCAACGCGCTCCGAGTCATTGATCCCGCCAGTGTCAAGGACACCAAGGTGGAGAACGTCATGACACCCGCGGAATCGAAGTAGACCGAGCAGGCTACAGCCCTTCACTTTCAGGAACCAAGTCACCCGCACAAACCGTACCTACTCCAATGAAATATTCCGTACCACGTCTCCAGCGCGGGCCCGCGCAACGGGCCTTCACCCTCATCGAACTGCTGGTGGTCATCGCCATCATCGCCATCCTTGCTGGCATGCTCCTGCCCGCGCTCGGCAAGGCCAAGACCAAGGCCCAGGGCATCCTCTGCATGAGCAACAACAAGCAGATGGGCCTCGCCTTCAATCTTTTCACCGGGGACAACAACGATGTGTTGCCCGGCAGCCTGGACGGTCAGACCGGCCTTGCTCAGACCAATCAGACGTGGTGCGTCGGGTGGTTGGACAATTCCACCTACCGTCAGGACAACACGAATACCATCTTCCTGCTGCACTCCCAGTTGGGCAAGTACGCCGGCAATCACCGTGTCTACAAGTGCCCGGCGGATCGCAGCCTGAACCGCGGCCGCACGGGAATTCCCCGCGTCCGCTCCATTTCCATGAACGGCTACCTCGGCGAACGCGGCTCGCCGTATACGGCCGGCTACGTCCAGTTCAAGAAGATCAGCCAGATCACCCGTACCTCCCAGACGTGGTGCTTCATCGATGAACGCGAGGACAGCATCAACGACGGCTGGTTTGCCGTGAACATGGAAGGTTACGACCCGATCCGCCCCGCCAGCTACGTGATGGTCGATTACCCCGCCAGCTACCACAACGGTGCCGGTGGCTTGGCCTTCGTCGATGGCCACTCCGAGATCCGCAAGTGGGTCGATCCCCGGACCCGCCCGATCCTCAGGAACGGTGTGCTCCTCCCGTTGGGACAGCCTTCGCCGAACAACAGGGACGTGGATTGGTTGCAGGATCGTACGACCATCAAGAGTGGTGCAACCACCCGGTAACCTGACGCCCATGTCCATAGCCAAGTGGTTCGCGTCCGCGCGGACCACTTTTGCTTTTCACAGATCCCACTTCCGATGACTCCGCCCCCGCAGTCCCGCCCCGCCGCGCCCGCTGCGGCTCCGCGGCGCTGGATGGCTTGGGGGGGCGGGATGGCCACGCTCCTGCTGTTCGGATGGGGCACGTACTTCCTTGTCCACCGAGCGCCCTTGCTCCCGGTTGCCCGTCCTGCCCAAGCCGCCACCCTCGACCCTCAGGTCCGAGACCATGTCGAGAGACTGGCGTCCTTGGTGGAAGCCGATCCCCGGCACCCGGCCAAGCGGGCCACCCTCGGGCTGGCCTATGCCGCCAATGGACTGTGGGCGGAGGCCCGCCAAACCTTCCTCGACGCCGCCCGCCTCGACCCCAGCCAACCGCTCGCACCGCTCTACGCCGCCGTTGCCCGTGAAGAACTCGGCGACGTCGCTGGCGCCTTGCCTGAGTTCCGACTCCTCACCGAACAACATCCCGCGTTCGCTCCCGGCTGGTTTCGACTCGGAGACTCCGCGCTGCGCAGCGGTGACCTGCCCTTGGCAGAGACGGCGTTCAACAATGTGGTCCGGCTTGCCCCGACCGAATGGCGTGGACCCGCTGGTCTGGGGGAAATCCGTTTGCGCCAAGGGCAACCGGCCGAGGCGATCCGCTGGCTGGAACAGGCGCGCGGCCTGGATCCGGCCGCCCGCGGGGGAGTCTATCTTCTGGGGCAGGCTTACCGTGCCGTTGGTCGCACCAACGAGGCTCGTCTCGCCTTGGCCATGGGCGGGAACGAGACCCGTCAACCGATGCCGGATCCATGGTCGGAGCAGGCCCCGATCCACATGCGCCGACTCCCGGATCAATTGGCGCAGGCGGAGGAATTGGCCAGCCAGGGCCGGCCAGACCTCGCCGTTCGCTTGTTGGAGCAGGCCCGACAATTCCACCCCGATCATCCCGGCCTCACCATCCAACTGGCCGTGGCTCTCAACCGGGCCGGCCATCCCGCCCAAGCCATTCCGTTGCTGGACCGCCTGATCCAGGCCGACCCGAAATCCATCGGGGCCCGCATCGCCCGTTCCCATGCCTTGGCGCAACTGGAACAGGGCGAAGCCGCGCTGGCCGAAGCCCAGGCGGCAGCGGCGTTGGATCCCAGGCTTGCGCAGGCCCATCTCGCCGTTGCCAATGCCTTTCTAGCCCGCGAGATGGACCGGGAAGCCATCGAAAGCCTCCGTAGGGCGGCCGCCTGTGATCCGCGCAATGGCGAGATCCAACTGGAAATTGGAACCGTGCTCTGGCGCAACCTTGCCGATCCCGCCGGGGCACACGCCCACTTCCTGCAAGCCGTTGAACTCGCACCCGCACTGTCTCGTGCCACGGCGCAACTTGGCCTCCTTCAACTGGCCCTTGGACAACGCGACGCAGCACAGGAAAGCCTCGCCCGCCTCCAGTCCGTGGCGCCGCCTGGCAGTCCGGAAATCGCCGAACTCGCGGACGCGCTCCGACAGCCATGAAGCCAAACCCCGGCCACGCGGTCCTCTGGCTCGCGGTCGCGCTGTGCGGGTGCGACCGAAACGGCACACCCAAACCGGCTGCCAGCATAACCAACACTGCTTCGACACCAATCGCCTCCGCCCCAAAGTCGGCCACGGAGCCTTGGTTCACCCGCGTGGAACCCAGCAGCGGACTCGATTTCCGCCATTCCTCCGGACAGTCCGGTCGCTTCTGGTTTCCCGAGATCGAGACCGGCGGCGTCGGGCTGATCGATTATGACCGGGACGGCTGGCTGGATGTCTTCTGCGTGGACGGAGGCTCGCTGGATCCCCTCCGGCCCCTCGCTCCCCGCCACCGCCTTTACCGCAATCTGGGCGACTGGAAGTTTGCCGATGTCACCGTTGCCGCAGGTCTGGAATGTCCCGATGGCTACGGGATGGGATGTGCGGTGGGCGACTACGACGGGGACGGATTTCCCGACCTGTATGTCACGCAACTCGGGAGCAACCGGCTGTATCGCAATCAGGGCAATGGCACCTTTGCCGATGTCACGGCCAAGGCGGGAGTGGCCGTGAATTCCTGGAGCACCAGCGCCGCCTTTGTGGATTACGACGGCGACGGGCATCTCGACCTGCTGGTCGCCAACTACGTCCGATGGTCACCCGAGAAGGAGCAGGAATGCTTCTCCGGGGGCGGTCGTCGGGATTACTGCGGACCCAAGAGCTTTGCCGCGCCCCTTCCGCCCAGTCTCTTCCACAACCGGGGCGATGGCACCTTTGCGGATGTCACCGAAGCGGCTGGCCTGACCCGGGCCTACGGCAATGGGTTGGGGGTGGCGACCGGCGACTTTGATCGTGATGGCCGGATCGACCTGTTCGTGGCCAATGACGCGATGGCCAACCAGCTCTGGTTGAATCAAGGGGGTGGAAGGTTCGTGGACGACGCCCTGCTGCGCGGATGTGGACTCAACACCGTTGGCGTCCCCCGGGCGGGGATGGGGGTGGTGGCGGTGGACCTCCTCCAGCGGGGTTGGCTCGATCTGTTCGTCACCCACATGGTGGGGGAAGGCCATGGCCTCTTTCTCAACCAGAAGGGACAGTTCACCGACTTCATCAGACCCGACGGACCCATGATGGGCTCGCTGCCTTCCACCGGATTCGGGGTGGCTTTCGCGGACTTTGACCTCGATGGAGAGCTCGACCTTTATGTGGCCAACGGTCGGGTACGCCTCGATGCCAGGGTCCGTTCCGAGTCCGATCCCTATGCCGAAGCCAACACATTGCTCCGGGGACTCGGCCTGGGAAGGTTTGAAACCGTGAGCCCTGCCGGCGGAGTGCTGCCGGAAATCCTGGGTACCAGTCGCGGATTCGCGGCGGGTGATCTCGACCGCGATGGCACCCTCGATCTGGTGGTCATCGAGAAGGATGCTCCCGTGACGGTGCTGCGGAACCGGATGGGCAAGGGCCATCACTGGGTGCAATTCGAGCTGCGGGACCAAGCCGGCAGGGAAGTCCGCAATGCGGTGCTGCGTCTGGTGGACGCCAATCGGACCCAATGGCGTCAGCACCAACCCAACGAGGGTTATTGCTCCAGTCAGGATCCACGGACCCATTTCGGCCTGGGGACCCAGGGGCAACCCGTCCGTTTGCAGGTGCGTTGGCCGGACGGCAAGGCCGAGGAATTCCCCTCGCTCCCGGTGGATCAACTCCACCGGATCCAGGCCGGAAAGGGATTGCCGGGGACGGGTTGGTTCGATTGGTAGTGGATGCGATCCCTGTTCTCCGGCTGGCCTTTCTTCCCTGATGTGGGAGACCCTGCCGCGACATGAATCGCATCCTGGTGCTCTTCGATTCCAAGACAGGCAACGTGGGTCGCATGGCCGAGTTGGTGGCCGAGGGCGCCCGGCAGATTTCCGACACGGAGGTCCGGGTGCGGTCGTTGGACGACGCCGTCGCGGAGGATGTGTTGTGGTGTGATGGTCTGGCCGTGGGGAGTCCGACCAACATGGGGATCCTGTCCTGGCGCATGAAGCGCTTCTGGGACGAGACCATGGGACCGCATTGGATGGCGGTGGATGGGAAGATCGCCTGCGCGTTCAGCAGTGCGGGTGGATGGGGCGGGGGGATGGAGTTGGCGTGTCAGTCGCTGCTCACGGTCCTGATGAACTTCGGCTTCCTGGTGTTCGGGGTGACGGACTACGCCGGGAAGAAGATGACCCTGCACTACGGGGCTGTGGCGGCGAAGGAACCTCGGGAGGAAGAGACCCAGCAATCCTGCCGTATCCTCGGGCGTCGGCTTGCCGAGTGGACTGCGGTGATGGTGCACGGACGTCGCGAGGAGCATCCGCTGAAGAAGCCGACGCCCCGCATGCCGCCCTCGTAGAACTTGCGAAGGTGCGAAGGCGGAAGGTCTCACGCGAAGACGCGAAGAAGGCGACGATGGTGCGTTTCGACCCCTCTGCGCCCCAGCGCCTCTGCGGGAGAACCAAGTGTCGGGCTTCAGACGGAAAGGGACTTGTCTCGCGCAGAGACGCGGAGGCGCAGAGGGGGCGGGGACCGCGAACGGTCGGGTTGATTTGCGTCTCTTTGCGTTTCTTGCGGCAAACCCTGTTCCCGATTGTGGCGTGGCCTGTTGAAGGATTCGTGGGCTTGGTGTGATTCGTGGTGCGAGGCGGTGAGGTTCTTGAACCACGAAGCGCACAAAGAGCACGAAGTGGGGAAGGACGGAGGCTGTGGCAGGTGGCAGGGAACTGGAATCTGGAAAGGGGGAACTCTTCATCCACAGCCTCGTGACCTCGTCTGCTACTTGTGGGATGGCTTCAAACTTCGCTCCCATCGCCGGGTGAGGACACCCGGCCTTCAGACAAGGTTGCGATTGAAGGCCGCGTGACCCCACGCGGCGGAAGCGATGAACCATGCCGGGTGAGGGCACCCGGCCTCCAGTTGGGAGCCGTTACGCCAGCAGGGGTTTGATCAGTTCGCCGTGGATGTCGGTGAGGCGGTAGTCGCGGCCCTGGAAGCGGTAGGTGAGGCGCTCGTGCTCGATGCCAAGGAGGTGGAGCAGGGTGGCGTGGATGTCGTGGACGTGGGCGCGGTCGGAGACGGCATTGAACCCGAGTTCGTCGGTTTCGCCGATGACGCGGCCGCCGGGAATGCCGCCGCCGGCGAACCACATCGTGAAGGCATCGATGTGGTGGTTGCGGCCGGTCTTGTCGCGGGCTTCGCCCATCGGCGTGCGGCCGAACTCACCGCCCCAGACGACGATGGTGGAGTCGAGGAGGCCGCGCGACTGGAGGTCCCGGATCAGGGCGGCGCAGCCCTGGTCGGTCTCGACGCAGCGCTTGGGGAAATCGTCCTCGAGGGTCTCGCCGGGGCCGCCGTGGGAATCCCAGTTCGTGTGGTACAACTGGACGAATCGGACACCCCGTTCGACGAGACGACGGGCGAGGAGGCAATTCTTGCCGAAGGACGGCTTGTCGCGATCGGCGCCGTAGAGCCGCAGGGTGGCTTCGCTTTCGCGGGAGAGATCCATCAGTTCCGGGGCGCTGGTCTGCATCCGGTAGGCCATCTCGTAGGAGGCGATGCGGGTGAGGATCTCGGGGTCCCCGGTGGCGACCTGATGCTGGAGGTTGAGGTCTCGGAGGGCGTCGAGGGCACGGCGCTGACGCGCGGCATCGATGCCGTCGGGATTGGAGAGGTTGAGGATGGGATCGCCCTGACCGCGGAGCGGGACGCCCTGGTAGGTGGTGGGGAGGAAACCGGAACCCCAGTTGACGGCGCCGCCGCGGGGACCGCGGGGACCGCTTTGAAGGACGACGAACCCGGGCAGGTCCTGGCTTTCGGAGCCGAGGCCGTAGGTGACCCACGAACCCATGGACGGCCGGCCGAACTGGCCGCTGCCGGTGTTCATGAACAACTTCGCCGGCGCGTGGTTGAAGAGGTTGGTCGCGCAGGACTTCACGATCGCGATGTCATCGACGATCTGGGCGGTGTGCGGGAGCAGGTCGCTGACCCAGGCGCCGGATTGGCCGTGCTGCCGGAACGTGCGCTTCGGACCGAGCAACGTGGACTTGTTCTTGAAGGACGAGTCCATGAAGGCGAACCGCTTGCCCTCGATGAACGAATCCGGGATCGGCTGGCCGTGGAGTTGGGCGAGTTTCGGTTTCCAGTCGAACATCTCCAGCTGCGACGGGCCACCGGCCATGAAGAGGAAGATGATCGACTTCGCCTTGGCCGGGACATGTCCCGCGCGCGGAGCCATCGCGTCGTTGGAGGACGTCGGAGCCAGTGCCGCGGCTGCGGTGCCGCGGTTGCCCATCAGCGAGGCGAGGGCCATGGACCCCAGGCCGATGCCGCAGCGGCTGAAGAAGTGCCGGCGCGTGATGTCGAGTCCCGGGTCGGACGACGATGGAAGGGGATCACTCACGGTTGATGGATTCGTCGAGGTTGAGGAGGACGCGGGCAACGGCGGTCCAGCCATCGGCGTCGTTCGGGCCCACGGTGCGTTCGGCATGGAGCAGGCGCGCCAGGGAGGAGGTTTCGGTCGGTTTCGGGATGCGGGCGGTGGCGAGTCGGAACGCCTGGTTCAGCCGTTGTTCGTCTGTACCTGGGAGGTTGGCGATGCGCTTGCCGAAGGACGTGGCGAGTTCATGGAAGGCCACGTCATTGAGAAGCGTGAGGGCCTGCAAGGGAGTGTTCGATCGCTGGCGCCGGGTGCAGGCGGTGAAGGTGTCCGGCGCATCGAAGACCGACAGGGCCGGGTGCAGCGTGGAGCGTTGCAGGTGGGTGTAGAGGGCGCGACGGAAACGGTCGCCGCCCTTGGAGACAACCCACGGACGCATGTTCTGCGTGAAGGCACCGAGTCCGCCGGGTTGCGGTGGGAAGACCGGTGCGCCGCCGATGCGCGCGTCGAGGAGGCCTGCGGTGGCGAGGGCGGCGTCCCGGATCTGTTCGGCTTCGAGGCGCAGGCGGTTCTGCCGGGCGAACCACTTGTTGCGGGCGTCCGCCTCGGCGAGATCCGCCCGATGCGTCGATGCCTGCCGGTAGGTGGCGGAGGTCACGATGATCCGGTGCAGCCGTTTCAGGCTCCAGCCATTGTCACGGAAGTCGCAGGCCAGCCAGTCGAGCAGTTCCGGGTGCGACGGTTGTTCGCCCATCGTCCCGAAGTCGTTCTCGGTCTCCACCAGACCGCGGCCGAAGTACACCTGCCAGACACGGTTCACGGCCACGCGAGCGGTCAGGGGGTTCTCGCGGGAAACCAGCCAGTCCGCGAGGTCGCTGCGGTTGCGTGCGGCGGGTGCGGACTTCGGGGTGAGCGACACCGGCGTGGCGGGCGTGACCTTCGCTCCGGGCCGGGTGAAATCCCCCTTCACGAACACCACCGTCTCGCGCGGCTTGTCGAGTTCGCGCATCACGAGGGTGCGCGTGGTCGAGGGCCGCTTCTTGCGCCAGGCGGCGAGTTCCTTCTGCCGGTCCTTCGCGGCGGGCGTCGTGCCCGCGTCCGTGACCGCCTGTTCGAGCCGTTTCAGTTCCTTTTCCCACTGGGCGATCGCCGCCGCTTCGGTTTCGTTCGGGAGATCGAAACCGGGGCCGGTGGCGTTGTAGTCGGAGGCCGCGTGACCATCGTTCTCGGTCGAATTGAAGAACGCGAACAGGGCGTAGTAGTCGCGCTGCGTGATTGGGTCGAACTTGTGGTCGTGGCATTGGGCGCACCCGACCGACATGCCCAGCCAGACGGTGCCCGTGGTGTTGACGCGGTCGATGATGGATTCCAACCGGAACTGTTCTGCGTCGATGCCGCCCTCGTGATTGATCTGCGTGTGACGATGGAACCCGGAGGCGATCACGGCGTCCGCGCCCGCCCCGGGAAGCAGGTCACCGGCGATCTGCCAGCGCGTGAAGGTGTCGAAGGGCAGGTCGGCGTTCATGGCGCGGACGACCCAATCGCGGTAAGGCCAGACGGTCCGCGAGCCGTCCACGCTGTAGCCGTTCGAATCGGCGTAACGCGCGGCATCCAACCACCACCGCGCCCACCGTTCGCCGTGGTGCGGCGACGCGAGCAGACGGTCGACGGCACGTTCGTAACGGTCGGGTTCCGTGTCGGCGAGGTAGGCGTCGAGGTCCGCCGGGCTGGGCGGCAACCCGGTGAGGTCGAGGTGAAGCCGGCGGAAGAGGACGGCGGGATCCGCCTCGGGGCTGGGCGTCAGGCGTTCCTCGGTGAGGCGTCGGTGGATGAAGGCGTCGATGGGGTGGCCGCTGGTCGTTGCCTCGGGAAGGGCTGGAGCAACGGGCGGGACGAACGCCCAGTGACGATCCGAGGAGGGCACCTCATCGGCAGGGGCCTGGGCTCCGGCGGCGATCCAGTCGCGGAGCAATTGCGTCTGGGTGGAGTCCAGCGGCGGACGCTTCATCGGCATGCGCCCGATCTCGCCATGGGTTCCCTCGACGACCTTCAGGAGGAGGCTTTCCCCGGGGTTGCCGGGGACGATCGCGGGACCGTGTTGTCCGCCCTTGCGGGCACCGGCGGCGGTGTCGAGGAGGAGTTCGCCCTTCCTTGCTGTCGGCCCGTGGCACAGGACGCATTGCCGCGCCAGCAATGGCTTGATGTCCCGGGAATAGTCGGGGGCCGCGCTGACCGCGGTGGTCAGGGCCAGACTGGCGGCCAATGAAGCGAATCGACGGGGCACGTCGGGCAAGGTGCCACCGGGAGGGATCCCGGCAAACAGGGAAAATGGGGTCCGCGGTCGCGCCTTTTGGAGGTGATCTACCGACTGGTTGTAATCCCTCCTGTCGGAACCTGTGGTACCAGGTTGTCGGCCCAGGCGTTTGTCCGGGCGGACGCTGTTTGAAATCCCCTGAATCCCCAATCAGACATCCGATGAAACGTTCCAAGAAATTCCCCCACCGGCATCGATGGGCGGCGCTCGTGGCGGTGGCTGCCCTGTTCCCCGCCCTCGAAACCATGCAGGCCGCGCCGGGCACAGTGGTTCCGTACATCAAGGTGGATCAGTTCGGTTACCTGCCCGAGATGCGCAAGGTGGCCGTGATCTCCGATCCGCAGGCTGGGTTCAACGCCGCCGAGGTGTTCAATCCCGCCACCGGGTCCGGCCAGTACCAGGTCCGCCGTTGGGCCGACGACGGCGTCGTCCAGTCCGGAACACTCGTTCCTTGGAAAGCGGGCGCCACGCATGCCCAATCCGGCGACCGGGGTTGGCACCTCGACTTCAGTGCGTTGGTCACCCCGGGATCGTATTACCTGTACGACACCGTGAACCAGGTGGGTTCCGGCCGGTTCGAGATCGGGCCGTCGGTCTACGATGCCGTGCTGCGTCAGGCCGTACGGATGTACTTCCACCAGCGGGTGAACTTCGCCAAGGCGGTGCCCTTCGTCGGTGCGAAGTGGACGGACGCCGCCGCGTACGAAGGACCCAACCAGGACCGCGCCGCGACGAGTCGCTGGGCCAAGGGAGATCCCACGACCGCACGGAACCTCTCGGGTGGATGGATGGATGCGGGTGATTCGAACAAGTACACCACCTTCGCCCAAGGGGCGGTCCTTCAACTCCTCGAGGCTTATCGCGCGAACCCGCTCGTGTTCGCCGACGACTTCGGCATTCCGGAATCCGGGAATGGCGTTCCCGACCTGCTCGACGAGGTCCAGTGGGAACTGGAGTTCCTGAAGCGCATGCAGGACGCCACGGCGACGGGTGGATTGCTGCTGAAGGTGGGGTTGGACACCTACGACGGCGAGGTGACGCCGCCGAGCAGCGATCGGCGCCCGCGGTATTACCTTCCCGAATGCACCTCCTCGACGCTCGCCGGCAGCGCGATGTTTGCCGCAGCGGGGGTGGTTTACCAAGGGGTGTCGGGTCGCGAAACCTTCGGCGCCGATCTCATCCAGCGCGCCGAGGCCGCGTGGAACCGGGCGCGTGTGACGACGTCCGGCTTCACGGTGTTCCAGACCCAGTGCGATGACGGAAACATCAAGTCCGGGGACGCTGACGTGGACGCCGCGGGTCAGGTTGGCAGCGCGGTCATCGCCGCGGTCCATCTCTACGAGGCCACGGGGAAGCCGGAGTACCGGACATTCGTCGAGTCCAACCACACGCGGACCCAGCCCACGAGCATCGCCTGGTGGGGACCCTACTGGCACCCGACGCAGGTTGCCCTGTTGCGGTTCGCTTCGCTCCCGGGGGTGACGCCCTCGGTGGCGTCCGCGATCCGCACCCAGAAGGCCGGTCAGACCGGTGTGATGTCCGTCTCCGACCTGAGCGCGGGCACGGATCTCTACCGGGCCTTCGTGCCCGACGCCCAGTTCCACTGGGGACACAACCAGGTTCGATCGGATATCGGGAACCTGAACCTCGACTTCGTCCGGTTCGGCATCGTGACGTCGGGAACAGCCGCTTACGAAGAGGTCGCCCAGCAACACCTGCACTGGCTGCACGGATGCAATCCGCTGGGTCTGGTGATGCTCAGCAACATGGCGGAGTTCGGGGCCGAGTCTTCCGTGCGCGAGATCTACCACACCTGGTTCGCTCACGGCTCCATCTGGGACAATGCGGTGACCTCGCCGAACGGCCCGCCGCCGGGATACCTGACGGGCGGACCGAACCGATCCTACAGCGGGAACGTCGCCGGGATCGTGAACCAACCGGCGCAGAAGGCGTATCGGGACTGGAACACGGGCTGGCCCGAGAACTCGTGGGAACTGAGCGAACCCGCGATCTATTCGCAGGCCGCCTACGTGCAGTTGCTGTCGCGTCTGATGCCGCGCGTTCCGGTGGATCTGCAGCCGCCCACGGCTCCGACGGGGCTGGTGGCTTCGGAGATCACTGGGAGTTCTGCTCTGGTGCGCTGGACCGCTTCCACGGACAACGTGGGGGTTGTGGCGTACGACGTCTATCTGGGGACGACCCTGAAGGCGGCCGACGTTCGCACCACGAGCACGACGTTGTCCGGGTTGAGCTGTGGGACTTCCTATTCGGTGACGGTGCGGGCGCGTGATGCGGCAGGAAACACTTCCGCCCCGGGAGGCGCGCTGGCGTTGCGGACGACGGACTGCCCGCCGCCGGAACGTGTGGTGTACGGCGACGCGCTGGCGTCCGGATGGGCCGACTGGTCGTGGGCCTGCACGCGAACATTCGCCAATACCAGCCCCGTCCGCACGGGAGCCCGTTCGATCCGGGTGAGCTACGGAGCGTGGGGCGGACTTTCGCTGCGACATTCGGCCGGCATTCCGACCACGGCGACCACCGGCGTCCGGTTCTGGGTCTACAGCGCGGTCGCGGCGCCGCTGAAGGTGACGGTGCAGGCCACGGACAGCGGGGCGGAATCCGGCTTTCACCTCGTGTCGGTGCCGGCGAATACGTGGACCGAGGTCACGGTGACGCGCGCCCAGTTGGGGAACCCGTCGGTCATCCGCCGGATCAATCTCCAGCTCTACCAGGCGGCCCCATGGACCGCCTTCGTGGACGAGATCCGCATCCTTCCCTGACCACGCCCGGGAATGTGGTGGACATCACGACCCGCGGCCGGGTCGGATGTTCCCATGATCCCGGGATTCTGGTGGCGTTGGATGGCGTGGGTCGGTTGCCTGGCGGCGGCGTGGGGGCTGCACGCCCAGGCACCGGCCCGCGGGGTCGTATCGGTGCCCGAGGCCGAGCGCGTCGTGTTGGAGGAGGAGGCCGCCCGGTTGTTTGGCGTGATGTTCGAACTGATCAACACGCCAGGCGTTCGGCATGAATTGCTGCCCGACGTCGCCATCTTCCACAAGGCGGTGGACTGGGCCCTGCGTTTCGACGAGTTCCAGCACACGAACGAGATCGCCGAGGCGCATCGGATGCTCCAGCTCGGCATGGAACGCGCCGAAGCCTTGCGCGCGGGGCGACCGGATTGGTTGATGCGCACGGGCCTGGTCGTGCGTGGCTATCTGTCCCGAGTTGACGGCTCGATCCAGCCGTACGGCGTGGTTGTGGGCGGTGGGTATCGCCCGGGCGGACGCCTCGATGTCTGGCTGCACGGGCGGGATGAGAAGCTGACGGAACTGCGGTTCCTGCGGGACCGATTGAAGTCCGTGGGCGAATTCGCGCCGCAGGATGCGGTCGTGGTCCACCCGTACGGCCGGTTTTGCAACGCGTTCAAGTTCGCCGGAGAGACCGACGTGATGGAGGCGATGGAGCACGCGACGCGGGCCTATGGCGCGGATCCGGCGCGGCGGGCCATCCGAGGGTTCTCGATGGGCGGGGGAGGTACATGGCACCTCGCCGCGCATCATCCCGGGTTGTGGCGTGCCGCCGCTCCGGGCGCCGGCTTCGCAGAGACCGCGGAGTACACGGGCATCCTGCAGAAGGAACCGGATCTGCCGGTCTGGGAGCAGCGCCTGTGGCGTCTGTACAACGCCACCGATTACGCGGCGAACCTGCGTCAGGTGCCCTTGGTCGCGTACAGCGGCGAGAAGGATCGGCAAATCCAGGCCGCGCAGGTGATGGAACGCGCCCTGAGGGCCGAGGGTTTGACGCTGGATCACGTCATTGGACCGGGCGTGGAACACAAGTACGAGCCGGCCGCGAAGCGCGAGGTGGCCCGCCGCGTCGATGCCATGATGGCCACACCCTTGCCTGATTTACCGGCACTGGACCTGACGACGCACACGCTCCGGTTTCCTGCGGGCGAAGGTTCGATCTGGGCGCGGTTCGAGGGATTGAGGCAACACTGGGAACGCGCCCGGTTGCGGGCACGGGTCGAAGCCGGAAACGTCGTTGTCGTGGACACCATGGGTGTCACGGCATTCTCCCTGCGCCGGCCGCCTGGAGTGGAGGACGGTTCTTTCACGGTGGTGGCGGACGGCCAGCGGATCCTGGTTTCAGCGAAGGATGCGTCAGCGGATCGATGGCGATTCGGGCAACAGGAGGGACGCTGGCACCTACAGGGTGGACGCGCCAAGGCCGCAGGCAAGCGTCCGGGACTTCAAGGCCCCATCGATGACGCCTTCCTGGACGCCTTCATCGTGGTGGTGCCGACGGGTGCCATGTCGGGTCCCGTGGACGCTTTGGTGGATCGTCACTGGCGGCAGTTCACGAATGATTGGCGTGGGCAGTTCCGCGGCGAATGCCGCGTGGTGAAGGACGTCGACGTCACGGCAGACGATCTTCGTGATAATCACGTCGTCGTCTGGGGCACGCCGAAGAGCAACCGGTTGTTGGCGCGCATGGCCCGCAAGCTCCCGTTGGTCTGGGACGACGAAGGTGTGCGCCACGGCAAACGGGAAGTGGCGCGTGGGAACGTGGTGCCCCTTCTGATTGCCCCCAATCCCTTGAGCCCGGACCGGTACGTGGTCGTGAACAGCGGCCACACCTTCGCGTCCTGGGTTGGAACCAACGCCCGGCAGACCCCGAGGTTGCCGGATTGGGCGGTGCTGGGCCTGGAGGGCGGTGGCGGCAGCCGGGTTGTGGAGGCCGGTTTCTTTGATGAGATGTGGCGTTAAAACCGCTGCAAAGGGGCAGAAGTTGCTCGGATGTTCATGAACGCGGGCGCATCACCGCGACAGGTGCGGAGCACCGACAGACGATAGCCCACGGCGTCAGCCGTGGGTTCAGGTCGGGGATCGAAACCAGCCCCGGACGGGGCGACAGAAACCGTCGTCCACGGCACGCCCTCTTCACCCGTCCCGCGCCCTCCCAATGCTGCAGTC
>Ga0172372_10001378_pt1 | contig 37702 bp, 32 predicted proteins | sample LakKiv5m_2_FD_114544 | JGI IMG/M metagenome (GOLD analysis project Ga0172372, IMG submission 114544) | Freshwater microbial communities from Kabuno Bay, South-Kivu, Congo - kab_092012_9.5m | ecosystem: Environmental > Aquatic > Freshwater > Lake | place: Democratic Republic of the Congo...
ACCGCTCTCGAACACCGGAACGCTGTTTGGCGTCGCATCGGCGGTCAGCGTGTCGACCGAAGTGCCGCACTGCAGCACGGCGCGTTGCAGGGTTGCCCCCTGGATTTGCTCGAGAGGCGGCACGTTGGTGGTCGGCGCCGGGGTGGGTGCCGAAGCGCCCGGCGCACCGCCCGCGCCCGCGCCCGCGCCCGAGGATGACCCGCCACCACCGCCACATGAGGCAAGCAGCATCGTTGCCCCCAGCAACAACCACTCCCGCGGCCATCGGACCCGACCCTTCAGCATGCCTCCCCCTGCGCCCTGGGACCTTGGCGCCAAAGCTCCGCTACCTCAATCGAATCATGAGCTTGATCGCGAGCGGTGCCGCGGCGCAAGGCCGACCGCTGCGCGGTACGTGCGGGCTATCCCCAGTCCCGCAGTGCAGTCTCGGGGGGTAGGCAGTTCAGCCCGGAGACCCTACCCTTGCGCACCGTGAACTCGTGGTTCCTGCGCTGGTCTTTGCAAAGACCCGTGCTGCAGCATCGCCACTCCCCAGGAGGCTACCCAACATGACTTTGACCCGCATCCTCGCTCTGCTCGTGGCCCTGTCGTCCTTCTCGATGCTGTCGATACCCACGGCTCAGGCGCAGAATTTTTCGCTCGCACCCCTGCCCTATCCCCATGACGCGCTGGCGCCGGTGATCGACGAGCGCACCATGCAAATCCATCACGGCAAGCATCATCAGGCCTATGTGGACAATCTCAACCGGGCGATCGCGGCCTCGCCGGCACTTGCCGGACAAAGCCTCGAAGCGTTGCTGGCGCAGGTCTCGAAGGCAGGCGATGCCGTCCGTAATAACGGTGGCGGTCATTGGAATCACACCTTCTTCTGGGAATCGATGACACGTCCCGGCCAAGGCGGCGCGCCGTCCGCTGCACTTCTCGCCGCCATCAATCGCGATTTCGGCTCGCTCGATCAATTCAAGACCGCCTTCCGCACGGCAGGCCTCGGGCGCTTCGGCTCGGGCTGGAGTTGGTTGATCGTCACGCCCGAAGGCAAGCTCAAAGTAATATCGACCGCCAATCAGGACAACCCGCTGATGGATGTCGTCGCGGAGCGCGGCACACCGCTGCTCGGCAATGATGTCTGGGAACATGCCTATTACTTGCAGTATCAGAATCGTCGAGCCGACTATCTCGATGCGTGGTGGCAGGTGGTCGATTGGAGCGTGGTGTCGCGGCGTCATGCGGCCGCGGTGAAATGACCGCGACTGCGGGCCGCGTTCTCTCGATCGACGGCCCGATCATCAGCACCGCCGAGCTCGCCCGCCAACGCGAGCTCTTCGAAACCGTAATCGGCATGCAGTGCATCGCCGAGCGGCAGCTCGATCGTGATGAGGTCGCGGCATTCTTTGGCTGCGAGGCCGACTCGGCGCGACTGCTGCAGCTCGTCACGCCAGGAACCTCGATTGGCGTCTGGCTGGTGCAGTTCGAACCTGTCTCGGCAATCACCATTCGCGAGGGTGGAGTCGGGGTCGCCTGCAACGCGCTCAAGATGATCGACTTCTTCACGGCGAACCGACCCTTGGCGATCGCGCGCCTGCGTTCGCATGGTTTCGAAATCGTCTCGGAAGGTGCCGCCATCGATCTGCCCGACGGCACGAAATACCTCGAGGCCCACGCGAAGGGCCCCGATGGCGTGATGATCGCCGCCATCGAACCGCTCACCGGACGCGCGGCCGATTTCGTGACTCTCGCCGACCATACATTCAGCGAAGTGCAGAGCAGCTCTGGGCCAGTGGGCGATTTCGAACCGGTGCGCCACTTCTACGAGCGGGTGCTCGGCGTGCCGATGGGTTTGCAATACGAGTTCGAGAGCGAATCTTTTTCGCGCATGGTGGGTGTGCAGCAGACGCTGCGCATCCGCGCCAACAATTACGGTCGCGTGGTCGAGGACGTGATGCTCGGCGTCATCCATTACGGACTGCCACCCGGCACCTACGAAGATTTGCGCGAACGCGCGCGACCGCCACATCGCGGCATCATTGGGGTGCGTCTCTCGGTGGCGGGGCTCGATGCGATTCTCACTCGCTGCGCTGATGCCGGGATCGAGGTGCCCTGCGCCCCGGTCTCGATGCCGTTCGCAGCTTCGGGCACACTGCGCGCCGCGGCTCTGCGCGCCCCGCACGGCGTGTGGCACTGGTTGATCGAATCGGGCTGAGTCTCTCGACTCGCAAGGGAACTGCATGTCAAACCTCAAGACGTTTCTGAAATCGGACACCGGCGCAGGCACTCTGCTGGTGATTGCTGCGGCGATCGCCATGGTCCTCGCCAACTCGGCACTTGCACCGCTCTACACGGGTACGCTCGAGACTCCGGTCAAATTCGGTTTCGGCGAATTCGCTCTGCAAAAGCCGCTGCTGCTGTGGATCAACGATGGCCTGATGGCCGTGTTTTTCCTGCTGGTGGGGCTTGAGATCAAGCGCGAGCTGCTGAACGGCGAATTGTCCGACCGACGCCGCGCAGCCTTGCCCGTCATGGGCGCCATCGGCGGCATGATGGGCCCAGCCATCATCTACGCCTGGCTGAATCGTCACAGCCCCGAGACGCTCGCCGGCTGGCCAATCCCCGCAGCGACCGACATCGCTTTCGCGCTCGGCGTGCTCTCGCTGGTGCGCAGCCGCGTGGTGCCGGGCTTGCGTGCCTTCCTGCTCGGCCTTGCAATCATCGACGACCTCGGTGCCATCATCCTGATCGCCGTACTCTTCACGGCCGAGATTTCGAGTCAGGCGCTCACGCTCGCCGGCGTCTGCATCGCCGTGCTTGCGCTGTTCAATCGCTTCGGCGTCACCCGTCTTTGGCCCTATCTGGTCGTCGGTGCCCTGCTGTGGCTCTCGGTATTGAAATCAGGCGTGCACGCCACGCTCGCCGGCGTCGTGATCGGTGCAATGATCCCGCGCGCGGCCATGCCGAAGCTCGAGCATGCGCTGCACCCGTGGGTCACCTTCGGCATCATGCCGATCTTTGCGCTCGCCAACGCGGGCGCTTCACTCGATGGCGTGGGCCTGCACACCTTCGCCGAGCCCGTGGCGCTCGGCATCATCCTCGGTCTTTTCTTTGGCAAGCAGCTCGGCGTGTTCGCTGCCTGCTGGCTCGCCGTGCGCAGCGGCATCGCGCAACTACCGGCGGGTAGCGACTGGCGCTCGCTTCACGGCGTCGCCATCATCACCGGGATCGGCTTCACCATGTCGCTCTTCGTCGGCGCCCTCGCCTTCCCGGGTGGCGAACACGACACGGAAGTGCGGCTCGGCGTTCTGGCAGGATCTGCGCTCTCGGCCATCGTCGGCTGTGTCTGGTTGATGACGGGTAAAAAGCGTTGACCCGCATACGCATGCATCGCCGGGATTTCTTGACGTCCAGTCTGGCGGGCACCTTGGCCGCGTCGGTTGGCTTGTCGCCCGCAGTGCAGGCACAGACGCGGGCGAGCTCGGTGCTAGGTCGCGTGGTAGCAAGCGAACTGACCTCACTCGACCCGCAGCGTCCGACCGGGCAAGTCACGGCGGAGATCGCCGCGGAGCTGTTCGCAGGCCTCGCTGTCACCGATGCTGCAGGGCGCATCGTGCCGGGTTGTGCGAATTCTTGGTCGACCAGTGCCGATGGCCGTACCTGGACCTTCAAGCTGCGCAAAGGTCTCGCTTGGTCGGACGGCAAGCCGCTTGATGCGCGTGATTTCGTCTTCACGCTGCGACGTTATCTCGCACCGGAGACCGGCGCCGCGCAAGCCACGCGTCTCGACTCGATCAGCGGCGCGCGCGAGGTGCGCTTCGGTCGCAAGCCGCTCGAGTCGCTCGGCGTAAGCGCCCCAGATCCGCTCACGCTCGTGATCCGACTGGATCACCCGGATGTGGAGCTACCGATCAATCTGGTCGCCGCCTATTGCGTACCCGAACACCTCATCAAAGTTCACGGTCGCGAGTGGGCGAAACCCACCTTGATCGTCAGCAACGGCCCCTATCGCATCGAGTCGTGGGCCGCCGGTGCGAAAGACGTCAAACTTTTGCGCAATCGCTTTTTTCATGACGCCGACCAGGTGAGCATCGAGCGTGTCGAGTGGCTCACGGGCTATGACGATCCGACCCGTCTGCGGCTGTTCAAACTCGGGCAGGCGGATGTCGCCTCGATCGAAGACATGGGCAACCTCACCATGGCAAAGCGCGAACTTGCGACGGCGCTACGCGCTTCGCCCGAATGCGCGCTCGGTGCCATCGGTCTCAATGTTTCGCGCAAGCCGCTTGATCGGGTGGAAGTCCGCCGCGCGCTGACGCTCACCGTCGATCGCGAGGTTCTCGCGGGCAAGGTGCGCGGACTCGGCGAAGCGCCTTGGGATGCCGTGTTGCCGCCTGGCATACCGGGCTACCCGGCGCTGACCCGCGCAGAATTCTCGGCTTGGCCGATGGCGCGTCGCCTCGAAACAGCGCGCTCACTGCTCGCCGCAGCGGGCGTCCGCGGGCCGATCAAGCTTGGCGTCGGTTTCCCGACCAGCCCGACCGGACGCAAAGTATTCCTCGCGGTTGCCGCCATGTGGAAACCCATCGGCGTCGAGCTGGAATTGCTGCCGCTCGATGGTCGCGCCTACACTGCCGCGCTGCAACGCGGCGACTACGATCTATTCAGTTACAGCGCCTTCGCCGTCGTACCCTCGGCGGCCAATTTCCTTGATCGTTTCGTCTCCGACTCGGCCGAGAACGTCACCCGCTACCGCAATCCCGAGTTCGACCGCATCGTTGGTGCAGCCGGGCGCGAAGCGACTGTGCAAGCGCGATTCGCCGGCTATGTACAGGCCGAGAAACTGTTGCTGCGCGACGTACCCTTTATCCCGACCTGGGCTGGGGTGTCGAATCGGCTGGTCAGCAGGCGGGTCCGCGGCTGGGCGGATCACCCGGGCCACGCTCACCCATCGCGATTTCTTTCTTTGGCCTGATCTTTGGCCTGATCTTTGGGCTGACCGCGCGAGGTTCAGACCGGCACACGCCCCGGGTCGTAGCCGAACAGCCCGAGACCTTGGCCAGTACGCTGCAGGACCAGTGCCGCAGCCAAGCCGCGGATATTCCGCCCGAATACGGACTCAACCCATACGTAAAGGACGCAGCGGTCGCCGAGCGCCCTCGAAGCGGTCGCGATAGGCGGGATCGTCGAGACGATCGATGCGCACCAGTGAGCGTGCGCGGGGGGCATGGATGAAGCGCGAGTCACCGAGGTAGATGCCCACGTGGGAATTCGGCGCACCACGGGTATTGAAGAACACGAGGTCACCGGGCCGCAGATCTTCGATGCTGACCGACTCGCCGATCGTGGCCAGCTGGCGCGAGGTGCGCGGCAGGATGATGCCGAGCGTCTCGCGATAAACGTGGGTGACCAAACCGCTGCAATCGAAGCCACTTTGCGGATTGTTGCCGCCGAAGCGGTAGGGGACGCCGATGTACTGCAGGGCGCGAGTCGTCACCGCCTCGGCGAGGGTGGACTGCTCAGGCTCGGCGGCCAACGGACGGCAGAACACCAACCCCAGGGCTAGGGCGAGAATGATCGCGAGGTGGCGCTGCAGTGAGCCGAAGACGTTTTTCACGGGGGACCGTGCCTAGACTCGCAGAGTTTTCGGGGGCGCAAGTGTAGCCATCCCGGGAGGTCAGTGCCATGGTCCGTAAAGCCCTTGTCTCGTTGGCCGTTTGCCTCGGTTTGATGCCCGGCCTCTTTGCGCCCATGGCGGAGGCTGCAGACCGCGGCTTCACCCCCGAAACCTTTGCCCAATGGGTGGACATGCGGGTCGGTCGCGGCGAGCCCGTGTACTGGTATGCCGTCGGCACCGTCTACACCTACCCCGAAGGCAAGCCAGTGATGCGCATGGAGGGCGTCGATGCGGCCCGCCTCGAACGCTCGCTCTCGAGCCCGACCGAAGCCCATCAGGTCTCGCGCAAGACCTTCGTGTATCGGGACGCGGATACCAACGCGGTGCTGCGCGAGTATCAGGGCAAGCCCTTGCCGCCGATCGCCTATCCGTACCAATACATCACCTACGCGCTGCGCGGTAATGCGCTCGAGACCTGGGTCGAGCAAGGCGCAGGCGCGCGCAAGCAACGCATCGGTCCCGGTACCGATCTCGCGGCGCGCCGCATCGGCAATACCCTCGCGTTCTCGGCGCCGCTCTTTCTCGATATGCCGATGCCGGGTGGTGCCCGCATGCAAGCCTTCGAGCACTACGATTTCTTTGATCAAGGCGCGGTGCCCGGGGTGACCCATCCCTTCCAGATCAGCTGGCTGCGCTTCGGCGATCTACCCGCCGGTCTCGGCAAGGGCGTGATGCACATGGTCTCGTGGCGCGTGGATCGCTATGCAGACCTGCCCGAATCGATCCGCGGATACCTCGAGAGCGAGGCGCGGCTGTGGTTGGAGCCGCCCAAGGACATCGCCGAGATCCGTCGTCTGCAGCAATAAGCGCCCCGCGCTTTCCCGCTAGAATTGCGGGGTGCAAAATCCCGCAGAACGTCGCGCCTTCTGGCAACTCCAGTTCTGCGTATTCTTGTGGGGCTTCACGGCCATCCTCGGCAAGCTGATCACGCTCTCCGCGACGCCACTCGTGGTGTGGCGAATGGCCTTGTCCACCGTGATGCTGGCATTGCTGCCGAGCGCAGTCGCGGGCCTGCGCCGCCTTGAGCGACGCGCAGTCCTGCGGCATTCGCTAGCGGGCGCGGTGATCGCCTTGCACTGGTTGACCTTCTACGCCTCGATCAAACTCGCCAACGCCTCGGTGGCCGTGGCCTGTCTTGCACTCGGCGCGGTGTTTGCCGCCATGATCGAGCCTCTCGTCACAGGTCGCCGTCATGAACGCAGCGAGTTGCTGCTTGGTGTCGCGGCGATTCCGGGTGTGCTGCTCCTCATCGGCGGCGTGCCGCAGGGCATGTTGACCGGGGTTCTCGTAGGCATCGTTTCCGCGGCGCTCACGGCACTCTTCTCGAGCATGAACCGTCGTTTCATCAACCAGGATGAAGATCCGGGGATGGTCAGCCTGCTGCAGCTCGGCACTGGCACGCTGTTCCTCGCGGCGGCCGGCACGCTGATCTTCGGGCCGGCAGAAACGCTGCTCGTTCCGCAGGCGAGCGACTTCGGCTGGTTGCTGCTGCTCGCTGCGGTCTGCACGGTGCTGCCCTTCATTCTTTGGCTGCGCACCTTGCACCATATCAATGCTTTTGGCACCCAGCTCGCGCTCAACATGGAGCCGGTCTACGCGATCATCCTCGCGGCACTGCTTTTCAGCGAACACGAGGAACTCACGCCGACGTTTTATCTCGGCGCAGTGATCATTCTCGCCACCGTGTTCCTGCAGCCCTGGCTCAACCGTCGCCGCACAGAGCGCAGACCGACCGACTAGCCGGCAGTCTTGCCCGCGACGTGCATCGGCGGCAGTTTGTCGATGGGTGAGCAATCCGCACTGATGCCTTCGGCAGCAAGTTTCACGGCGGCGCGCGGCTCGGTTTCCACATCGTGCAGCGGGTTTTCATCATCCGCTTTTTGCAACATCAGATGCAGTCGATCGAACATGCCCTTGCCCGCAGGATTTGGCAGGTGAGCGCGCAACAGACGTAGTTGCAGCGTGCGGCCGTCGCGCGTTTTGACCGGCAAACTGGCACCGCGATCATGCGCATGCCAGCGCCGCTCGCCCGCCGCATCGGTCACGCGGCACTCATAGCCCCGTGATCGATACATGCGGATATGCGTACGATCCTTGCGACCGATGAACTGATGGCCAGCCATCAGGTTGATGTCGTAATCCCAAAACACGTCGGGTCCGAGCACCCATTCGGCGTCGGCCACGAACCGCACATCGGTCTTGTTGACCAGGTAAGTGCAGGTGCCCGGTCCCTCGGTCCGACCGGCATCGGTCTTGCCATCGAGCACGCCAAAGATTTGCTCGCCATCACGCCGCCAAAGAAAATCGCAGTTGATGGCCGCGGGATCGCGCATCCGCACCTCGGACCAGAGCTCGGGCCGTTCGTGCAGATCGACGTATTTTTCCGGGTCTGCCGGACCTTGTCCGTTGATCACGACGGCGCCGCGCGCCTCGTCGATCCAAACCTTGTAGAGAATCTGGCTGCGGTGCAAGAGCGGCGCATCGCGCCCGCCTTCGTTGATCTGTCCATAAAACACCACTTCGCCGATCTGCGGCGCGTCGATGCGCTCGAAGATGTGGTGCCAGTGCACATGCTCACCCTCGGCGGGCATGCGATAGCGGCGCTCGAAATGCAGTTGGGGGTAGGAGTCCCAGCCGCCGGGTAGCCATGCGATCAAGTCGGCAAGCACCGCCTCGAGTTCCTGTCGAGAAAGATCATATGCCGGTGCGGCATTTGCCGATGGCACACCCCCGGCGGTCAAGAAAACAAACAGTGAAACAGCGGTTGCCGCGACGAATTTGCGGATCATGAGCCCCCCGGAATCATCGATGTTCGTGATTTATTATTGACGACATTCTTGCAGAGCGCTCGCGCACAGGGAACGGGCCGCGCTACATTTCAGACATCGACGTTCACTTCACGGAACCTGGCCCCATGGAACCTCAGACTAAACGGCCCATGTACCTCCCTGCCCCGGCGATTGCGCCAGACCTTCACGCCCTCGCCGAGTTTTGCGCCGCCGCCAACGCCGCCACGCCCAGTCTCGAGGTCGGTCCAGCCTCGGTCGAGGTTCGCTGGATCGGCCTCGATGCCGAGAGCACGCGCCAAATCTTCGAACTGATCCGCGCGGGCGACAAACGCGGCACGTTCACCCTGCCCTGGATCGTCGAACGTACCGGGAGCCCTCGACCCCACGTGGGCAACCATCTCGTACTGATCGACATAAGCGGACGACCGGTGTTGCTGACGCGGGTCGTGCGCGTCGATTCGGCGATTTTCGGCTCCGTGGAGGCCCACCACACCGCGATCGACGGCAGCCCGGTCCGCGATCCCGCGGTCTGGGTGCCCCTGCACACCCTCTACTGGAACCAGCACCTCGCACCCTTCGGCCTCTCGGTCAGCGCCGAGATGCCGTTCTGGATCGAGGAGTTCGCGCTGGTGTACGACGCGGGCAACTGAGGGTATAAACGGGGCAGAACAACGCTGCCGAGGGGGGCGCCATGTCAGTCACCGCCGAGAGAATGCCGGCTCAGCCGCCGGCCAAGAAAGGCATCAAAGCACGCCTGATTTCCTGGGCCATGAAAAAGATGATGGCAAGCGCCGGCGGCGCGCCCGGCTCCGGCGGCGGCCCACCGCCCTGGGTGAAAGCGATGATGGCGGGCGGCGGACCGCAGAGCATGGCCGCGATGCTCGCCACCTCGAGCGGCTTCGAAGGCCGCGAAAAACTGCTGGGCGATGCCGTGGCGATGGCGATCCGTACGCTCAAGGACGCCACGCCCTACCAGCACGACATGAACGATGCGCTGGTCAAGATGCACTTGAGTTCGGTGCAGTTCGCCAAGAACCACGGCGGCGTTCAGGACTACGTCGATCACGACATCAAGACCATGCAGCCGATGCTGCAACGGCTCAAGGGCATGATCGAAAAAACCGGCGAGAAAGAGATCGCACTCGCTGGAATCTTTGATCGCACGACTTGCCTCTATCAATTGTGTCTCGACCTGAAGGTAGAGCCGGGCAAGCGGACCTTCACTTTTCCCTACAGCAAGGTACTCGAAATCTCGCGACGCATCGGACAGTTCGATCTCACCGATGGCGAGATGCACGAACTTTGGCTCAAGCCGCGCATTCTGGGCTATGCCGCCGTGCTCGGCGTGCCGCTCGAAGTGTCGGACATCGGCGCGGACAACAAGGTCACGGTGTCACTCGCCGCGTGAAGCCTAGGCGGGGGCGTCGGGTTGCGCCTCCGGCGCAGCACGCCGAAACGCCTCGAGTGTCCGGCAATGCGCATCGATCGCGAGCAGGCGCGGATAAGCGGCGAGCTCGCAACCGAAACGCCGCGCGTTGTAAATCTGCGGCACGAGACACAGATCGGCCATGGTCGGTGAGTCGGCAAAACAGAATCGGCCCGCGCTCGAGTGCGCCTCGACTTGGCGCTCGAGCGCTGCAAAACCAAGCGCCATCCAGTGATGAATCCAGCGCGTGACCGCGGCCTCGTCTGCAGCGAATTCGCCACGCAAGTATTGCAGCACGCGCAAATTGTTGAGCGGGTGCACATCGCAAGCGACGGTGAGCGCCATCGCACGTACCATCGCCCGATCGAACGCGTCGGCGGGCAACAAAGGGGGGCTCGGCTGAACCTCTTCGAGATACTCGATCACCGCCAATGATTGACCGAGCACGCCGCGCTCGAGCTGTAGCGCCGGCACAAGACCCTGCGGGTTCAACGCGAGATAGTCGGGCGCGCGCTGCGCACCGGCGGGCAGATGATGGGGTACCGCTCGATAATCGAGCCCCTTCAGATTGAGCGCAATGCGTGTTCGATACGCCGCGGAGCTGCGCCAGAAGTCATGCAGGATCATCATGATGGCTCACCTTGCGGCTCACCGACCGTCAGCCGAATCTCGGCGACACCCTCAACCCCGCCGTGCAGTCGATCGCCCGGAACCACCGCCGCCACGCCTGCCGGCGTCCCGGTGAAGATCAGATCACCGGGCGCGAGACTCATCGAGGCCGAGATTTCGGCAATGATTTCCGGTACCGACCAAATCAACTCGCCGATATCGGCCTGCTGACGAACGACGCCATTCACCGCGAGCCAGATTCTAGCTGCCGAGGGATGCCCGATTTCGCTCGCCGGCACGATCGCAGCACACGGCGCCGAATGATCGAAACTTTTGCCCCATTCCCAGGGTCGGCCGAGCTCCTTGGCTGCGTTTTGCAGATCGCGACGGGTGAAATCGATGCCGACCGAATAGCCGTAGACATGCTCGAGCGCTCGCGCCGCCGGAATGTTGCGACCCCCCTGCCCGATCGCCACGACCCATTCGATCTCGTGATGCAGATTGCGGGTCTGCGGTGGATAAGGCATCGCTTGACCGTCCTCGAAAATCGCATCAGCGGGTTTCTGGAAGAAGAACGGTGGCTCGCGATTCGGATCCTTGCCCATCTCGCGTGCATGCGCTTCGTAGTTGCGCCCCACGCAATAGATACGACGAATCGGAAAACGCTCGGCGCGACCGCGTACCGGCAGCGACGGAGCAGAAACGGGTTCAATGACGTAGTTCATAGCGGGGATGATACCGCTCGCCCAGCCATCTTCCCGCTCGATGTCTTGATAACATCGGCCGCATCACACTCCCGAGGAGCCCTGCCTTGATCCAACCATGGCGCGCGACCTGCATGCAGGTCTACAACAATCTCGTCAACTCGGCACGCAACCGAGACGAAGCGATGGTCATCGTCAATCGCTCGCTCGATCGGTGGGTGACGCTGATTCGCGGCACGGCACGCGATGGCGGACGTCACCTCTTGCTGTTTCCCGAGTTCTGTCTCACCGGTTTCCCACTCACCGAAACCGCCAAAGAATGGATCGAAAAAGCCTGCATCGAAATCCCGGGGCCGATCACCGAACGCCTGCAACGCGAGGCCCAGGCACTCAAGATCTGGATTGGCGCGAACGCCTATGAGCGTGACGCCGAGTGGCCAGGACGCTACTTCAACACCTCCTTCTTGATCGACCCGACCGGCAACGTCGTGCTCAAGTACCGGCGCATCAACACCGTGCAGACCGGCTCACCGCACGATTTCATGGATCGTTACCTCGACCGCTATGGCATCGAGGGCACTTTCCCGGTCGCCAAGACCGATCTTGGCAATATCGCCATGATGCCCTGCGGCGAAATCATGTACCCCGAAGCGGCGCGTATGTTCATGTTCCGCGGCGCCGAAGTGCTGCTGCATCCGACCTCGGATCACGGCGCCTCGGACATGTGGAGCTGGGAGTCCGCCAAGAAAGTCCGCGCCTCCGAAAACATGATGTATCTGATCTCTGCGAATCAATGCGGGCAGATCGGCGGCGCGCTGCCAACCGGCACCACCGCTGGGCACTCCAAGATCTTTGACTGGGATGGCCGAGTACTCTCCGATTCCGGTGGTCCTGGCGAATCCACGGTGTGCTCATCGTGGATCGATATCGAGGCGCTGCGTCGCATGCGCGCCATACCCGGCTCCGGCAACCGCTTGCTGCGACAAAGAATCGACATCTACCGACCACTTTACAACTCGACCACACTCTATCCCGCAAATCGTTTTGCCGATGCACCGATGGACTCGAAAGAAAGAATCGTCGAAGTCCAGCAGGAAGCGTACGGCAATCTCGTCAAGAGCGGCCTCGTGCAACCGCCGCGCAAGTGATGAGCCAAGTGCTGACGCGACGGTGCTTCGTAGCGCTGAGCGGTGCTTGTACCGTGATTGCGACCGGCGTATCTGCGGCGGCAGACGGTCTTGCGGGCAGCGTCGAACGGAACGCCCTGACCTTCGGTCTCGTGCAAAGTGCGCTCTGGCCGGTGGACCCGCGATATGTCCGAGCCGATCTGCAGCGCAACGCCGAACGCATGGCCGAAACCATTCGCGCCATCGGTCCGCGATGCGAGTGGCTCGCGTTTCATGATCGCGCGCTGACAGGGGGTACGCCGCTTGCGTCGCTCTCAACTTACGCGGTGTCGACCGACTTGCTTGATGCTTTGTTCGACATCATTGCGGCAGCCGCGAAGTCGACGTCATGCTGGGTGAGTTTTGGCGCACCGGTTGTTGGCGTCACCGGGTCGGCGTCACGAGGCGACGAAGTCCCCGTGGCATGTTCACCGCGAGGCGAGCACTTTCATGGACCCTGGATAGACAGCAGCCTCGGGCGAGTCGGCCTCGCGATCGGCGAGCCCTCCTCGAGCATGATTGCCGAGGCGCAGCGCGAGCCGACATTGGCAATCATCACGATGATCGCCGGGCCGCGACCGGCACGGCCGGCTTCAACATCGGGCGCGCACGGCGCGCGCGCCGCGCATGGCACGCCTGTGCTCGAAGTGTCGGCGGCACACGCCGACCTGCAACTCGATTGCCCGACGCAGTGGTTGGGCGGCACCACGGCGTTCGATGAAACCGGGAAATTACTCGGGCGTTGCGCGGGATCGAGCGAAGAAACCCTGCTGGTGGCGCTGCGCCCTCTGTGAGGCGACCCGCAAAGTCTCGTCAGTTCGTGTCGCTGGCAGGCGGCCGACCCGGCGGAATGGCGAGTGCCGAGGCGGCACGCCGCGAGCGAAAAAACGGATAGAGCAGCTGTACGTTCCAGGACTCGTGACCGAACCGTCGGTCGTCATCGAGACCATACGCTGGCGGAAACTTGCGCGTGATCACCGCTGTGCCGAAGATCACATCCCAAAGAAACAGCAGATTGCCGAAGTTGCCGGAGTAATGCCCAATACCATCGGCCTCGGAGAGTGCGTGGTGCGCATGATGCGTCGCCGGCGTCGAGATGGTTCGCTCGAGCACCCACATCACCGGATGCAGAGCCGGGATGCGATAAAGCGCCTCGTCCCAACGCCAACTGCAGTGCGCACCCACGATGACCGCAAGCTTCACGAACACGTAGCCGACATAGACCCAGCCGAAACCGAGAAAGACCAGCACGCCGGAAATCCACAGTCCCGGCATGAAGGCGTAATAGAGCGCGTTGTTGCGGTACACGATGCGCACGCTCATGTACTGTGCAGAATGGTGCGCGCGATGCAGTGGCCACAAGACGCTCGAATGCGACAGCCTATGCCAAGCGTACTGCGTCAGATCATCGGCAATGAGCAGGGTGCCGATCATGGCCCACCAAGGCCAGTGCGCGAGCGTGTCGCGATGCTGCGGAATCCACGCCTCGCAAATATTTTGTACGACCAGCGCCACGAGACCCGACACCAGCGGGAACATGACGATGATCGCAAGATCGAGCCGGTTGTCTTCGCGGGTGGCCTCGCGCGGAAAGAAACCACCGCGCACCAGTTCGACGATTGCGAACACGGCGACGATCGAAACGACGACTAGCAACTGACCGTGGATAGGCTCGATCATGGCGGCATTCTAGCGAATCGATACGCCGCGCGCTGTAGCCGCCGAAGCGGCGAAACCCGCCAGTTCGCGATTGAAGCGCGCGGGCTCCTCCAAGAACGCCGAGTGACCCACGCCCTCGAGGATCTGCACCTCGATTCGCGGATTGCTCCGCAGCGCCTCGCGGATTTGTGGGGCGGGCAAACTGCCATCCTTTTCGCCCAGCAGGAGCAGCGTGCGCACCTCGTGCGTGGCCAGCAAATCAGCGTTGTCGAGACGCTTGCCCGCCATCGCATTGCGTACATAGGCCGGCATCATCACGTGCGAAAACTCGCCACGCTCAATGTCTGCGGCGGCAACCGGTTTGACGGACATCAAGCGCATGAATTGGCGAGCATTGCCGATCGCGGCATCGAGATCGCCGACATAGATCGGCGGCACGCCTGTGGGACGCGGCAACAAGCCGCCATGGCTGCCGGTCAGCAACAACGCGGTCACGGCTTGCGGGCCGTATTCGCGCACATAGTCCATGGCGACGAAGCCACCAAAAGACCAACCGACGATCACCGGCGCCGATAGCTGCAAGGCATCGACGACGGCGCGGACGTCACGCGCCCAAGGCAGATGTCCAGCATACGCCTCGCGCAGCCACGGCTTGCCCGACGCGCCGTGACCGCGCAGATCGATGGCAATGAGTCGATGGCGCGAGACGAGTTGCGGATCCTGCAACTGGGGGACAAAACTCAGGTAGCTCTGCGAGAAGCCATGCAGAAATACGATCGGCGTGCCGGCGGGATTTCCGCTCTCGACCACATTGAGCGGCACGCCATCGAAAGAGATCACCTCGCGAAACCTCAACTCGCTCTTCGGCTCGGCACGCAGCGGCTCCGTCCAGCCCTGAGCCATGAGCACACCTAGCAGCATCAAAGAAAAAAAACCGCGCCGGCTCATGCGAGTAGATCCGGATGATCGGCCTTCACGCGCGCACGCAGCCAGGCGGGCACCGCATCGCGATCATCCATGCGGCACTTGATACCGACGATCCGCATGTCCTGTACGCCGCCTCGATCGGCCATACCCAGCCATTCGACGAAGCTGTTGAGCGTGGTGTAGTTGAACTGACAATCGATCCACGCGTTCTGCGGAAGCGCGAAATTGCGGCGCAGCGTAGTGAAGGTGGCGAGCGAAGCGGCGTAGCGAGCGGGACGAGCCGGTTGCTCGCCGCTCGCCGCACGCGGCGCCATTTTCACGTAGAGATCTTCGGTCAGCGCCACCGTGCCGGCGACCTCGGCCAGCCGCGTGATCTCGCCGCGAAAATCGATGCCTGGCGGCAACGGGTTAGCGGGCTTGATTCCCGCACGAGTGAATGACAAAGCCTGCGGCGAGCGATAGTGCTTGGTCTTGACCGTGACGCCAGTAAAGGGATTCAGGAGTTCCGTTGCCGGACGACCCATTTCGAGATCGCAGTAGTAACCCGCCTCGTCGAGTTCCCACAGCCAGCTTCCATCGGACCGCGGCGTCGCTCGCGATCGACTCAGGCCCTCGATACGCGCCACCGGCCGGGCCACCTCGCCATCGGGCTTGACGACGAGCACGCCCGAATAGATCCAAAGAACCGGCGCGAGATCAGGCGCGGTACGCATGCGGATGAAGTCGCTGAGCAGATTGGCAGCGCCGCTGGTCTCGGCAGGGAGGCCGCCTTGATCACCGCGATCTGCAGCCAACAAGGGCGGCGCCAGCAACAGGGCACCGAGCCCAGCGAGAACGCCGCGGCGCGGCGTCGCATCAAGCAACTCCATTCTATTTCCCCCTGATTTCGCCCCCGACAGGCGGTCACCCGTCACGGCGTTTATAGCACAGCCTCTGCGCTCGAGCCTGCGCGGCTAGCGGGACGATAAGCGCTCGTGCAACATCCAGCTCAATGTTGAATACATCACGGCGGTGTCGCCGGCATCCTTGGGAGACGATTCATGAATGAACCCTCAATGACCCGACGTGCTGCGCTCGGCGGTAGTCTCGCACTCGGCGGCTCCATGGCCGCTGCGTTTCTCTCACCCGCGGTGGCCGCCACGCCCGCCAGCACGCGCAAACTCGATCTCGCCGATCCGGCAACACGAGCGCGCGTGCTCGCCAAGGTCAAAGGCTCGATCGCCGATGAACTCGTCTACACCTTCACCCGACTGCATCTTTATCTTTGGCTGAACGACGGCAACCTCAAGCCGATGCTGAGCATGCAGAATCTATCGGCCGCATCCTGGAAGCCGCTGCCGAACGGCAACTACGCCGGAGAGGTACGCGAGGTAGGCGTCTACACGGCCTTTGATACTGACGATGTGGTCGATCACTGGATCAATCCGATCACCGGCGATCGTCGCGAGATCTGGCAATTCGTCGGCGGTCCGTTGTCGGTCGAAATCGGCCCCGAGGGCATCGTCACCGGCCCCGAAGCCACGCTCAAACCCAAGGACATGCGACTCGACGTCATGGCGGGCAAGGTATTGGTTCCGAACCAGTCAGCCTTCTCGTTCCCGAATCCCTTCAAGCCCGAGCAATGGCCCAAGGAGGCCGGCGGGCCAATATTCTACTGGGACTCACATTATTTCTTTGCCGCCGCGGTCGACGAAGTCGCAGACCCCACGGTGTCGAGCGCGCTCTCGACCGTGCAGTTTCAGAACATGGTGAGTTTCCATCCCTGGCTCGGCATGGGCCAAACCCCTGGCCGCACCTGGGGCAAGGGGCTTGGCACCAAACTGCGCAGCCTCGATGATCTGCCGCGTGGCGCACGTCTCGCTCTCGAGAAGGGCACGCCAGAAATCTTTGATCTTGGCAACTGGAAGCAGCCGCGGATCGATTTCCTCGAATACATGCAGAAGCGCCGTCCCGGCTGATCCTGCGCAGTCGAAGCCGCCTCAGCGTCGCTGCAGTACCGGCGTGCGCCGGTTCCAGCAGGTGGCGTCGTAGCTGACGCCGTCGCAGCCGCGGCGCGGGTACTGCCCGTTCATGCGACGCGTCTGCACCACATCGAGGCCCGCCTGATAGCACTCGCAGGCCTCGGCCTCGAGCATTTCACGACTGACCACGGTGAGATAGCCGCGGCTGTACTCCACCATGCCGTCACGCTGCAGCCTGCCGACCGTATTGGTGACCGCCTCGCGCCGAACCCCGAGAAAGTGCGACATCATCTCATGGGTGATCTTGATGACTCGTGACGGCGAACGATCCTGTACCGAGAGAATCCAACGGCACATCCGCTGATCGAGCCGGTGCCGGCAATTGCAGGTGATGGTCTGTGCCATGAGCCGGATCTGCGCATACGTGTACTGGAACACCGATCGCTGGATCGCTTCCGCATCAAAAAACTTGCGGCGTAACTCGTCCTTGTCCATGCGCAAGGCCATGCCACCCTGCAGGGCGACGATTCGTACCGGACCCGGCCGCTGATCAAACAGGCTTTCGAGACCGATCACGCCCTCGTTGCCGACGATCAGGAACTCGGCAGAGAAACTGTCTTTGAGGACATAATCCATCGAGACGATGCAACTCAGCGGGAAAACGATCATCGAGTTGCGTGCGCCCACCTCGCGGAATATCTGCCCGTCGGCAAGGCTGATCGGCTCAAGGCTTGCCGCCAGACCCTCGCGCAGCTCGAGCGGCAGCGAATAGAGCATTTCGTTTCGATCCAATTCTTTGACGGAGACCATCTTCAACCCCTTTGAATCTGTGCGAAACCACCATGCCGCGATCCGCGTCTTCAAAGAACTCGACGGTGTCGCCGAAAGCTTCACGATGACCGGGTCGATGGTGTCGGTGATGCTCACCACGGCAGGGTCGGTATCAACGACCACCGAAACCAGCGTCGGGCCCTGCGGCACTGCAGAGGCAATCGACACGCTGACCTGGCCCGGATCAATGTAGACGTCATCACCCTGCGTGCCGTGAACATAAGGCACGCTCGTGGATCCCTTGGGAATCGTCACGGTGTCGCCATTGCTCAACGAATCCAGCACGTCCTCGTCAATGGGCATGCTGAGGCTCACCGTGAAGGTCGCGCTGGTAAAGACATCCTGTGAGCCCGGCGCACCAATGTCGACACCATAGTCGAAACTGTGGCCCGTACCGTTCATGTTGTTGCCGTTACCCGCAGAGGTAATCGAACCACCGGGTGCGCCCGTGAATGCAGACACTGCCGTGGTCGACTCGACGGGCTTGCCGCTCGCGGGCGGCTGTTTGCCATTTATCGCCATCTCTTGATCTCCTGTTGCTGTGGATCGAAATTCGATTGGCAACAGAGTCGCAGGATCACTGTGATCGATAAGTGCCTTACCTCACACTCGCTGACGTTTTTGACTTGCAATGAGGCATCATTGGCGGAAGGGAGGGATCAGTCATGAAGATCAGTCGTCGCAATATCCTGTCCGCTGCCGCCACGAGCGGCGCCGGCTTCGCAGCTTCGGCGGTGCTCGGTGGCACGGCCACCGGCAAATCGACCCCGGCATTGCCGAACTTCAAAGATCCGCTCACGGCGCTGCGTACCCACGTAAAGATGGTGGGCTCGCTCGGCAAGGGGCCCGTGGTCTCGTTCATGCGCCTCAACATCTACGCCGATCTCGGCGAGGGGAACTTCGTTCCCTGCTTCACCATGAACAACATCCTCGTGGATTACTGGGAGCCCAAAGGCAACGACCAGCACGAGATGCGCAAGTACGAAGTCGGTTTCTACACGCGTTACGACAGCCAGGAGCCGCTCGAAGAATTCGCCAATCCGGTAACCGGCAAGACCACGGCCATCCACCATTTTCGGCTTGGGCCAGTACCACGGCTGTACACGCCGACGGGCGTCATCGCCATGGGCTACACCCCGAAGCTGCTACCGATCGAAGTGATTGGTGATCGCGTGTTCCTCGCGACCGAATCCATAGAGAGTCGGCCCGACATGATCCGGCCCGGCGAGACCAGCTATACCAATTCCTTCATGACGATGTCAGCGGCGTTGCAAGACATCACAAACCCCGCAGTGCTGTCGGCACCGGTCCATCTGCAACTGCAGAACAAAAACCGCTGGGCGCCGTGGATGGGCATGGGCGATCGACCCGGCGGCACCGTGGCGCGAGGGTTCGGCGGCAAGGTGGCGAGTCTCGATGCCCTCCCAGAGACGGTCAAAGCCGGAGCACGGCGCTTCGTGCCGCAGATCTTCGAGACAGCCACGTGGAGCGAGTTCGTGTTCGAGGACTCGGAGTACCTCAAGGAGCTGGCCGAGAAGACAGGTAATCCCTGAACTGCTCGCGCAGTTTCATCTTCTGCACCTTGCCGGTGGCACCGAGCGGGATGGCGTCCATGAAGACGACATCGTCCGGCACCTGCCACTTGGCAACGCGTCCGGCAAAGAATTCAAGCAATTCATTGCGCGATAATTCGGCACCAGGTTTTTTGGTCACCACCAACAGCGGGCGCTCATCCCATTTGGGATGATATGCGGCGATGCAGGCCGCGAGGGCGACCGCAGGATGTGCCATCGCGATGTTCTCGATGTCGATCGAACTGATCCATTCACCACCCGATTTGATGACGTCCTTGCTACGATCGGTGATCTGCATGAACCCATCGGCATCGATGCTGGCCACGTCCCCCGTCGGAAACCATCCATCGATCAAAGGATCGCCGCCCGCACCCTTGAAGTAGCGCGACAGGATCCAAGGTCCACGCACTAGCAGGTCACCCGAGCTGCCACCATCCCAAGGCAGTTCGCGCCCCTCGGCATCGACGATCTTCATGTCGACGCCGAACACCGCCCGCCCCTGCTTGGCCATGATCTCGAGCTGTCGCTGCGGCGACTCCGCAAGTTGCGACTGCTTCAAGTTGCAGATCGTGCCAAGCGGGGACATCTCGGTCATGCCCCAGGCATGCAGCACCGTCACCGCGTACTCGCGAAACTTGGCGATCATCGATGGCGGACACGCCGAGCCCCCGATCACCGTCCGTCGCATATGAGTGAATCCGCCACCCACAGACTGCACGTGGTTGAGCAAACCCAGCCACACGGTCGGCACGCCGGCGGCCATTGTCACGCCTTCGCTTTCCATCAGCTCGTACAAAGATTTGCCGTCGAGTGCGGCACCCGGAAACACCAGCTTCGCACCGACCATCGGCGCGATATACGGCAAGCCCCAAGCGTTGACATGGAACATCGGCACCACGGGCAGTACGACATCTCGTGCCGAGAGGTTCAGCGCATCCGGTAGGCCACCGCCATAGCAGTGCAGCATCGTGGAGCGATGGCTGTAGAGCACGCCCTTGGGATTGCCGGTAGTGCCACTCGTATAACAAAGCGATGCGGCACTGCGCTCGTCGAACACCGGCCACTCGTAATCACTCGCCTCTTCGGCAATCCAAGCCTCGTAACTGACGAGGTGATTGATCCCGGTATCCGCAGGCAGCGCGGAAGCCTCGCACATCAGCACCCAACGCCGCACGGTCGGACAATGCGGCGCGATGGCTTTGACGATCGGCAAAAAAGTCGCATCAAAACAGAGCACCTGATCTTCGGCGTCGTTGAGAATCCAGGTCACCTGCTCGGGCGAGAGGCGCGGATTGAGGGTGTGCAACACCCGGCCGCTGCCACTCACACCAAAATACAGTTCGAAGTGCCGGTAACCATTCCAGGCAAGGGTGCCGACACGCTCGCCAACGGCGATACCTAACCGATCCAGCGCACCGGCCACCTGCTTTGCGCGGCGCGCCGCCTCGACATACGTGTAGCGGTGGATGTCGCCCTCGAGGCGCCTCGAGACGATTTCCGTGCGCGGGTGATGTCTGACCGCAAAGTCGATCAACTGCGAAATCAGCAGCGGATGATCCTGCATGAGGCCGAGCATGAGTCCCTCCAGATCATTGACAGCCCTGAGACTGCGACACCCTACCTTTTGCGCGGGCGTAATGCGAACATCCGTGACGATATTTTCCAATAGTGCCCGGAGCGTCTTTGCATGCGATCCCTCACCCTCGGCCTGACGATGGCCTCGACGATTTTCACCTCGCTCGCCGCCGCGCAGCAGTCAGCCCCGACCCCAGTCGCACGCGAGGAGGATCTGCAAGAAATCGTCATCGTCGGCAGCAACATCCGCCGCGCCGAGATTACGGGAATCCTGCCGGTCACCGTGATCGAAGCCGATGACATCGATGCGACGGTCGCGCGCTCCGGCGACGATCTGATGCGCTCGATCCCGCAAGCGGGTGATGTCGCCTTCAACGAGGGTCGCGATGCCGGCGGCATCAATGATGCTCGGGGCGACACGGCCTCGATCAATCTGCGCGCACTTGGCACCGGCAACACGCTGATTCTTTTGAATGGGCGGCGCATGGTGCTGCACCCGGGCACGCAAAGCGAAAACCTGGTGCCCGTGCAGAGCGTCAATACCAACACCATCCCGGTCACGGGTGTACGCCGAATCGAGGTGCTGCGCGATGGCGCAGCGGCAATCTATGGAACCGACGCCGTCGCGGGCGTCATCAACACGGTGCTCAAGTCGAACTTCGATGGTCTGACGGTACAGGCCGAGTATGGCGACACCGCCGAATCCGGCCAGCGCGAATACGAACTGTCCTTCGAAGCAGGACAGAACTTCAACAACAAGCGCACCAATGTTTCGCTCTTCGGTTCCTTCAATAATCGTACCCCGCTCTTTGCCATCGAGCGGGATCGTGCTGGCTCGGCGGATCTGCGTCGCTGGGTGCAAGGGACGCCGTTCGCAGGCGACAGCGACTTCGACAATCGCAGCAACGACACAATCTGGGCGGAGTTTCAGCGTCTGAACCCGAACTTCAGCAACTCAACGACCGCCGTACGCTTGGCCAATGGCACGACCCTGACGACCAACGGCATCTTTCATGTGCAACCGGGAACCAACCCGGGCTGTCTGACCCCGGTGACCAACGGCGTCTGCTACGACAACAGCTCGCTCTCCACCGCGAGCGAGGACAACAATCTTCGCTACGATACGGCTTATACGCGTACGCTGAGCGGCGAAAATGAGCGCATCAACCTGTTCGGTTTTTTCAATCATGAAACCGAATCCGGTATCGAGCTATTCGGCGAACTTGGCTATTACCACGCGGATTTTCGCAGTCAACGCGAACAGGACACGCCGCTCGCGAACCAACGATTGATCGCGCCTGCGAACGCTTTCTGGAATCCACTCGGCCCCGCCACCAGTCCGAATCGAATCGCCGGAGTGACGGGCATTCCAGTCGAGGGTGTGCCGCTCGAAATCATTGACTATCGCCCGGTCGACATCGGTCCGCAGCAGGTCCGCGTGCGCAATGAGACCACTCGCGCCCTCGTCGGTGCGCGTGGAGCTTGGCGTGGCTTCGATTGGGAGTCCGCAGCGTGGCACTCGCGGGCGCGTACCAACGACACCATGGGCTCGGTCAGCATGACGCGCTTCCAGCAGGCGATCTCGCGCACTGACAACACAGCCTACAATCCTTTCAGCGGCGGCGATCCGCTCAATCCCGGCATCCTCGACTCGACGCCCAACCCCGAGAGCATTGCCCGTGGGTTGCTGGTGGATATCTCGCGCATCAGCGAGATGCAGCTCAAGATGGTCGACTTCAAGATCTCGCGACCCGATATCTTTGCTTTGCCCGCGGGCAACGTTGGTCTCGCCGCGGGCCTCGAATATCGCGACGAAAGCTTTCGGGATGATCGCGATGCGCGTCTCGACGGCACCATCGTCTTCGTGGCACTCGATGGCTCATCGAACGGCAGCGACGTCATGGGCGTCAGTCCGACGCCGGATACTTCGGGCTCACGCTCGGTATTTGCCGGTTACGCCGAGCTCGCCCTGCCGCTTGTGTCGCCGTCGATGGATATCCCACTCGTCCATCGCGTCAGCGCTCAACTCGCGGGACGCTATGAGAGCTACACTTTCTTTGGCGACGTCACCAAGCCGAAGCTCGCGCTCTCTTGGGAGCCGATCGAGTGGCTGCAGATCCGTGCTGCCTTCTCCCAAGGCTTTCGCGCGCCGAACCTGCCGCAGCTCTTCGAGCGTGGCATTCAGCGTTCCAACACACGTTCCGACTGGATTCGTTGCGAGGCCGATCGACGCGCCGGCCGTATCGCCAACTTCGACCAGTGCGCCCGCTCACAAGGCGTGGTCAGCAACCGCTCGGGCAGCCTCGAGCTCGAGCCCGAGGAATCGGACAACTTCACGGTGGGCATGACCCTGCAGCCCGAGTTACCGCAGGGCTACGGCGGCCTGACGATCACCGCGGATTACTGGGAGATCGATCAGGAACGGGTGATTGGTCTCTTCGGCGACTCGAATGCGCTGACGCTCGACTACTTTCTGCGTCTCTCGGGCAGCAGCAACCCGAACGTGCAGCGTGCCGCACCGACGGCACAAGAATTGGCCGATTTTGCCGGATCCGGACTCACTCCGGTCGGTCGTGTCATTCAAGTGATCGACAACTACACCAATCTCACGCCGCGCAAAGTACGCGGCTTCGATGTCGCCCTCTACTATGAAATCAAGAATACGCCGATCGGCAGCTTCGACCTGAAGCTGAACGGGGCGCGACTGCTCGAGTTTTTCCAGACGCCGGATGCGATCAAAGGCGAACTGCTGGCCGCGCAAAGAGCGGGCCGAATCAGCCCGGCCATCGCCATCTCTGGCGCCGACAGCCTCGTCCGTCAGGACGGTCGACCCGAGTGGCGGATCAGCACCACGCTTACGTGGCGGCTCGGCGCTTTCGGTGCGGGTTATTACAACGCCTATGTCGGTGATGTCGAAGACACCGGCGCGACGCTCGCCGATGGCACGACCTGGTTGGTCGACGATCACCTCACACACAATGCTTACTTGCAGTACACGGTCGACTCGCGCGGACCCTTCGATGGATTGCGGATGCGCTTGGGTGCCCGTAATTTGACCAACAAGGATGCGCCGCTCGCCGACAACCCGTTTGGCTACATCGGTGATCTCTACGGCAATCGCGGTCGCTACACTTACCTCTCGCTACGCAAGCGTTTCTGACCCCATGCGCTGGCTGCGGCGTCGCCCACCGGTCCTCGCGCTGCTGACGGCGTGTTGCACGCTGCTCGTTGGTCTCGACGCCGCAGCACAGTCGCGTCCGCTGCTCGAATATCCGAGCATTCACTCGCCGCGGGTGACCCTGCGCGGCATGGTGGTGTCGCAAAACGAAATTGCGAGCCGCGTCGGCAGTCGCATCCTCGAGCAAGGCGGCAACGCGATCGACGCCGCCATCGCCACGGCTTTCGCCTTGGCTGTCACGCTCCCTCGCGCCGGCAATATCGGTGGCGACGGATTCATGACGTTTTATGTTGCTGCAGAACAGCGTGTACATGTCATCGACTTTCGTAGTGTCGCGCCGCAGGCGGCGCGTCTCGAGATGTTCCTCGACGACAAAGGCAAGGAAAGCCCGCGCGCATCCCGCGGCTATCGCGCCCCGGCCGTACCCGGCACGGTTGCAGGACTCGAACTTGCACACCAGAAGTTCGGTCGGCTGCCGTGGAAGAGTCTCGTCGAGCCCGCGCTCGCCCTCGCCCGCGACGGAGTTGAACTCTCGGCTGATGAGGCTTTTGTATTTACTTGGGGACGCGAGCGACTCAAAGAAAGCGCCTCGTCACAGGCCACGTTCTTCAAGAGCGACGGCTCGAATTTTCGTGCGGGCGAAATCCTGCGACAACCTGAACTCGCCTGGTCACTGGAGCAAATCGCCGCAGGCGGCGCGGACGCGTTCTACCGCGGCGAGATCGCTGTCCGCTTCGAAGCCGATATGGCCGCACAGGGCGGTCTGATCACCCGCGCAGATCTTGCCGCGTATCGTGCGGTGCTGCGTGAACCGCTGGTGGGCACTTATCGCGGTCACACGATTTACACCGCACCACCCGCAAGCGCCGGCGGTGCGACGCTCCTCAACATGCTCAATATTCTCGAAAACTTCGAGCTCAAGCCGCTCGGTGCCGGCTCTGCGGCGAGTCTGCATCTGCTCGCCGAGACCATGAAACTCGCCAACGCCGATCGCGTCCGCAACCTCGGTGACACGGACTTCGTTGATGTGCCACTCGAAGGGCTCACCTCGAAGGCCTATGCAAGAGATCGAGCCCGCCTGATCAACCAGCGGCGCGCCAGCACGCCGCGCACACTCGGGGCGGGCGAGCCCTGGCGGTACGAGAGTCCAAGCACCACGCATTTCTCCACGGCCGACAGCGATGGCAATCTGGTGTCGACAACCTATACGCTCGGATCGGATTTCGGTTCGGGCGTCATGATCGCGGGTACCGGTATCCTGCTCAACAATCAAATGAACAACTTCAGCCACGAGCAAGCGTTGCGTGCGGCGCGCACAGGCGAAAAGCCGCCGCTCAACGCGCTGCAACCCGGCAAACGCATGATGTCCACGCAGATGCCGACGCTGGTATTCAAGAACGACCGACCATGGATGGCTGTCGGCACACCGGGCGGCGGCAAGATCGTCGATACGGTGCTGCAACTCCTCATCAACGTCATCGACTTCGATCTCAACATCGATGAAGCGACGCACCAGCCACGTATCTCGCAAGGCTCGGGACGCCTGCTCGTCGAACCCAACTTCAACCCCGACACGCTGTCGTTGCTGCGCAAGCGCGGCCATGACGTCGAAATCGACGAGACCATGGGCAGCGCGCAGTCGATCATGCTCGATCGCGGGTTTTTCCTCGGTGCACCGGATCCGCGTCGTCCCGGCGCTGCGGCGGTGGGCTTCTGATGCGCCGTTTTGCATTGCTACGCACGACCGTCGCCGTACTGATGGCGATGGTCTCCTCTGCAGCATGGTCGCAGACGGCTGCACCGCCGTCCTCCGAGCTCGTCATCGTCAACGCCAGAATCTTTGATGGCCGAGAACTACTGTCCGGCAGCGACTACAGACTGCGGGTCCGCGATGGGCGTATCGCCGCAGTTGAACGCGGTTCGTCGCCGGCCGATCCGACGGCAGCGATCGCGTCCACATTATCGCCCGCCCCAACCTTGATCGATGCGGGCGGACGGCTGGTGATGCCGGGTCTCATCGACGCGCACGTACACCCGTCGATTCCGCTCGGCTTCACTGCGCTGCGCGAGGCAGATCCCAACTACGTTGCAAATCGGGCTGCGATCGAAGCGCGCGGAATCCTGCTGCGCGGGTTCACCAGCATTCGCGACATGGGCGGTCCGAGTTTCGGACTCAAGCAAGCCATCGACGAAAGCCTCATCGAGGGACCGCGAATTTTCCCTTCGGGCGCCATGGTCAGCCAGACGAGTGGCCACGGCGATTTTCGCTCGCGCGCTACAACCGCGCTGCCAATCGGTAGCCGCGATGTGATGGAACAACGCGGCTACGGCGCAATCGCCGACGGCGAAGATGCGGTACTCACGGCCGTTCGCGAGCAGTTGCGCAGCGGCGCTTCGCAAATCAAGGTTGCGGCCGGTGGCGGTATCTCATCAGCTTACGACCCCATAGACAGCGTCCAATACCTTGAGGCGGAACTGCGTGCCGCCGTGCGCGCTGCCGCAGACTGGGGCACCTATGTCGCGGTGCATGCCTATACCCCTGCGGCCATCCGTCGATCCGTGGAAGCCGGAGTTCGCAGCATCGAGCACGCCCATCTCATCGATGAGTCCACCATGAAGCTCATCGCTGATCGCGGCGTTTTTCTCTCGCCACAAGCCTATGTGTTCGGCGGTGCGTTTCCACTGACCGGCAAAGGCGCCGACATCGCCGTCGGCCTCGATCGAATGATGCAGCTCGCCAAAAAACACGGCGTCAAGATCGCTTTTGGTACGGATGTGTTCGGCGCGTCGCGCGTCTTCGGCTGGCAATCCAAGGAATTCGGCGCTCGCCTGCGCTGGTTCACGCCGCTCGAAATCCTGCGCCAGGCCACCTCGATCAACGGCGAATTACTCGCGCTCAGTGGGCCCCGCAATCCCTACGGCGCCGCGCCGCTCGGCGTGATCCGTGAGGGCGCTTGGGCAGACCTGCTGATTGTCGAAGGCGACCCGCTCGTGGATCCGCGCCTGCTCGAGGATCCGCAGAACAGCCTGCGGCTTATCCTCAAGAACGGCAGCATCGTCAAGAACACCCTCCCATGAGCGAGATCCGCGTCCATCATCGTACCTGCCATCTGTGCGAAGCGATGTGCGGCGTCGAAATCAAGACCGAGGGATCAAAGATTCTGTCGATTCGCGGCGACGATCAGGATCCTTTCAGTCGCGGTCATATCTGTCCCAAGGCGTTAGGCCTGAAAGATGTTCATGAAGACCCGGATCGTCTGCGCCTGCCGGTCCGACGCACGAGCGAGGGTTGGCAGGAGATTTCCTGGAACGAGGCGTTCGATGAAGTCGCTCGGCGGCTCGTCGGCCTCCAAAAGCAGCATGGTCACGATACGATCGCGAGCTATATCGGCAATCCGCAGGTTCACAGTTTCAGCGGCCTGATCGGCGGCGCAAAATTCCTGCGCACGCTGCGCAGCCGGAATCGATTTTCGGCCACCTCCGTCGATCAGTTGCCGCATCACTTCGCGGCCTTCTTTCTTTTTGGGCACCAACTGATGATTCCGGTGCCGGACATCGATCGCACGGATTTCTTTCTAGTTCTCGGCGCGAATCCCGTAGTCTCGAACGGCAGTTTGATGTCGGCACCGGATGTCGCCAAACGCCTCAAGGCGTTGCGCGCCCGTGGCGGCAAACTGATCGTCATCGATCCTCGACGAACCGAAACGGCAGAGCTTGCCGATCAGCACCACTTCATTCGTCCCGGAAGCGATCCTTGGCTACTGCTCGCCTTGCTGCAGGTGATCTTCGAGGAAGGTCTCGAGTCCCCCGGCCGACTCGCGCCGCTGCTCGACGGTCTAGAGCGATTGCGCGACCTGTGCCGACCGTACACGCCACAGCGTGCCGCGGCACACACCGGCATCGATGCCGAGGCAATACGCCAGTTGGCACGCGACTTCGCAGCCGCTGGGTCAGCGATCTGTTACGGACGCATGGGGGTTTCGACGCAGTCGTTTGGCGCCCTTTGTCAGTGGCTGATCCATTTGCTGAATATCGTCACCGGCAACCTCGATCGTGAGGGCGGATCGATGTTCACGCAGCCCGCCCTCGATGCGCTCGGCCTCGCCTCCGGCTTCGGTCAAAAAGGTTCTTACGCAAAAAGGCGAACCCGCGTCCGCGGCCTGCCGGAATTCGGCAGCGAATTTCCGGTGGCAGCGCTGGCCGAAGAAATCCTCACGCCCGGCGAAGGACGTATTCGCGCACTCGTCACTGCGGCGGGCAATCCGGTGCTCTCCACACCCAACGGGCGACAGCTCGAGCGGGCTCTGGAAAAACTCGACTTCATGGTATCGGTGGATTTCTACATCAACGAAACCACACGCCATGCGCACATCATTTTGCCGCCGACCTTTGGTCTCGAGCGTGATCACTTCGATCTCATTTTCCACATGCTGGCCATTCGCAACACGGTGAAGTACTCGCTGCCAGTATTCGACAAGTCACCGAACGCACTACACGACTGGGAAATCTTCGATCGATTGATCGAAAACATCGAAAAGATCGACCCGGCGCGCCGTCCGCCGCTCGCGAAACGCCTGCTGTCGCGCTGGCTGACCCCGCGACGCAGTATCGCCCTCGGGATTCGGCTCGGCCCGCGGGGCGCAGGCTGGAATCCGTTCGCGGGCAAGCTCTCGCTTGGCCGGATCCTGCGGCATCCGCACGGCATCGATCTTGGACCGCTCGAGCCGTGTCTGCCCGCTCGATTGCAGAGCCGAAACGCACGCATCGATCTGCTGCCGCAGGCACTGGTGGCGGACCTCGAGCGCCTCGAGCATGCGGATGCAGCGAGCGCGGCACCCGTGCTGCGCTTGATCGGCCGCCGCGATCTGCGCACCAACAACTCCTGGATGCACAATTCGCATCGCATGGTGAAAGGCCCGCTGCGTTGCACCTTGCTGATTCATCCCGATGATGCGGCCGCTCGAGCCCTCGGCCCCGGCGAACTTGCCACCGTCCAATCTCGCGTCGGCCAGATCAGTCTGCCGATCGAGATCAGCACCGACATGATGCCGGGCGTGGTCAGCATTCCGCATGGTTGGGGGCATCACCGTCCCGGCATTCGACTCAGGGTCGCGCAAAGTCACGCCGGGGTCAGTGCCAACGATCTGACCGACGAGACCTTCATCGATACGCTCTGCGGCAATGCCGCCTTGAATGGCGTGCCGGTAACCGTCAGCAAGGCTTAAGCCAAGCACCAAAATCGCGTAATCTCGCCGCATTCTCGGGCTGCGGAGATCCGCATTTCGCGGTATGCGCGTGCACAACTTTCAGAGAGGTTTGGCGGTCTGGTTGCTCGCGGGCCTGTTGGCCGCATGTTCCGGAGGCAGCGCCTCCGTTCAGGACAGAACGACCGCCGCGTCGAGTGGCGGGACGAGTGGCACTCCGGCGATCGTCACTACCAATGCTCCGCCGCCGGCGACGAACGGTTTCGTTGCCCTGACTTTATCGGCGCGGCCACGACAGTTTTCGGCCGATCGAAACTGTCCGCCGTTTCTGGAATATGGCTCACCCTCGCTGTCGGTGGATTTTCTTTGTCGAACCGGATTCGCCATCGGTCATGACCCGACGACCCGCACGCCCGCGTGGGTGATCGAGCGACTCGGACTCGCCTCGCTCAACGGCGGCGTGGAACGCACCGATAATTTTCGTGCCGACCCGGACCTGTCCCCGGGTCGTCGGGCAGAGCTTGAGGATTACGCGGGCTCCGGATTTGATCGAGGACATATGGCTGCGGCCGGTAACCTGACTTGGAGCAATCAGGCCATGGTCGAAAGTTTCTATCTGTCGAACATTGCACCGCAGAATCCGACGCTCAATCGGGGCGCATGGGCAAGACTCGAGACCGATATCCGCAACTGGGTTCTCGAGCGCACCGATCTCTTGGTGATCACCGGACCGGTATTCGGCACGCAGGACGCCGTGATTGGCCGTTCACCGGTGCGCGTTCCCGTCGCCTTCTACAAAATCGTTTTCGACCCCTCGCGACGCGAGGCAGTAGGTTTCGTGTATCCGAACTCGCCACCGACCTCGAATGATCCGGCGGATTATCGCGTGCCCGTCGAACAAATCGAGAGAACGACCGGCCTCGCCTTCATCAGTCGCCGTCAGTGAGTCTCCTGCGCGAGTGAGCAAGGCGCCAGCGCTTTCGCTACCATCGCCCGAGTTCGCTTCACGGAGTTCCCATGCGTCACCTCACCGCTTTGATCATTGGCTTGATGCTGCTGGCCACAGCCTCGGCGTCGACTCCCGTTCCGCGCGCCGTGGTGCTCAACGAGCGCCTCGAGAGCCCCTGGGGTATCGCGTTCCTGCCGGACGGACGAATGCTCATTACCCAGAAACGCGGCTCCATCGCCGTGCTGAGCGCTGACGGGCGACGGATCGAGACGACACTGACCGTGCCCACACCGGTGGTCGCACGCGGGCAAGGTGGTCTGCTCGGTCTTGCGATCGATCCTGACTTTGCGCGCGACCCTTGGGTTTACTGGGCCTATTCCGAGGCGGGCACCGGCGCTGAGGCCGACAAGGCTGGCACAGCCATTGCCCGCGCGCGGCTGCGCGACAACACCCTGACCGACCTGCAGGTCATCTACCGTCAGTCGCCCAAGGTCACGGGCGCGGGCCACTTTGGTGCCCGCATCGTTTTCCTGCCGGACGAAACGATGTTCGTGACACTCGGTGAACGACAGAAACTCAATCCGGCTCAGGATCTCGATGGCACGCTCGGCAAGGTCATCCGCATCAACCGCGATGGCAGCGTGCCGACTGGCAACCCGGGCGTGAGCAAAACGCACCCGGAAATCTGGAGCCTCGGTCACCGTAATCCGCAAAGCGCGGCGCTGCGGCCGGGCACGACGGAGCTGTGGGTGGTCGAACACGGTCCGCAGGGCGGGGACGAGCTCAATCGGGTTCTGCCCGGTCGCAACTACGGCTGGCCAGTCGTGAGCTACGGGTGTCCTTACGGCGCACCGAAGGGAGAGGCCTGCCGCATCGGCGGCGGACCGCATGCGCCGCGTTTCGAGGAGCCGGTCAGTACATGGGTCCCCGTGTCGATCGGCCCCTCCGGAATGATCTTCTACTCGGGACGGCGCTTCCCGCAGTGGAAAGGTGATGTTTTCATTGGCGCCCTCGTCGGCACGGCACTGTGGCGCGTGCGCCTCGACGGCAATACGGAGGCCAGCCGCGAGCGGCTGTTCGGTGATCTCGGCGGACGCATTCGCGATGTGGTCGAAGGACCCGATGGTTGGCTCTATCTCGTGACCGAAGCGGGCAAACTGATCCAGATCAGAGATTAGCCCGTGATTCTGAGAGATCGCGTCGCACTCATCACCGGCAGCTCCTCCGGCATAGGTCGTGGCGTAGCGCTCGCCATGGCGGCCGCGGGCGCCGATGTCATCATCAATCACCCGAGCGATATCGAGCGTGAGGCCGCCGAAGAAGTGGCGCGACATGTGCGGTTGCTCGGTCGGCGTGCACTCGTATTGCGCGCTGACGTCAGCGATCCAGCGCAGGTCGAGGCGATGGTCACCGCGACCCTCGCCGAGTTCAACGGTCTGCATATTCTAGTGAACAATGCCGGGATCGCCATTGCCGGTGCCGCCCACGAAATGCCGGTGGAATCATGGGATCGCGTGATCGCCGTACACCTGCGCGGCACATTCTTGATGACGCGCGCCGTGCTGCCACACATGTACGCGAGTGGTCATGGCCGCATCATCAACACGGCCTCCCAACTCGCCTACAAAGGCGCGCCAGGCTTCACGGCCTATACGGCGGCCAAAGGCGGCATTCTCTCTTTCACGCGCTCGGTGGCGCTCGAGATCGGCGCCCGCGACATCACCATCAATTGCGTAGCTCCCGGCGCCACGCACACGCCGATCCTTGCCGACGTACCGCCCGCCCTCCTCGAGGAGATTCGCCAGGCGATCCCGCTCGGTCGTATCGCCGAGGTCGATGATATCGCGCCGAGCTATGTCTTTCTCGCGAGCGCTGCGGGTCGCCACTATCAGGGTCAGTGCCTGAGTCCGAACGGCGGAGACGTTTTTCTTTGAACGACCCGGCATTGCCAGCCATTCATCTCGAAGGCGTCTTGCGGACGCCCGAGCGGTGTTTCGCGGGTATCCGCGATTTCCCGTATTCGGTGCACTACACCTTCGTGGGCGGCCTACGCATCGCCTGCGTGGACGAAGGGCCTCGCGATGCTGCGCCTGTGTTGTTGCTGCATGGCGAGCCGACTTGGTCATATCTCTATCGCAAGATGATTCCGCCGCTGCTCGCCGCCGGTCATCGTGTCGTGGCGCCCGATCTCGTCGGCTTCGGCCGTTCCGATAAGCCGTCACACCCCGCCGACTACTCGTATCACAATCACGTCTCCTGGATGAATGCGTGGCTTGTGGCAATGAACCTGCGCGAGATCACACTCTTTTGCCAGGACTGGGGCTCACTGATCGGTCTGCGCATGCTGACGCAGGCCCCGGAGCGCTTCGATCGCGCGGTGCTCGCCAACGGCGGCTTGCCGACTGGCGCGCATGGCAGCGTCCCGCCAGCGTTCAAGCTCTGGCGTGCTTTTGCGCGCTGGAGCCCGTGGTTTCCGATAGGCCGCATCGTCGCGAGCGGTTGCGCCAAAGGACTCTCGCCCGAGGAAATCGCCGCCTATGACGCGCCGTTTCCGACGCGGCGTCATCGTCTCGCGGCCCGGCTTTTCCCGCGCTTCGTCCCCACGACGCCGAGCGATCCCGAGCGCATCGCCAACGAAGAAGCATGGCGCGTGCTCGAAAGCTGGCACAAACCCTTCCTCACGCTCTTCAGCACCCGCGATCCGATCACCCGCGGTGGCGAACGGATCTTTCAGAAAAAGGTGCCGGGTGCAGCCGGTCAGCCCCACACGCTGATCCGCGGTGCCGGTCATTTTCTGCAAGAAGACAAGGGTGAAGAGCTCGCTCAAAAAATTCATGAGTTCGTCATGGCGACTCTGCGATGAATCTGGATCCCGGCATGATGTGGTTGCTTGGGCTGGTCGGTCTTTATGCGGTTTTTCTGCTTTGGTACGGAGGTCGAACGCACCCGTTGTCGGGCGCTGAAGTACAGGCGTTCCTCGATCTCATGAGGCGGCAGGGTCTCGACCGAGACGATCCCGATCTCTATGCCGCGCTCGAAAGATTGCTCGGGCAGGACGATGGCCGTGAATTCCTGATGCTCAACCTCATCCACTATCGCGACAAGGCGGCCTATCCGCCCGAAATGAACTTCGGCGACAGCGCCATCGAAGCGGATCGACGCTACGCGCGTGCTTTTTTCCCGTGGTTGCTGCGCTACGGCAATGTGCCGGTGTTCATCGCAAGACGCAGCGGCTCCTTCATTGAGCCCGCCAATACCGAGCACTGGCACGTGGTGGCGATGATCCGCTACCGCAGCCGCCGCGATTTCATCCGCAGCGCCGCTGCGGTCGCCGGCAAGCAGATCATGGTCCACAAATGGGCCGCTATCGAGACCACCCATGTTTTCCCGATCCGTCCAATCTTTTCGTTCATTGCCGTGAGACTCGTTGCCGCGACCGTGTTGGCAGTCGTGGCGCTGATCGCCTGGAACCTCTGAGCCGTGATGTACCCCAGAACCCGAACAAGGACACCGAGCATGAATCGCGCTGCCAAAGTTTTCACTTGCGCTGCCATCGTTGGCCTTGCGCTGCAGTTGGGTCTCGGTACGGCGCTGGCTGCCAATGGCTTGCGAGCCGAAATTCGACGCACGGCTTACGGCGTGCCGCATATCACGGCCAGCGACCATGCCGGACTCGGCTATGGCATCGGTTACGCCAGTGCCGAAGATAATCTTTGCGAGCTCATGGAGCGCATGCTGACCGTACGCGGTGAACGAGCGAAGTATCTGGGTGTCGGGGAAGCCGACGCCAACGTGAAAAGCGATCTTTATTACCGATTGGTCGGGCATGCGGACCGACTGGAACCGCTCCTTGCGGGGCCGGTGGATTCACCCGACACCCCTTCGCCCGATGCACGCGCGTTGCTGCAGGGTTTCGTGTCCGGGGTCAACCGCTACCTGCGGGATACGGGGGTCGACCGACTGCCCGACCCGCGTTGTCGCGGTGCGGCGTGGGTGCGACCGCTCGAGACCAAAGATTATTGGCGAAGCATCCTCGTGGGGCAGATGCCGTTCCAGATGGCGGGGATCGTCAACGCAGCGCCACCTCAGACCACCCTCTCGACACCGCCGACGACCTTGCGCTTGCCGATCGCAGACGACGCGCTGCCCGACCCGCAGCAACTCGGCTCCAACGCCTACGGCCTCGGCAAACTTGCCACCACGGGAGGCCGCGGCGCGCTACTCGCCAATCCGCACTATCCGTGGGACGGCATCAATCGCTTCTACCGTATGCACCTCATGATCCCCGGCAAGCTCAACGTGGTTGGCGCGGGACTCATGAACACGCCGCTTGTGGGCATCGGCCATACGGCAGACATCGCATGGACGCATACGGTATCGACCGCCAGGCGCTTTGGTTATTTTGAGCTCACTTTGGATCCGCAGGATCCAACGCGTTATCTCTTCGAAGGTCGATCTGTAGCGATGCAGCGCGTACCTCTCACGATCGAGGTCAAGACTGATAGCGACATCATCCGCCTCGAGCGCACTTTGTACTTGACCCATTACGGCCCGGTGCTCGCTACCGAGACTTTTCCTTGGACGACAACCACGGCGTTCGCGCTTGCCTTGCCGCCGCAGGGCCTGCGTATCGTCGATCAATACCTTGCAATCTGGCAGGCACGAAACGTCCGCGAATTGCGTGCGGCGCTAGCGCGTCATCAGGCCACGGGATTCAACACGACTGCAGCGGATTCAACGGGCGAAAGTTTCTTTGGTGACATGGGCATGATTCCGCACGTCACCCACGCCCACGCCGAACGCTGCAGCCGTTCGTCGCTCGCGCGCACGCAGTGGAGCAAGCAGCGCATCGCCGTGCTCGATGGGTCTCGCAGCGATTGCGCTTGGGGGCGCGATCCGGACTCAACGGCACCCGGCATCTTCGGCGCCGCGGCGGCACCGCAGATCTTTCGCGAAGACTTCGTCTCGCAGAGCAACGACAGCCATTGGCTGACAAATCCCGCAGCGCCGCTTGTCGGGTATTCACCGATGTACGGCGATGAGCGTACGCCGCGTAGCCTGCGCACGCGACTCGGACTCGACATCATCGCCAAGCGTCTGAACGGCGAGGACGGTCTGCCGGGTCGCGGCTTCAACCGCGACACCCTCCAAGCAGCGCTCTACAACAACCGTCACTTGGGCGCTGAGATCGCTCGCGACGATCTCGTGACGCTCTGCAGGCAGGTTTCTCCCGGCAAGCCCTGCGATGCGCTCTCGAGCTGGGATATGAAGGTCAATCTCGAGAGTCGCGGCGCGCATGTTTTTCATTTGTTCGCCGAAGCGGGTGGCCTGAAGTTCGACAACGAATTCGATGCCGAGAAACCCCTGCTCTGGCCGCGCCGACTCGATACCGGACATTCATTGGTCAGCGTGGCACTTGCCAAGGCAATCGCTCGTCTTGACGACTGGCAACTGCCTGCCGATGCGCGCTGGGGCGATGTTCAGTCCGAAACGCGTGGCACAGAGCGCATCCCGATACATGGCGGCTCCGGCACCGAAGGCGTTTTCAATGTCATCCAGGCCGACAGCCCGCAACCTGCTTTGGGCTGGACGAGCATCCGCACCGGCGCAAGTTTCGTGATGGCGGTGGAGTTCACCGACCGCGGTCCGCGCAGCAGCGGCCTGCTGACATATTCGCAATCAACCAACGTCGAATCCGCGCACCACTCCGATCAAACTCGCGCCTATTCGCAGAAGGTTTGGGACGATTTATTGTTTTTGCCGCAGGCTGTTCGACGCGCCACGTTGTCAAAAAAACAGTTGTGCGAATGACGATCAAGACTTACGCCTGAGAACCTGCGTAACGCTGGGTTGACACTCTCGTACATTCGGCGACGATTTTCCTTGAATGTCCTCTCGGCGAGGTCCACTCTCGACTCATTGAGGGGGGTTCTCGGGGCGAGTCGATGATCTGCGCACGCCGGACACTTCCGGCGTGACGCAGATCGTCGCCGTCACCTCGAAACCTGCAGTTCTCGCAGCAGCGTCTCGGCGAGTACTGACGGGTAATATTCCAACCGTCCTTTGCGCGCCTGCTCGACGAAAGCGATCAGTTCGGCGCGATCCTGATTCACGGCGCAACCCTTGAAGCGACCGTTCAGCACGAAGGCCGGATAGCCGAGTTGCCCTGCGAGACGCCCCCAAATGCCCGACTCGCGAATCAGTTCGCCCGCGCGACAGGCATCTTTACGTGCTTCGTATGCACCAGAAAGATAAAGATATCCGGTGACGAACAGCGCCTGCGGATAGTTGGTGGCTGCGGCGCGCTCGATGTGCGGCACGGCCTCGCCCACCTTTCCGGCATAGGTGAGGACGCGCGCGAGCTGATAAGACACGCGCGGATTTTTCGGGTCCTTGACGAGCTCTGCCTGGCAGGCTGCGATGGCCGCCTCGTTTTTCACATCCCGCGTCGCCACACCAGGCCCGACGCGAAAGGGATCGTCCGGATGCCCGGCCAACCGATCGCACTCGGTGACGGCCTGGGAATAGGGTGTCGGATCCCACTGCTTGAACTCGAGCGCGTGGGCCATCGGCAGACTAGCTGTGGCCAAGACGCACCACCAAAGATTTCGCAGTTTTTTCATGATCATCATTCTCCGAGCTGAGAGTTCGCTGCAGGGTAAATGAGCGGTGAGTCCGGCCCGATCGGCAGGCCGAAGGTCAGCCACACGCCGAATACCACGGACCAGCCGATGAGAAAGGTCACCGAGTACGGCAGCATCACCGCGACGATCGTGCCGAGACCCGTGCGCGGCTCATATTTTTGGAAGAACGCGATGATCAGCGCGAAGTAACTCATCATGGGCGAGATGATGTTGGTGACGCTGTCGCCAACGCGATATGCGGTCTGGGTCAACTCGGGCGAGTAACCGAGCAACATGAACATCGGCACGAAGACCGGGGCCATCAACGCCCACTTTGCCGAGGCCGAGCCCATCAACAAATTGATTGAGGCCGTCAGCAGAATGAACGATGCAAAGAGCGGGATCGCCGGCAAGCCAAGGGTCTTCAAGGCCTCAGCGCCATTAACCGCAAAAATCAGCCCGAGCTGTGTCCAGTTGAAGAAGGCCACGAACTGCGCGGCAAAGAAAACCAGCACGAGATACCCGCCCAGGGTTGCCATGCTCGCGCTCATGCCCTTGATGACATCGCTGTCGTTGCGGATCGTGCCCGCGCCGATACCGTAGGCGAGCCCGCTCACCACGCCGAAGAGGAAAATGATCGCCACCACACCCGAGAGCAGGGGCGAATTGAGCAGATCCCCATTCGTCGGGTTACGCAGAAAGCCGGCGCCGGGCAGCACGCCCGCCGGCAACATCGCGAGCACCAACAACAGCGTCAGTCCCAACGTCGCCCAGCCCGCATAACGCAGCCCACGTCGCTCCTCGGCAGAGAGCGACTGTGCAAACGACGAATCGTCGGTTTCGCCGATCGGCCGGTCATCCGGGA
>Ga0172372_10001379_pt1 | contig 37696 bp, 32 predicted proteins | sample LakKiv5m_2_FD_114544 | JGI IMG/M metagenome (GOLD analysis project Ga0172372, IMG submission 114544) | Freshwater microbial communities from Kabuno Bay, South-Kivu, Congo - kab_092012_9.5m | ecosystem: Environmental > Aquatic > Freshwater > Lake | place: Democratic Republic of the Congo...
AACGTTGTTTAGTCACACCAAAGTGTGGGCGAATTCGATTCGTCCACACTTTCTTGTGGACGAATCGAAGCTTAAGTGTTCAAATGAGGTCTTTCAAGTCTCTTTCTCATGAGCCCCTCCGATTCTTCAAAATCAGCTCCGGAAGTCAAGTCGTGGGTTCGCCGGGTGGTCGAGGCTTCGGGGGTGGAAGTGCCGCCGACTGGCCGAGGTGAGACCACGCTCGGTTGGTGGGGCGTTGAAATGGCCCGATTCCTCGGCTTTTGCCGCCGTTTGCCTGGCGGGACGGAACTCCCGGCAGCTTTGGAAGGTTACGGTCGTTTTCTGAAATCTTCGGACCCTCCGCCCGCCGACTGGCGGCTGGACCAAGCGAGGGAGGCGCTGCGTTGTTTCCGGAAGGGAATCGAAAACTGGTCGATCCGGGTGGCGATTTCGGAGGAGGGGGCAGAGGGATCGGAGGGATCGGAACCGGTCGAGGTCACGTTCCGAATCCGCACCCGCGGACACGACGCTCCCGTGGGCGAATGTGACCGCTCCGCCCTGCCTCCCGCGATTCTGAGCGCGGACGCGGAGACGCTCTTGGTGATGGCGGAGCGGCAACTGTCGGTGAGGCGCTATGCCCGGCGCACTGCCGAGACCTATCTGGGCTGGATCCGGCGTTACCTTTCGTGGATCGGCGAGCGAAGCCAGCGCCCCGACTCGGAAGGGGCGGTGAAATCCTTTCTCGAGTTTCTGGCGCTGGAGCGAAAAGTGAGCGCCGCCACCCAGAATCAGGCGCTGAGCGCGTTGCTGTTCCTGGTGGAAAAGGTGATGAACGGGGAACTCGGTGATCTGGATGCGGTGAGGGCAAAACGCTCGCGGCATCTTCCGGAGGTGCTCAGCCGCGAAGAGGTCCATCGCCTCCTCGCGGCCACGGAGGGAATCACCGGGCTCTACCTGCGCCTCCTCTACGGGACGGGACTGCGGCAGATGGAGGGATTGCGTCTCCGCGTCAAGGATGTGAGCGTGGAGCGCCGGACGGTGATGGTGCGGAGTGGCAAGGGGGGGAAGGACCGAAGGGTCATGTTGCCCGAGATTCTCGTTCCGGAAATCACGCGTCATCTCGAATGGCTCGAGATCCTGTGGAGGCGCGATCGCGATGATGCCGTCGAAGGCGTCTGGATGCCCGAGGCGCTCGATTTGAAGTCTCCGAATCTCGGAAAGACGCTGGACTGGCAATGGTTGTTCCCCTCAAGCCAGGTGAGCGAGGATCCGGTGGCGAAACTCGTGCGACGCCATCACCTTCACGAAAACAGCGTGGCAAAAGCCCTGCTGCGAGCCAAAGAACTGGCAGGCATTCACAAGAAGGTGGGGTGTCATACCTTGCGGCATTCCTTCGCGACCCACCTCCTCGAAGCCGGTGCGGACATCCGTTCGCTGCAGGATCTGCTCGGACATCAAAGCGTGGAGACGACGCAAATTTATACACACGTCACGAACGCGGGCGGGATTGGGGTGCGGAGTCCCTTGGATTTCTGAGGTAGGCTGAACCCCTGCGAAGCGAAGCCGACAGGGACGCCGACGCTCCGAGGGAGCCGCGTAAGCGAAAAGAGGGGGTGATCGGAAAGCCGACCTCCGTCTTCCGACGTCCGACTTCTGTCCTCTGACTTGACTTCGCTACGCTCCGTCTATCCGCTTCGCGTATTCCGAACTCACCCTTCCACTGGAACGGGACCCCAGCGATAGATCCCGTCGGCCCAGCCGGGGCCGGTGTAACGGGCACCGTCGAGGATCCTGGCCCAGAGGAAGCGACCGGACTTTTTCAATTGGATCCGCGCCCGCACTTCTCCCTCCGGCACCTCGGGATCGGGATGGAGGTAGTCCACGGTCCAGTCGTCGCTGCCGCGCACCCGTTTGATCTCGGCCGCGGGAAGGTCGAGGCTGAAATCGCTGCCCATCGCCTCGAGATCGCCACGCTGCCAGCCGAAACCGATCCGATACGACCCGTCGGCGCGGGCGCGCAGGGTAACGCCGCCTCCGAATCCGTCGTCGTAGTTTCCGCCTCCGTCGGGAGGCACGACGCCCTCGGGGGGCGGTTGTTGGAAAAACGCGATCGCCTGTCCGGTCGTTTCGATCAGGGTAAAGACCTCATCAGCGGTCGGGGCGGTGGGGGCCGGAGCCGCTTCAGTCGAGACCTGTCCGCGATGGATCCATCGATCCCGCAAAACCGGCCAGCGGAGGTTCCATTCCTTGACGTTGGGATCCTGCGACGTTCCCCACGCCTTCTGCGCCTTGCTCAGGGCGTTTTCGGCGACTTTCAGTTCCTTCTGAGCGAGGGAGAGGCGCTTTTCTTCGGAAAGGCGCCGGTATTCCCCGAGGAATCCCTCGTCGGCCGGTTCGGTCTGGTCGGGAGCAAACCCGATCTCGAGCCTCCCGCCGCCTTTGGCAAAAAACTTCGCTCCCGGTGCCTCGTCCTCGCCAATGATGCGCGAGAAGATCACCTCGTTTCTTTCCTTCGCACCTTCGCCCTGCCAAATCGAGAAAAAGCCCGGGTCGCCGGGAAAACGGACCTCTACCCGCACTTTCGCGGGATCGGTCTCGTCGAGGCGCACGATGCGGCCGGATTCTTCGTCGTGGTAGTGGCGCACCGTCTCGACCTCGTCCGCAGCCGGGACCGCGCCAGCCACTGAAATGATCCAGCCGACGAGGAGGGAGGCGACGAGACGGGAGGAATGCATGGGGGGCAACGATACCGTCCCGTTATCACAGCGATACCAAAATTCAATTACCGTTTTAGAACCCAAGGGCGGAAGCTTCTTCGTAATCCTGACAGTCCCCATTTCAAATGATCAGCCCACTCCAGACCGACGTTCTCATTATTGGTGCCGGCCCTTCGGGTTGCAGCGCAGCGGCCATCCTTGCCGGAAAGGGACACCGTGTCCTCATTCTCGAACGCGAGCGTTTTCCCCGCTACAAGGTCGGGGAGTCGCTCATTCCGTTTACCTACCAGCCGCTCGAGCGCATCGGCATGATCCCCAAAATGAAGTCTTCGCACTTCATGAAGAAATACAGCGTCTGCTTTGTTCAGGCGGACGGACGGGCATCGGATCCGTTCTATTTCTTCAACCGCTATGACCGCGACACCATCGCCCAGAGCTGGCAGGTGTTGCGCTCGGAGTTCGACGTGTTGATGCGGGACAATGCCATCGAGAAGGGCGCGGAGGTGCGCGAGGGCGTGACGGTGAAAGACCTCGTTTATGAGGGTGACCGGGTGGTCGGGGTCAAGGCCGTTTCCGCCGAAGGGGAGGCTTTCGAGGTTCGTTCTGTGATGACTCTTGATTGCACCGGAAAGGAGGCTTTCGCTTCAAATCGCCGCGCCTGGCGGGTGGGGGATCCCTACCTGAACAAGGTCGCGGTCTGGACCTACTACGAGGGCGCCAAACGCGATGAGGGAATCGACGAGGGTGCGACCACGGTGGCATTCGTCCCCGAAAAAGGATGGTTCTGGTACATCCCGCAACATGATAACCGGGTCAGCGTCGGAGTCGTCGCCGAAGGAAAATACCTGACCCGCGACGGGGTGAAGGATCCCAAGGCGATCTTCGAGCGTGAGATCGGAAACAATCCCTGGATCGCTGATCACCTCGCTTGCGGCCAACAGGTCGGAGAGCATTACCTCACGAGCGAATATTCCCGTCACTCCAGGTATGGCGCGGCCCCCGGCCTGCTCCTCGTTGGTGATGCGTTTGCCTTCCTTGATCCGGTCTTCAGCAGCGGGGTGATGTTGGCGCTCAAAAGCGGCGTGATGGCGGGCGATTACGTTCATGATGGGCTCGTCAGTGGCGACCTTTCGCCTTCTCATTTCAACGGCTACAGCCAGGCTCTCAGGGAAGGCATTGAGAACATGCGGAAGCTCGTCTACGCCTTTTACGATCCTGATTTCTCGTTCCGCGATCTTGTCAAACGCTACCCGGAGATGTCTGGCGAATTGACCGACTGCCTCTCCGGCGACGTGAACCGCGACTTCTCCGAACTCTGGTCGAAGGTCAGCGAGTTCGTCGAACTTCCCGAGGATTTGCCCTACGGAGCACCGCTCGAAGCGGCGTGATCAAGGGGCACCAGGTATCACCTTCACCGATTGCAGCCATTCCATCGCCTGGCCGGGCCAGACCTTGGCGTCGCCCTCGCAATGCAGACCGTAGCCATGGCCGCCGGTCGGATAGTGGAGAAAGCGGTGCTCCACCTTAGTCTCGGTCAGGGCCGCCGCGTAGACCCGGCTTCCGGTGATGTAAGATTTGTCGTCGTCGGTGTGCACGATGAGGGTTGGGGGAATCTTTGCGCCGAGAATCAGATCGGGGGAAACGCTTCCCTTTCCGTCGTCGAGGTAGGCGGGATAGATCAGCATGGCAAAGTCGGGGCGGGCGCTTTGTTCGTCGATCACATCGATCGCGGGGTAGGTCGCTTCGGCAACGGAGGTGCTCGCGCGTGCCGAGACGTGTCCCCCGGCAGAAAAGCCGATGATCCCGATCTTCGCCGGGTCGATCGCTAGTTCCGTCGCGCGCGACCGCACCACGCGGATGGCGCGCTGCAGATCCTGGAGCGCTCCCTCGCGATTATCGGGCGTCCGGTATTTGAGGACGAGAGCGGTGATGCCCGCCTCATTCAGCCACTTCGCGATGGCCGAACCCTCCTTGTCCACGACGACGTAGCGATAGCCTCCGCCCGGACAAACGATCACCGCCGGAGCCGGTTTCCCAACCGCACGCTTCGCCGGATGGAGCTCGAGGGTGGGACGGCTGATGTTCGTGATGCGCATGAAGCCATCCTTCCGAGGGACGAGGGCTTCGGCTTCCGTCGCGGCTTTCCCCGGCATCTTGCCCTCGGGCCAGACCTCGATCAGGGGATTGGCGGAAAGCAGGGTGGGGAAGGCAAGGAGGGAGAGGAAGGAAAGAGTGATGCGATGCATGTAATTGCTGGTCTATTCTTGCGAAACACAGATTCTAGAGCCGACCCCGTTCTTGGATTGATTGGCGTGTTTCAAAGAAGGGTCGCCTGAAGCTCGCGTAACCGCCCGAAATCGTTTCGCGGCCCCATTGCGTATGAAGAATGGCGATCATTACTCGACTCCGAGCTGAACTCGCTGTGCAAAACAAGGTGAGCAACAGAATACCGCATAGGAGTTTTGGAGCCGTTCAAACGAGAGTGGAGAATCGTTACTTTCAGGCCCTGGGGTGTGGGACCCAACTCACTTCTTCACCGCCTCCAGCCGCTCCTTGATCTCCGTATTCTTTGGATCCAGATCGAGCGCTCTCGTGAAATACTCGGCGGCAAAATCCTTTTCATTCAGCTTGGCGAGGGTCTGGCCGAGGTGGTCGAGGATGACGGGATCGGGCTCTTCGAGGAGGCGTTCCGCCTTCTTGAGCTCGAGGAGGGCGCGGGGGTAGTTGGCCTTTTGGAAATGATACCAGCCCACCGTGTCGGCGATGGCACCGTTTTCGGGGTCGAGCTCGGCTGCCTCGAGGGCGAACTTGCCGGCCTCGTCGAGCTTCTCTCCGCGCTCGATCCACATGTAGGCGACGTAGTTGAGGACGGTGGCTTTGAACTCCGGGTTCTCGGCTTCGGACTTGCTCTTCTCGATCAAGTCGAGGGTCTTGCGGAAGAGCGGCTCGGCTTTGTCGAACTGCCCGGCTCGCTCGTGGGCGGAGGCGTAGCGGAAGTAGAAGGTTTCGTTGAGGAGCTCGGCGTCGTCTTTGGCGAGGGTGATGGTCTTTTCAAACTGTCCGATGGCGTCGGGCCAGCGTTCGGCACGGGCGAGTGAAAAGGTGAGGAGGTAGGGGAACTCGGCAGACTCGGGGAACTTTTTGGCCGCCTCCTCGATAAAGGAATTGGCCGCCTCGACTTGTTCGCTCTCGATCATGAGCCGGGCCACGGCAGCATATTCGGGCGCCTCGCCTTTTTCGATTTCAAGGAGCTTCTTGAGCAGGGGGATGGCGGCCGAGACCCGGTCGTTGCGGAGCTGGAGACCCACGACCCGCCGGATCAGGTCGGCGTTGTTGCCGTCTTTTTTCAGAAGCCCCTCGAGCACCTCGAGGGCACCGGCCTCGTCGCCTTGCTCCTGCAGGCGATCGGCGAGTTGGAGCCGTTTGGCTTGGACATCTTTCAGGTCACCGCCAGTGGGGGATTCCTGAGCGTGGAGGAAGGCGGAACAGCAAAAGACGACGGCAAGGCAGAGAGATCTCATCAGGCGAGGGCGGGTTTCAATGAGGATTACGAAGGGGGAGGGCGAGAGGGTCTTGAACGAAAATCGCCGTTCCCCAAAATCGCTTGGAGAACGGCGATGGTGATTCGTGCCAATGGGGGACGGCGATCAGTATTCGCGGTCCTTCTTGATGCCCGGCTCGGGGATGGCGTAACGGCCCTCGGCGTCGGGCATCAGCGGGGAGTCGGAATCCATCGTCAGTTCGGCCACGTTCGGGGCCATGACGAACTCGCTGTTGAGCATCTGATCGTAGGTGATGACCTGACCGGTGTGGGCGGCCATGCGGCCCATCGAGGTGACGTTGCTCGCGGCGACTCCGCGCTCGACTTCGTTGTAGGGCTTGTCTTCCCGGATCGCGGTGATGAGCTCTTCCCACTCGATGTCGTAGGGGTTGCCCTCGAGGTTGGCGCCACGATCTCCCGTGGGGAAGGCCCAGAGGAGGTTCGCCGGAGTGCCGCGGGAACTCATGCTGATGTTGTGGTCTTTGTAAAGACGGGACTTCGCCGGAGTGTGGCTCGCCGAGGAAATGACGGCGGATCCCTTCGTGCCGTGGGCATAGGCGGCAAACTCCTGATGGCATCCGGTCATGTTGCGGCCTTCGTAGAGGGCCTTGGTGCCGTCCTTGAAGGTGTATTCTACGCCGTAGCTGTCGAAATTCTGATCGACCGCGACGAGGACCTTGCCGTTGCGCTCCATCGTCTTGTAGTGGCGTCCGCCGACGGCCTTGGCCTCGACCGGGAAGTCGCCCTTGATCATGCACATTTCGTCGATGCCGTGGATGAAGAAGTCGCTGAAGGAGCCGCCGCTGAGCCAGAGGAAACTGTGGAAGTTCTTGATCTGATACATGAGCTCGCTCATGTCCGTGTCATTCTTTGGCGTGAAGCAGGTCGCGACGGGGCCTTGCATCCGGTAGCTCCGGAGGAAAGTGATGTCGCCGATGGCTCCGTCGTCGATGCGCTTTTTCAGCTCGTTGCGGGCCTTGCAGTGGCGGCACATCAGGCCGACGCCCACTTTGAGATTCTTCTCGACGGCCTTTTTGTTGATCTCAAGAAGCTTTCTGGCGGTGAATCCGTCGGTGGTGACGGGCTTTTCCATGAAAACGTGCAGACCCTTCTCGACCGCGTATTGGAACATGGGCCAGCGGAAGGCGACGGGGGTGGTGAGGATGACGATGTCGCCCGCCTTCATCGAGTCCATCGCGTTCTTGTAACCGTCGAAGCCGATGAACTGGCGCTCGGGGGAAACATCGACCTTGTCGCCGATCTGGGGATCCTTGGAGAGGGTCTCGTGGCTGCGCTTGAGATTCTCCGGGAAGACGTCGGCCATGGCGTGGAGTTTCAGGGGGCCTAGCGAGCCGGAGACACTGAGGGCATTCTTCACTGCGCCGGTGCCGCGCCCGCCGCAACCGACGAGGGCGAGTTTGACCTCGGAATTTTCCTGAGCATGGACGTGGGGCAGGGAGATACCGGCGAGGACCGAGGCACTGGCCACTGTCTTGAGGGCGGCGCGTCGGGTCGTGAGAGGGGAGTGATCGGGTTCCGTCATGGTTGAATTGTGGCAGGAGGGTCGGTTCCCGTCAATGTTCCTTTGCGCCGCGAACCGGCGTCGTTGCGGGTGGCAGGCGGCAAAAATGCCATTGATGGACGAGGCAAGCGGTGCGACAAAGAACCCTTGTTTCCCCCCCCCCACCGACGGATGGCCCTTCACCTCCGACCCCTCCAGCCCGCCCACTATCCGCCGGGCGAGTTCCCGATCCCGAACGGGGACCGGGTCTTTTGCGTGGGCCGGGACCACACCAACGACCTCTGCGTCGATGATGCGTCGGTCTCGGCACGGCATGCGAGAATCGAGGTCTTGGGAGATCGGGGCTTCGAGGTGGTCGATTGTGGCTCGATCAACGGTACTTTTGTCAACGGGATTCGCGTCGATCGGAGCATCCTGAAAGCCGGAGATTTTCTCCGCTTCGCCACCGCTGAGTTCCTCGTCGCGGAGGGAGAGGGTGGGTCTGCCGCGATGAAGAGCGGAGGCGCGCCTGAAAGAGCAGGGGAGCCGGTGGATCAAGACGAAGCGGCCGCGGGCGAACCCGAATCCGAATCCGAATCCGAATCCGAATCCGAATCCGAGGCTGGGGAACTGGACCCGGGGGGGGGTGCAGCGGGAGGAGAAACTCCATCGCTTGGTGCGCGATCTCGAGGAGGCGACGGCGCGGGATCAGAGGCTCCAGAAGAGCCTCAACGAAGCTCGCCGCGAAGTGATCGATCGCGAGGGCATCATCGCCGGACTGCGTTACGAGATCAGATCGAGGGATGGGCAACTCCGCCAACTCGACGAACAGCGGACGGAGCTTCAACGCGTCTGTGACGCCCAAGCGGCTGCCGAGTTGGAGCGCGAGGCAGAATGGGAGGAACTCGTGGCACGGCATGACCGGGAAGTGTCGTCCAGGGCCAGGGCGGAGCAGTTTTCATCCGAGCTGCAGGCGCGCTTGAGCCAGCTCGGGGCCAACCTCCTGCGGGATTGGCGGGACTGGATTTCAGAGGGTTTCCTCCCCAGCGAGAGTTCTGACGATGCCTCCGAGCTCTTTCATCGACTCGAGGCCACCGCCGCTGCGATCCGCGGACAACTCGACCTGATAGAGCCGATCTGGCATCAGTTCGGCGACGGGGTGCGGGCGGAGCTGGCGAGGCAGACCATGGCGCACCGCGCCGAGCTCGCCGAAGTCGAGGGCGAGATCGTCCGACGCCGAGAAGAGCTCGCGGCGATCAGGTCGGATCTCGAGCAGCTCCGGAAAACGATGGATGCGGAGCTGCGTCGTGCCCAAGGATTGAGCCGGAAGGGCATCGAAGTCGAGATCCCCGAGCGGTTTGAAGCAATGCTGATCCCGAAAGATCGAGAGCAGGAAATCTACCGCGCCCTCATTGAACGGCTCGAGGTGCTCGACCTGCTTCTTGGGACTTACCGAAACTCGCAGAGGCTGAAAGAAATCCTCCAGGAGCTGAGCCCCTTCCGGAATCATCTCGCCAGCATCCTTGAGGACGGGGGAGTGAGGCCGTTCAGCCTCGAGTTGGGGACCATTTTATCGCCAAGACACCGTCGCGAGGTCCAGGTTTTGAGTCGCAAGGGATGGGGCACGCGCCCCTATTACAAGACTCCGTTTCAACCGGGTGAGGTCGTCAAGGTGGTCCGACCCGGCTACCGTGTCGGTGACGGCGACGCGGCGGTGGTCTTGCGCAAGGTCGAAGTCCTGATCCGGGGAGGGGTGGATTGAACCCCGCCAGGCTTGATCCGGAATGAGTATTTCTCGCTCAGTTGCCTCCACTCTTCTCGTGGCGTTCGCGCTTGCGATCCCGGCCGGGGCTTCCGATCCCTCCGCCAAGTGGTTGACGATCTACGGATGGATCCAGACCGCCGAACGTCTCGCCACCGCCGGGCAGTGGCCTCTCGCGCTGGGCAGTTATCTTGAGGCAGACCGCCAGATTCAGGATCTGGCGCAAACCCATCCCGACTTCGAGCCCGAAATGGTGAATTATCGACGCGGCCGACTCGTCGCCGCCATTTCCGAGACCGAGGCGAGGCTGACGACGGATGAGCACGAGGTGATGATGAAGTATCTCGATTTCATCGAGTCGCTCGAACTCGGCGAGGCGCTGCGTTACGGCAACGAATACGAGGCGGCCTATGCCACGCTCGGGATGGCGAAGGCTGTTCTCGACGAGGTGATCGGGAAAAAGCCCGGAGCCTTTCGCGAGGCGGTCGCCTCCCAATACGCGCGCCTTGAGTCGAGCCTCGCTTGGCTCGATTCCCAGATCCAGTTTACCGCGGTCAGCCGCCCCGGAACGGCGGTTGACGATTCGACCGATTGGGGAACGACTCGTTTCGTGAAAGCGACCGACCTGCCCATGTCCCGACCAGGTGCCTTGGTGACCTCGGAGTTGTTTCCTGTCGGGCTCACGTCGGACTCAGCGCTTGCCCCCTTTCGCGCCGGGGCGCCCGCTCGGGTTCCCTCCGCGATCAGTTCTGACGGGGGTGGGCCGGTTCGCTGAATGGCGGAACTCGGCGAAAAAAGGCCTATCGAACCGAACGTTCTTTGTCGCAACCAGCCAGGTTCTTCTTCACCGCGGGCTGTCCGTCTTTACCCCCATGCGCGCTGGTTTCCGAGTGCCTTTCTGAACGCAGCGGCAGCTTTTCGGAACCCGCGAAACCGGGTGCGTCCCTGTTCGCGCCGGGTTTTTTTGTATTCAGGAGCAGGGCTTTTGGGCAAGTTGAGAGGTGATGAAGCACCCTTTCTTTTTGTTTCGATGGACCGTGGTGACGGTGGTCACGCCCGTGGTCGTGATCCTCGCGAACCCCGCCGCGCTGCAGGGGCAGGAGCCGTCCACGGGAGCCACTGCCGTTGCCGGCTCCGATCAAGCGCTCGAGGTGATCCGCCGTTTCCCGGGACGGGGAGCGCTCGCCGACGGTTCGCAGCCGACCCCTGCGGAGGAAGCGCTGAAGACCTTCCGATTGCGCGAGGGATTTGAGCTGGAACTCATCGCAGCCGAGCCGGCGGTGGAGCAGCCGCTTTCGCTCGCGTGGGATGCAAAGGGGCGCCTCTGGGCGGTGCTCTATCGCCAGTATCAATTTCCGGCCGGATTGAAGATCGTCGAATACGACAACCATCTCCGGGCCCGCTTTGACAAGGTTCCGCTGCCGCCGCCGCATGGTGAGAAGGGGGAAGACCTCATCCGGGTCTTTGAGGATGCGGACGGCGACGGGAAATTTGAATCGCACCGGGATGTCATAACGGGACTTAATCTTGCCACCTCCGTCGCGATCGGAGCGGGTGGGATCTGGGTGGCGAATCCACCTTACCTGCTCTTCTACCCCGATGCGAATGGGGACGATGTCCCGGATTCCGATCCGGTCGTCAAGCTCTCGGGGTTTGGGATCGAGGACACCCACTCGGTGATGAACAGTCTCGCCTGGGGCCCTGACGGCTGGCTCTACGGCGTCAACGGCAGCACCACGACCGGCCAGGTCGTTGATCCGGCGTCGGGAAAGACGGTCGAGTGGCAGGGGCAGATGGTCTGGCGTTTTCACCCGCCGACGGAGCGATTCGAGATCCATGCAGAAGGCGGGGGAAACACCTTCAGTCTCGAAATCGATGCCAAGGGACAAGTCTTTTCCGGCACGAACAGCGGCAAGACGCGGGGGATGTTTTATCCGCAGGGAAGCTACGGCTCAAAGTCGTGGGGCAAACACGGACCGCTCACGAACCCGTATGCTTTCGGCTACTTCGAGCACCTGAAGCACGAGGGCGACGAGCGCCGATTTCCCCAGGCGTTCACCATCTGTGACGGCGGTCTCTTTGGCCCGGAGCTGGAGGGGCGCATCGTCGCGGCGAACTCCCTGCACAATCTCGTCTGGTCGAGCCGGATCGAGCGGGATGGGTCGACCTATCGCACGGTGGACGAGGCCAACCCTGTGGAATCGCCTGACCGGTGGTTCCGGCCGGTCTACGCGGGAATGGGCCCCGATGGAGCGATCTATTTTGCCGACTGGTATGACAGTCGCCTCAGCCACGTTCGTCCCGTCGATGATTGGCATAAGACGAGCGGTCGCATCTACCGGCTTCAACCGGTCGGGAGCCGACCGATCTACGGCGAGGGCGACCTGAGCAAGCGTCCAAGCGGAGAGCTGATCGACCTCTTTTTCCATGAGAACCGTCTCGTCCGTCGTCGGGCTGTCTTGGAGTTGGGGTGGCGGGGGGAGAAGGCGATCGTGCCTCAGCTCGTGGCGCTCGTCGACGAGGGATCGGGACAGGCGTCGCTCGAGGCCCTCTGGGCGCTGCATCTGCTCGAGGGACTGACCGATGAGCTGGCGAACAAATGGCTCACCCATCCAATGGCAGACGTGCGGCGCTGGGTCGTGCGACTTGTCGGCGACCGCCGGAGTGCCGACGGAGTGCTCGCTGCCGGACTAGCGGATCTCGCCATCAGCGAAACGGACGTGCAGGTGCGGGTGCAACTTGCCGCATCGGCCAAACGTCTTCCCGCCGTCGTTGCGCTGGAGATCCTCGCCGGGCTCGTGCGGCACGAGGAAGACCTCGAGGATCCCCATCAGCCGCTCATGATCTGGTGGGCGCTGGAGGCTCATGCTGAGGGCGGTCGCGAACGAATTGCCAAGTGGCTTTCTCAAACGGAGGTTTGGTCTTGCGCGATCGTTCGCGAGCGACTCCTCGAGCGTCTCATGAAGCGTTACGCGATTGCCGGGGGGGTGGAAAATTACGCCAGCGCCGCCGGGCTCCTCGAAAGGGCCCCGAGCCCCGAGGCAAAGACCAAACTGCTGGAGGCTCTCCAAGCCTCTTTCGAGGGGGTGCCGATGCCGGCCCTGCCTGAGCCACTCGCGGCTTCGCTTCGAGAGTATTCCCGGTCGCTCGGCGACAGCGGTCTCGTCCTGCGGCTTCGCGGCGGCGATGCGGGGGCCCTCGAAGAGGCGAAAAAGGCCGTCCTTGATACCGGGCTGCCAGTGGGCGTGAGGACCGAGCTGGTTCGCCTCCTCGGGGAGAGCGGCGACGCCGCAGGGATCGATCCGCTGCTGAAGATTCTCGGACTCGACCAGGAATTTGCCCTGAAGCGGGTGGCCCTGCAGACCCTGGCACGTTTCGAAAACGAGGCGATCGCCAAGGGCATCATCGGGCGCTACGGCTCAACCTTGCCAGCCGAGCACGGGGTGCGCTCGAGTGCCGAGCGGGTTCTCGCGGGTCGTCTGTCTTGGGCGATGCTGATGATGGACGAGGTCGACCGGGCGGTCATCAAATCGCGCGACCTCACCCCGGACATCGTGCAGCTGATGATGGAGCATCGCGATGACTCGCTGAGCGCCCGCCTCATGAAACACTGGCCCGGCATCGTTGCTGGGGCGGGTGGAATCGATCTCATGGCCGAGACCGCCCGGCTCAAGGCGATCCTTGCGGCTGGCAAGGGGGACGCTGACGCCGGAAAGGCGACGTTTGCGGCGCGCTGTGCGAGCTGTCACCAGCTCTTCGGGGAAGGAGCCTCAATCGGTCCGGATTTGACCGGCTACGAGCGTCAGAATCTGGATTTTTGGCTTCCCGCCATTCTCAATCCCAGCTTGGAATTGCGGGAGGGATACCTGAACTACGTCGCGTCGATGAAAGACGGGCGCAAGGTGAGCGGCCTGATGGTCGAGCAAACGCCCCGCACGGTCACGCTGAAGGACCTCGCCGGACAAGTCTCGCTGATCGACCGGTCCACCATGGAACGCCTCGAAGCCTCGCCGATCTCGACGATGCCTCCAGGTTTGCTTAATGGATTGAATGAAAAAGACTTATGCAATCTTTTTGCGTATCTGATGAAAGAGGTGAAATGATCGGTGGCGGGCTCAAACTCCTGGCACGAGAGCAGCACCAGGGGCGTCGTTGCTGGCGTTGATCGCGTCGATTCCGGTTTGCACGGCTTGCTCCATGGTCCGGGTCAGTTGAGTGATGGCAGGGCGCAGGCCTCCTGCCTCGGAGAGAACATTGCTGATATCGAGCGGGGCGTGGAGGTGGGCGATCGCCCTCCTCGGCCCGGTTCGGGACATGGGTGCGGAATAAAAGTCCTCGGCGAGCCGCTCGACGGTCTCGTCGTAGCGGTCGATGCTTGGATGCTCGGTGAGGTAGGGCGTGAGGTAGCCTTGGACCCGGAAGGCGAGGATCGCTTTTTCGGCCAGTCCATCGATTTCGGGAGGTGTCTTTCCAGTATTCTCGCCCCGACCCGAGGCGTCAGTGCGGATCTGATGAATCGTTGACCGCACTTTGCGGATTCGCTCGACGAGGCCGCCCCCCTTGGGGGGATGAAGCCCAAGGGACGCCTCGACGTCGGTGGCAAGGTTGGCTGCGAAATCCTTGAGCATCTCGTAGAGTGAGGCCTCGTCGCCAGCGTGGTCGGGGAGAAATCCGTGGCGCTGAAGATGGGCACCAACGAGATGACGCCCCAGCCCCATCACGGCGGCAAGCGGATTTTCGGATGAACCCGGCGCGTAGGCATGCCCGGCGTCCTGCCCGAGACCAACGAGCCGCCGAGTCACGGCTTCTCTTGGTGTGGTCAGGTGGGTGAACTTCAGACTCACCGGGACGATCTTCACCGGAGTCCCTGCGATCGCCTCCTGGGCTTTCAGTGCGATGAAGGCGGTGCCGTCGAGGAAGGGCGTGACGCGGTCGTTCGTGAGATAAACATTGCCTTCCGGGAAGATATTCAGGGCGTAATCGCCAGTCGTGACCGTGCTGATGGCGGCCGCCATCGCCTTTCGGTCGGCGGCCTCGCGGTCGATCGAGAAATGTCCCAGTTTTTGCATGCCCCACGCGATGAGACGGCCTCTGAGAAAGACGTCGTAGGCCGCCATGAACGATGAGGGAATGCCCAGCCGATGCTGGATCTCGGTCACGATTTGGGGATCGCTGTGACTCGGATGATTGATGACAAAGATGAGACGATCGCCCTGCTTTCGAGCGTCGCGGATCGCCTCGGTGTCTCCCTCGAGCCTCAGTTCGGCAATACGGTGGTTCTTGCCCGGGAGAATGAGATGCCGGTTCATCTTCCGACCGAGACGGATGAGAAGGCGCGAGGGCTCAGCGGGAAAGAATCGGTAGCTGGCATCAGAGAACTCGAGCATCGCACAGTGTCCGACGGGACCGTCAGGATGCAAGCGTCCTCACGGCGACAGCGCCTTGCGATGTCCGGGACAGGAGGTATGCTCGGCCCATGGCCAAGGGCAGGGAAGAACATGAAGCGCGCGTCGCCGCCTTGGGCGCGTTGGGGAAGGATCTCGCGCGTCGCGCAAAGTCGAAGTGCGAACTCTGCGAACGGGGAGGGGAAAGGCTCGCCATCTTCGAGGTTCCGCCCGTGCCGCGCGATCCCGATTTCGGGCGTTGCCTGCTCCTCTGCGCGGACTGCAGCGACCAGGCCGCGGATCCGCGTCGTCTCCGGGTCGGCGAGCAGTGGCGTTTTCTTTCTGGGCAGGCCTGGAGCGAAAATCCGATGATCCAGGTCTTGGCGGTTCGCTTGCTGAAGCGTCTCGCGAAGGACCAGGATTGGGCCCGGGAAGCCCTGGATGGGCTTTTCCTCGAGGAGGCGATCGAGACCCTCGTAACGGAATCGGAGTGAGCCGTTATTCTTCGCAATGATCCGTTTTCTCCTTCTTGTCTCGCTTCTCCTTGCCGTTGCAACCGCGCGTTCCGGTGCGTCTGATTATCTCACCGAGGTCCTTCCCATCATGAAGGCGCACTGCTGGGACTGTCACAGCAACGAAACGGAGGTGAAGGGCAACGTGGCCCTCGATCCCGAGGTGCTCTTCGACCAAATCGGGACTTACAACATCATCCGGCCCGGGAACGCCGCCGAGAGCGGCTTCGTGGAAAGGCTCAAGCTCGACGAAACCCACAACGATTTCATGCCCCGGAAAGGCAAAGCCCTGCCCAAACCCGAAATCGAGAAAATCGAGGCCTGGATCCAGTCCGGAGCCATCGTCGATGCGAAGAAACCCACCAAAGACGAGGTCGAACGATTGGCGCAGATGACGTCGACCTCTCCCGAGGTGGGGGGTGGCGGCAAGGCGGTGGATTCCGGTTTCCAGTCGTGGAAGAATCGAGAGGGCAGGGTGATCGAGGCGAAGCTCCTCGGGTTGGAGGGGGACTCCGCCAAGCTCCTGCTTCGGAACGGAAAAAGCTACGTGGTCCCCCTGACTTCTCTCGACGAGGAGAGTGCGGCCAAGGCGCGGCGGCTGGTGGCCCCCTGAAAGGCGGGCACGAACCTGGACTCCCGCCCCAAAAACAGAACGCCCTCCCCGAGGGAGCGGGAAGGGCGTCTGCCTGACGAAAACCAAGATTCGGGAATGAAAACGAGAGTCAGAAACCAACGGTAAAACCTCGAGAAACTCGAGACTTTTAACGAAGCCAAGGTATCACGAACTGCGGACTTTCGGCAAGCTCAAATTGATCCTTAGGAAAGATTTTCCTCTACCCGAAGGGCTTGTGACGGCTCTCCCGGCGCGGTTCGCCACTCCGAAGGGAAGGCAGATGTTGAACGGGGTAATAAATTTCATAAAATTAATATTTGGTAGCAATTCTGAGGTTTTATGGCAAGCTTGTCACGAAATGATTCAAGCAAAGCCAACCAGAGAAGCGGTCGAGTCGTCACGGGCTCCTGCCGGCTTGTCGAAGTTCGGTTGGCAGCTGATGCAAGCCGAAGACAGGCGCTTTGCGTTGAGGAATCTCAAGCTGATCGCGGTCATGGCGGCGGGGATGGTGTCGCTCTACGCGATTCTCGATCATTTTGCCTATCCCGAGTATCAGGCGCTCTTTGCGTCACTGCGTTGGACCTGCGCCGCGATCATCATGATCCTGCTCGTCTTGGTCCGGTCTCGGATGGGCAAGCGCTTTTTCAAGTTCTTCACGGTGATCCTGCCGCTGGTGCCGGCCTTCTTCGTGTCGATCACGATTTTCGTCACTCAGGATCCGGCTTCGATCTACTACGCGGGCCTCAGCCTTTGCATCGTGGCGATTGGATTTCTTTTTCACTGGACCTATCGGGAGGCATTTGCCGTCTCCGGGCTGGTTCTGATCTTTTACCTGATCGCTTGCTCTCCGGCGATCGCGAACGGATTGACGGCGAAAGATGGCGCGGGTTTGTTCAGCAATCTCGTCTTCCTCGTCACCACCGGGGTCGTGGTCGTCGCCGGCAGTTTCGCCCACCAACAGGTCCGGGTGGAGGAGTTTCGTGGCCGTGAGCGGCTGCGGCAGCAAAAGATCGTTTTGCGTCAGAACGCCAGAAAACTTCAGGTGACACTGGACGAGCTTCGGGAGACCGAGGGACGGCTTATCCAATCCGGAAAGATGGCCTCGCTCGGCCAGCTCAGTGCCGGCGTCATCCACGAGATCGGTAATCCCCTGAACCATTCCAATCAGGCCCTCTTCCTTCTGCGCCGCCGGCTCCGGCAGTTTCCTCAAGACGAGATGATCCGCGAAGCGGTCGAGGATATTCAGGACAGCGTCGACCGGATGAAGGAAATCGTGCGGGAGCTCCGCGAGTTCTCTCACAAGCGCAGCGAGGTTCTCGGCGAGTTTCCGCTCAAGGACTCCATCGATGTCGCCGTGCGGATGCTCGGGAAGGAGATCGACGATCACGTTGTATCGGTCGAGGTCCGAGTCGATCCAGCCGTCCAGGTTCGGGGCGTCAAGAACCAGTTGGCTCAGGTCTTCATCAACTTGCTCCACAATGCCGTGCAGGCGATGGGTCAATTTGAAACCGGTCGCCGCAACCACATTCTCGTTTCACTGGCGAAAACGGACGATCGGGTCGAGGTCTCGGTGCGCGACAACGGGCCCGGGATTCCCGACGGGATCCGGGCGGAGATTTTCGATCCGTTCTTCACTACGAAGGATGCCGGCGAGGGCACCGGCCTGGGCCTGAGCATCTGCCTTCGCATCATCGAAGCGCACCGCGGCACGATTCAGGTCTTTTCGGACGGAGCCACCTACACGGAGTTCCGGGTCGCGTTGCCGACCCCGCGTGATGCTTCCGAAACGACGGAGACGATCGAAGCCGCCGCTCACCATGGGCCTTCCCTTTCGATTTCTCCCGATCCCTCTTCGAGTCCGAAGGACCCTTTGCTCCATGAAAACCCAATTTCCTGAATACGGCATCCTCTACATCGACGATGAGATGAAGTCGTTGAAATATTTCGAGGCGATTTTCGACAACCTCGCACCGATCTACATCGCGAACAGTCCGGAGGAGGGCTTTGCGCTCTTTTCGGAGCATCACGAGCGGATTGGCGTGGTCATGAGCGATAAAAAGATGCCGGGCGAGTCGGGGACCGACCTGCTGAAACGCATCCGCGCGGTGAATCCAAATCCGCTCCGGTTCCTCGTCACGGCGTTTTCCGATCTCGATGCGGCCGTCGACGCGTTGAACGACGGGCTGCTCTACTCCTACCTGACCAAGCCTTGGGATCCCGATGATCTCGAACACCGCCTCTCGAAGGCGCTCGGGCATTTCTGTCTCGAGCGCGAGCGCGAGCGCCTGATCCGCGAGAAGGCCGAGGCCTTTCAGCACCTTCTCATGGCCGACAAGGCGGCGAGCATCGGGATTCTTTCCGCGGGATTGAATCATCATCTCCGCAACGCGTTGACCGTGATGCGAACCTTCCATGAACTGCTGCCCTACCAGCTCGAAGACGAGATCGAGGGAGAACCCAAGGACCAGGCCTACTGGCGCGATTTTTATGGCGAGGTGGGCGGACAGATCGATCGGATGACGTCGATTCTCTCGAAGCTCTCGGATGGAGCGAAGATGAGCGGGCTCCGCCTCAGCGGGGGCATCGATCTCGCCGGCACCTTGCGCGACGCCGGGACAATGGTGCTTGAGGGGCGGCCTGATATCCGTTTTGCAGTCAATGCACCGGAGAATCTCCCGGGAATGGTCGGTGATCTCCACAAGCTCTCCCAGATGGCGCGCTTTTTGTTCGAGGAGTCGCGATCCGTGCTCAAGTCCGGTGGAGAAATCGAGGTCTTCCTTTCGCCGACCGACGGTGGCCGCGATATCGAGGTCGTTTTTATCGATAACGGCGACCCGGTGCCGGAGGAGGATCTCGCACGTCTTTTCGATCCCTTCTACATCCGGGCGAACATCCCGGAGGAACTCGGCACCAATCTCATGGCCTGCTATCTGACCGTTTTCCATCACGGGGGCACGATCCGTGCGGAGCGATCGGTCGATGGGAGAAATGTCGTCGTCTTCAGTCTTCCAGTGGAGCCGGTGGCGGCCAGCGAGACCGATGCCGATACCGGACGACGTCCGCTCTGGCGTCTCGCCGACTTCAGCGGTTACGAACCGCGCGCTGCGGGGGCGATCCTCGTCTCGTGAGGCGGAGCAGGGTATCCGTTGACAATCCCGCCGCCGGGAAGCAACTCTTGGACGATGGCGTTGATACTCAAAAACGGAGCGCTCTTCCTGCACATTCCAAAGACCGGCGGCACCTGGGTGACCAAGGTGCTGCGCGAGGCCGGCCTGGTGCGTTGCTCGATCGGCCACCGTCACGCCAACCTCGATCACCTCCTCGCGCCCGGCTGGCAGGGGCTCGGTCGAAGACTCGAATGGGGCTGGAAGCGCTCGCTTCACCTGCGGACTCATCCGCGTCCGTTCACCTTCTGTTTTGTCCGCCACCCGCTCGACTGGTATGAATCATTCTACCTCTACAAGAGCCAACCGTCGCTGAACTGGGAGCGCGACGGGGACGCCGACAACTTCCACCGCTGGCATCCGAATGCCCTGCTGAACGGAATCGGCGGGGGGATTGGCTTCAACGAGTTCGTCACGGCGGTGATGGATCGGTCGCCGGGTTACGTTTCGGCCCTTTTCAATCATTACACGTTCCGGCCCTGCGATTTCGTGGGGAAGCAGGAGAATCTTCGCGAAGACCTCGTTACCGTGCTCGAGCGCATGGGATGTGAATTTGATCCCGCCCTGGTCCGGGGGAAGGATCGCATCAACCGCAGCCGCGATGAGAAGACGAGGCCGGCCTGGGATCCAGCGGTGCGGCGTCGGGCCTTGCTCCTCGAGCGGGCCGCGCTGGAGCGGTTTCACTATCCGATCGACTAATTCGGGCAAAGAAAAACCCTCTCCGGCAATCGGCCGAAGAGGGTTGAAAAAGGGGAAGGGTCCGGTTCCGTCAGTTCGCCGATCCGGCCTTGAGAGTGTTGAAGAGCTCGAACGCTTCCTCGGGCTTGAGACCATCGTGGACGACGCCGCCGACCGCCTTGATCATGGCCAAGGGAGCCTCTGACTGAAACACGTTGCGGCCCATGTCGACGCCGGAGGCGCCGCACTGGATCGCATTGTAGGCGAGTTCCAGCGCTTCGAGTTCCGGGAGCTTTTTGCCGCCGGCGATGACGACGGGCACGGGGCAAGCCGCGACGACCTTCTCAAATCCCTCGGTGTAATAGGTTTTGACGATGCTGGCACCGTTTTCGGCGCAGACGCGCGAAGCGAGGCCGAAGTAGCGGGCGTCGCGGGCCATGTCTTTCCCGACCGCGGTCACGCCCATGACCGGGATGCTGTATTTGTTCCCGATATCGACGAGACGGCTGAAGTTCGCCACCGTAAGCGCTTCGGTGGCGGCATCTCCGATGGCGAGCATCGCCGCCATGGCGCTGGCGTTCATCGAGATCGCGTCTTCCTCGGCGATGAGCACGTTGTGGTTCATTTCAGTGAGGATCGTGGTCCCGGTGTCCGTGCGGAGACAAATCGGCTTGGTGTTGTCGGCCGGAATGCTGGAGCGGATCATGCCGCGGGTGCCCATGAGGCAGTCGGCGTGCTCGGCAAGGGGGGCAATGTTCAGGTCGATGCGCTCCAGACCCGAGGTCGGACCCATCAGGAAACCGTGGTCGAAGGCCAGCATCACGGTGCGCCCCGACTTCCGGTTGAAGATCCGCGACAGGCGATTTTTGATGCCCCAATCGGTGTTGTTCAGGCCCTTGAGGTAAAAGGAACGGGTGTCCGCGGGGGTGTTGAGACCAAAATTGTCTCCGTCTCTGATGTCGTCTAGATCTGCCATAAAGATGCTGGTTTTGAAGGAGGCAAGTGTGCTGGCGAAGACGAGTAGGGTCAATATCCAATTGCGCAGGGATTGAGTCGATTTGGTTTCTCACGGCTTTGCGCTCGCTTTGGCGGCCTTCGCGACCGCTGCGGCGACAGGGTTGATCGCGGGTCGTTCGAACCGCCTGGTCACGGATCCGCTCGCCGCCGGGGCGGGGTCGACCCGATCGCGGATTTCGTGGATCCTGACGAACCGGGCTTTCGCGGCGAGTCCGAGCACGAGGGTGTCTCCATCATGGAGTTCACGGGTCTCCAGGCCGAGGGCTTCCCCGTTGAGCCGAGTGCCGTTGGTGGACCCGAGATCGCGGACTTCATAGCTGCCTGAGGCGGTCCGGCGCAGTTCGCAATGCCTTGCCGAGACCGCTTCCTCCTCGACAAGGAGAGAGTTTCCCTCGACCCGCCCAACGCGGATCGAGGCAGCAGTCAAGAGGTAATGGCGGGGCGGTGCCCCGGGCAGATCGATGACGAGGGAGTGGAGCGGTTTGGGCGGCATGCGTGGCTTCGGGATTCTAAGGAATGCGGCTGGGGCATGTCAATTTCCGGATCGCTCAACAGTGCGTTTGGGTTGCCGCGATGAGGCGGGATGACACCGGTGCTCCCCCTTACCATCTTGGGAAGATGAAGATCCGTCTCGCAACGTGGTTGATTCGCGGGGTCATTCTTTGCGTTGCCCCTTTCCAGCTCGCCGCGGTTGAGCCCGTCCTGCACCCGTCGGGTCAGCGTCTGCCCTTCTCCCATCAGGGGCCGTTTGTTGCGACGAGGGACGGAGCGCTGCTCTGCCTCGAAACGAAGACGTCGGTGCGGTCGACCGACGGAGGGCAGACTTGGGAGGCAACTCCCTTGTTTCCCGAAGGGGCGAAAGACCGCGTAAGCGACGAGCGTGCCCTTTTGCGAACCCGCGAAGGCGTTATCGTCGGCGCCTACATGAACTTGGCCGAGCGCCGCTCCCCGGAAGGTTGGAGATGGGGCGAAAAGGGTGTTGATTGGCGTCAGTTTGTGTTGCCGACCTGCACGATCCGCAGCACGGACGACGGGAACACCTGGGAGGCCCCGGTGAAGCTATCCGATCGCTGGTGCGGCTGTGTCCACTCTCTGATCCAGCTTTCGACTGGCCGTCTCGTTCTCGCAGGGCAGGAAATCGTTGGTGAGTGGAGGCACGCCACGGTCCTGTTTGTCTCCGACGACCTGGGCCGGACCTGGCAGCGCGGAACCGTGCTCGACTACGGTGTTGGCGCCCATGATCACGCCGGTTCGATCGAGGGGAGCCTGCTGGAACGCAGCGACGGCTCGGTGCTCCTGCTCCTGAGGACCGAGTCGGGCTACCTGTGGCAGGCGACCTCGCAGGATGGTCTAAGGTGGGAAGGATTGAAGGCGACCGAGATTCGTTCTGTGACCGGTTGTCCGCAACTCTCGCGGCTTGCGGACGGGCGGGCCACGCTCCTCTGGAATGCTCCGCCGCGCCACGCGCCCCGCAGCCGGACGAGCCGCGCTGAGCTATCGCTCGCCTTTTCGGACGACGATGGAAAAACGTGGTCCGACCCGGTCATCGTGGCGGCGAACTACGCCGGCGGGGGGCGCGTTGCCTATCCGTATCTGTTCGAGCGTCATCCAGGTGAGCTCTGGATCACGACGATGCAGGGCGGCCTCAGGATGAAGGTCGATGTCGCCGATCTCGGCAGGGGGAGTGTCCCCGTTCATGAGCTGGCGGGGGCGGCTCCTCCGGCTCCTCAAGGGATCTGGCTGTTTGGTGATTCGACGACGGCCCATCGGCCCGGTGCGGTGGAGAAGGTAGCCTCGGTGCGCCTCGACGAAGCGCTTCAAAGCATCGGTTCGAGCCTCTCGGTCCATAACTCGGGGGTTGGCGGCAACACGACGAGAGATGCTTTGAAACGTCTCGAACGCGACGTCCTCGCCCATCGACCTCGGATCGTGGTGATCGGGTTCGGGATCAATGACGCCGCTGTCGACGTCTGGAAAACGCCGCCCGCGGTGGGGCCGCGCGTGCCGCTTGCCGAATACCGGGAGAATCTGCGCACCATCGCGATCAAGGCGAGGGCAGCAGGAGCCAAAATCATCTTCCTTTCGCCGAATCCCGTTCGCTGGACCTCGCTGCTGCGCGATCTCTATGGGAAACCGCCCTACGATCCCGATTCCGAAACCGGTTTCGATACGCCCGTGCTGGAGAGGTATCGAGAAGCAATGCTCGGGCTTGCCAAGGATCTCTCCGCTCCTTTTCTCGATGTGCCCGAGGTGTGGGCGGCCGCCGTGACGGAGAGTGGCGGCGTGATTGGTTCTTTCCTTCTCGACGGGATGCACCCGAACGATGATGGGCATGCGGCGACCGCAGCGGCTCTGCTGCCGATGGTGAGAGCGGAGTTGCGGTGAGGGCTGGCTGTGGTAAATCATTCCTCTCGATCATCTCATCGGCATCGTCCCCCCCTCATTCTTCGAAAGACATGTTCCAAACCGGCCAACGGGTCGTCTGTATCGACGACCGTTTTGATCCCTGGGTCTACGATCTTTACAAGTCGCTGCCGCGCAAAAATGGCATCTACACGGTGCGGGCTCTCGGGGTGGGACGATCGAACCCCACCTTCGCGATCGACGACGATGCCAAGCTGCAGATCACCGGAGCTGATTTCGACCTGCTCCTCCTGCTCGAGGAACTCGACAACCCGGACGATCCCCATTCCTCCATCCAGCAGGAACTCGGATTCCGCGCGGAGCGCTTTGCCCCTCTTGAGGAGGATCTCGCGGAGCGCGAAGAGGTCGCGTTCGTCGGATTTGGAGAAGAGACGAAGGCGTGGAAGGTGGTCGATTGAAATGAGGGCGGCCGGTATTTTTCTCGCCTTTCTCCTGGCGACCCGACCGGTCCTGACGGGGGAATTGCCGCCGCCCTTCGAGATCGCCCACCGCGGTGCGAGCGGCTACCTGCCCGAGCATACCCGCGAGGCCATGGTGATGGCGCACGGGCTGGGAGCCGCCTACATCGAGCAGGATGTGGTGCTTTCCGCCGATGAGGTGCCGGTGGTGCTGCACGATATCCATCTCGATGCGGTGAGTGACGTGGCGACGCGTTTTCCCGGCCGTGCCCGCGAGGACGGCAAGCACTACGCACTCGATTTCACGCTGGCGGAGCTGAAACAGTTGGAAATGCGCGAACGCTTCCAGCCGGCGACCGGCGAACGGGTCTTTCCGAAACGCTACTCGGGAAGCGGTCCGGTGTTCCGGATCGTCACTCTCGAGGAGTCCCTTTCGATCATTGCCGGGCTAAACGCTGCCACGGGGCGAGAGGTGGGTGTCTATCCTGAGATCAAGCGACCGACCTGGCATCGCTCCCAGGGAAAAGACCTCAGTGCCATCGTCCTGGCGCTCTTGAAACGCTTCGGATACGAAGACAAGGACGATCCGTGTTTTCTGCAATGCTTCGAATACGACGAGGTGCGTCGGTTGCGGGAATCGCTCCACTATCGGGGGCGCCTCATCCAGCTCCTCGGCGGCGACGGGATCGGCGAGGGTAACACCGACAATGCCCGGCTCCGCAGTCCCGACGGCCTGCGCGAACTGGCCAGATGGGCGGATGGGATCGGTCCGCCGATCGCTCAAGTCGTGAAAGGAGACGGTTTGGGGTCGCGCCGGATCACCTCGCTCGCTGCCGATGCCCGGGCCGCCGGACTCGCCGTGCATCCCTACACCGCCCGCGCCGACGATCTGCCGAAATGGGCGCGGGACTACGAAGAGCTCCTCGGTGCGTTGAGAGAGGCCGGAGTAGCGGCCTACTTCACCGATTTCCCGGGATGGTCGCGCTGAGCGGAATCAGTGTCCGGACTTCGCGGCCAGGGCCTTGCGCTCGGCCTTGGTCTTCATCCGAACGTTGAGCATTTCCACGAAGACCGAGAAGGCCATCGCGAAATAAACGAAGCCCTTTTGGAAATGGAAGTGAAAACCCTCGGCGACGAGCGTTGTCCCGATCAGGAGAAGAAAGGAGAGGGCCAAAACCTTCACGGTGGGATGGCGGCTGATGAAATGGCTGACCGCCCCGGCGAAGACCATCATGAAGCCGACTGCGACCATCACCGCGATGATCATCACGGAGATGTGATCGACCATGCCGACGGCCGTGATGACGGAGTCGAGTGAGAAGACGATGTCGAGGATCGCGATCTGCACGAGGATGGCACCGAGGACGGCCTTGCCCCGGCCCGCTTGGTGTTCGTCATCGGCGTGGCCCTCGACCTTGTGATGGAGCTCCTTCGTGCTTTTCCAGAGGAGAAACAGGCCTCCAAGGATGAGGATCAGATCCTTGCCCGAGAGGGCGTGTCCGAAGAGGGAGAAAAGCGGCTCCTTCAGCTGCATCACCCAGGTAATACAAAGGAGGAGGAGGATTCGTGTCAGCATCGCGAAACCCAGTCCGAGGAAGCGGGCCCGGGCGCGTTTCTCGGCCGGAAGACGGTCGACGAGAATGGAGATAAAGACGATGTTGTCGATCCCGAGGACGATCTCCATCACCGTCAGCGTGAGGAGGGCGACCCAAGCCTCCGTGCTGGAGGCCCAGGAGAAATCGAAAGCGGTGCTGGCGAGGAGAGGCTCAAACATGATCGAAAAGGGGGATCGTCAGATTCAAAGGGCCGGTCGGCTCACTGGAGGCCGAACTTCTGAAACATCGTCACATCGTGACTGTAGATGTCGCGGTCGAAGCGGACGCGGCCATCGCCCATGATGGTGCAGGTCCAGTAATTCAGATAGACCGAAGTGGTCTTCTTCAGGGTTTCGCGGCGGTCGTTGACGTTCGGGTCATCCATCGTCGCGCGGATCGCCTCGGGCGACCAGCCTGGATTGTCGCGCAGGATGAACTGGGCGAGATCGACTGGGCGGGCGACCCGGACGCAGCCCGAACTGAAGTCGCGGTCGGCACGCTGGAAAAGCTCCGGCATGTTCGTATCGTGGAGGTAGACGGCAGAATCGTTCGGGAAGATGAACTTGATGAGCCCGAGCGAATTCTGCGGACCGCTGCCCTGGCGCATGAGGAGCCCGCCCGAGGCGACTTTGTTGAGATTCTCGACCGTGTTGGCGTGAACCGTAGACGACCCGTAAGAGGAAATGATCTGGTAGGCGTGGCTCCGCATGTAGGCATCAGGGCCCTCAGGGGCCGAGAGGGCCGCGGGGATAAGCTTGCGCTTCGCGATGGAGGTGGGGACATTCCAGGTGGGACGGAAATACACATCCTGCACCTTCCCATGAAAGACGGGGGTCTCGCTGATGCCTTTCATCCCGACGACAGTGGGCATCACCGAGATCTCCCGCTGGTCGCGGTAAACGCGCAGGGCGTTCTCGGCGATATTCACCTCGATGTGTTCGCGATCCTCCCAACTGCGGGGCATCCAACGAAGGCGGTCGATGTTGATGATGATCTGGTTGACCCGCATGGCGGTGTCGGTATTCAACTCCTCCAGCGTGGCGGTGCCGATGAAACCGTCGGGCTCGATGCCGTGTCGGAACTGGAACGACTTCAGAGCATCTCCGGTCCGGTTGTCGATCGTGCCCTTCCGGCTCTTTGCGGTGCCGCCGGGAAGGTCACCCTCCGCCTGAAGGCGAGAGGTGAGGAGGTTTAACTCGGGGTATTTCGATCCGGGACCCGCGGGCTGGGCCGTGGCGGGGAGATCCTTCCAGCCGCCCATTGAAGCGATCTGACGATAGCGGGCAAGGGTTTTGACCATCTCCGCGTAGCGGGTGTCTTGGGGCGGCACGACCTTCAAGAGGTAGGCGGCAAATTGCGAGGGGGGCTGCTGCAGGGCCTGGTCGAGGAACTGATAGGAGGTGACCTGCCGGGGGATGGCGGACCATTTTGGGTGCACGGTGGCGGGATCGACGAAGCCGTAGGCGAGGGATTGAATCGCGTAGAGAGCGAGCTGGGTCGTGCCGACCTCCACCTCGGCCCGTTGGCCTGGATCGGGGCTGGGATTGCGCCACTGAGCGTCCCACGCTGCCAATTGGAAAAGCTGGGGCGAAAGGCCGTGCGCATCGAGCGCCTGGATGAATTGGGCAAGGCCGCCGAGTTGCTCGCCCGACCAGACGGGCTGATGGCCGCGCGCCGCATACCAGCCGGAGATCCCCTTGCCCTTCTTGGCGGCTTGGGCGCGGATGGTGCCACCCATCTCCTGCCCGGAAGAGGGCAGGCCGGACAGCAGCGTGACGAACGCAAGAAGGGGAAGGAATCGCATGGATCGAAGGAGTCGAGAGTTAACGTGTGTTAACTTTCCGCTGAATTCGCAAATGTTCAAACAATGGATGGGATTTTTGGTAAAACGGACCCGGCGGTGGTGGCGGGTTTCGTCTGTTTTCGAAAAAGTGACATTGGACAGGGGCAGGCCTCTCGGCCAATCTTGCAACGTGAGGATCAGGGTTCAGAAGAGCGCGCGAGCGTCGCGGGGGCTGGTTCGAGGAAAAACTCCGGCGACATGAGGGCGGATGAAGGAGCACTCCTCGCTGCGTTGGAGCGGGCCCCGGAGGATTGGTCGATCCGCCTGCGTCTCATCGAATCGTCGGTGGCTTCGGGTGATCTCGTCGCGGCGCGGCAACTCGTGCGCACTTCGCCGGAGAGCGACGCTCACCTGCCTGCCGAGCTTCAGGATCGGATTCACGCCCTGCTTACCGGAGCACCTCGCGGGAAGTCACCCGCCGTGGTCGAGATCGAGCGAGGGACCGCAAACGAATGAAGCGAGCATTGGTGGTTCTCGCGATGTGGGTCGTCGTGTTGCCTTCGTGCGCCCGTCACGGCGGAGAGGAGGCGTTTGCCGGGCTGTCCCCCAGTTCCGCCCTGCTCTCCCGGGTCCGTCGGACTCATCGGGAAGCGGGGCTGGTCGTCGCAAAGCAGGAACTCGTCGCCGGTCTCCTCGACCAGGATGATTCGAGAGGGGATCTCGAGCGTCGGGTCACCCGGACGACCCGCGATCCGGACTGGTCCTTTCCAGACGCTCTTGCCTCCATGCCGGCAGAAAAACGGGCGCGCACCGCGATCGTCATCGTCCCGGGAACCCGGGCGGGGAATCCAAGGACGAAAGACCGCACCCGCGAATGCCTCCGTGGTGCCGCGGAAGCCGCCCGGGAAATGGGCTTCCCGACCTGGTTCATCGAGACCGCCCCCCGCGGGTCCGTCGAGGAAAATGCCCGGTTCATTGCCGGAGAGCTCGCGGAGGCGGTTTCCCAGACCGAGGCCCTCGTCGTCGTGATGCTCTCGAAGGGAGCCCATGATGTGATTCGTTACCTGCAGGAAGACGGGGTGAGGCTCCCCGCCTCTTCCCGGCGGAAACTCACCGTGGTGCTCTCGCTCGCTGGCACGGTGCAAGGCTCCGTGGTGGGCGATTGGGTGGCACACTCCGCGCGCCCTTTTCCCTCATGGACCCGCCGCTGGCTGCGGGCGTCGGATCAGGGGGCGGCGATCGCGATGTTGGATTCGATCGCCCGATCTCCTTGGGAGGAGGGGCTTGCCGAGCGCATTGGCTCGAGTTTCCCCAAATTGACTTGGATCAGCATCGCCATGGTGCCCGATGGTGAGGACGGTCGGATTTCCGAACGGCTATGGTCCCCGTGGGTGCGGCGACGAGTCGAAGAGACTGCGCCCTACTACAGTCCGAGCGACGGCCTGGTCGAGTCGGCGGCTTCGGTGCTGCCAGACAGCGTCGCGCTTCCGGAATGGATCGTGGTCGGCTTCGGATCCCACGCCATGCCGAACGGTTCCTATCGCGACGGGTCGCGGATCGCTCCCCGGACGACTCATCCGGGGGATGAGAGGCTCCGTCCCGAGAGCGGCGCGGAAATCATGAGCGCCTATCTCCGGGCCTTGCCACAAAGCCTGTTGCGGTGACTCCGATGGGGTTACTTGCGGGCATCGGTTTCCTTCACGAGGGCGAGGAAGCGCCCGGTCTCTCGCCGGATCACCGGGAGCAGCAGGTAAAGCCCGATCAGGTTTGGAATCACCATGGCGAAAACCATGGCATCGGACAGCATCAGGATGTTGTCGAGCGAGGCCGAGGTGCCGACGATGATGAGGAGGCAGAACACGACCTTGTAGATCATCACGGGAAGGTGGATCCTGTCTTCACCCATAAAGCTGAAGAGATACATCACCCCTTGTTGTCCGTAGTAAGACCAGGAGATCATGGTCGAGAAGGCGAAGAGAAAGACGGCGATGCTGAGGACGACGGGGAACCATGACATGACCGAGGCAAAGGCGAGCGAGGTCACGGGCACGCCGGATTTGCTGGTGATGGCGCTTTTGGCGACCCATCCGGTGGTTTTTTCGGTCTCCTCGAAGGCTCCGTTCACGAGGCCGATCACCTCGAGGTGGTCTCCGTCGGTCTTCCGGGTATGAAGAAACTGGCCTGCCTCGAGCTTGCGGACCACCTCAGTCGATCCCGGAGCTTTTAAAAGGTCCACCCCGCCGGGATTGACTTCGGCATTGATCTGCCAGGTGCCGGTGATGATGAGGACGAGGGCGCTCATCGTGCAGACCACCACGGTATCGACAAACGGCTCGAGCAGGGCGACGAACCCCTCGCTGGCTGGTTCGTTCGTCTTCACGGCCGCATGGGCGATCGGGGCGGATCCCAAACCCGCTTCGTTCGAGAAGGCGGCACGCCTCACTCCTTGGATCAAGACGCCGATGATCCCGCCGGTGACGGCCTCGTTGCTGAATGCCGAAGAGAAGATCAGGGCGAAAGCCGATCCGAGAGAATCGATGTTCCCCAGAATGATGATGAGCGACGCGATCACATACATCCCGCACATGAAAGGCACGAGAAACGAGGTGACCCGGGCGATCGAGACGATGCCGCCGAGGATGACGAGACCCGTGAGGATCGCCATGGCCACCCCAAACCAGACCGCGCCGTCGCCGTCGGAGCCACCCAGCGCGGGGAAGGTGTTGCTCATCTGGCTGAACGCCTGGTTCGCCTGGAACATGTTGCCGGCACCGAACGAGCCCCCGATCACGAAGAGGGCGAAGAGCAGGGCGAGCACCTTGCCGAGACCGCCGAGACCCCGTTCTTTCAACCCGTCTCGCAGGTAATACATCCCGCCGCCCTTGACGGTCCCGTTCTTCATGATTTCGCGGTATTTCACGCCGAGGGTGCATTCCGCGAACTTCGTGGTCATGCCGCAGAGCCCCATCACGATCATCCAAAAGGTGGCGCCAGGTCCTCCGACGCCGACCGCGACCGCGACGCCACCGATGTTGCCGAGGCCGACGGTGGCGGAAAGGGCCGCGCTGAGCGCTTGGAAGTGGGTGATCTCTCCGGGGGCGTTGTGGGGCGTGTATTTCCCTCGGGCGGTCCGCAGGGCGATTCCGAAACCGCGCAAGTTGATGAACTTGAAGTAAATGGTCAGGAAGACGGCGGTGAAGCCGAGGAGAACGAGGACGATCGGCAGCGTGACTCCGTCGGAGACTTTCACCCCGTAGAAAACAAGGGAGTCGAAGAGTTTGGCCACCGGCGCGACCGCCTCGTCGATCCGGGTGGAGAGCGTCTTTTCCGGAGCGGTCGCCGGTGTTTCGGCGACGGCCGGGAACGCCGAGAGGAAAAGCGAGGCGAGTGCGAAGAAACGGGTAAAAGGAGCCATGTCGAGCCGGTTGCGGTTGCCGAATGCTATCGATCCGACGACTGCGATTGCAACCCCTTTCGAGAGAAAATGGTCGGCCCGTCAGCAGGGGTTTTTTGGGGAAGACTTCGTTTTTCTCTGCCGCAGGGAGAAAAAGGGGCTCTTTTTCATGGTTTCCCGACCCATCTCCTTGCAAAGAACCATCGTAATGCTTAAGAAACCGCAAATGAACGCGCTTGGCAAAACTCTCCTTCGTTTTTGGAACTCCTCGATCGGCAAGAAGCTGGTCGTCGCGATCACCGGTATCCTGCTGGTGGGTTTCCTCCTGGGCCACATGGCGGGGAATCTCCTGATTTTCCAAGGTCGCGAGGATCTGAACGACTACGCTGAATTCCTCCATCACCTGCTCCACGGCTGGGGGATCTGGATCGCCCGCCTCGGCATCCTCGGCGCGTTTTTCCTCCATATCGTCGCGACCGTGTCGCTCGTGCAGCAGAACCGTGCGGCCCGCGACTCGCGCTACGCGTGCGAAACCACCGTGCAGGCTCCTGCCAGCTCCCGCATCATGATCTGGACCGGGCTGACCGTGATCGCCTTCGTCGTTTTCCACATCTTCCACTTCACGGTCCGGCTCGATCCCGACCTCGCCGCGATGAAGGATCCGGGAAATCCCGATCGCCACGATGTCTACGGCATGGTCATCGCCGGTTTTCAGAAGCCGCTCGTGGTGATCTTCTACATTCTCGCCATTTCCTTCCTCTGTTCGCACCTCAGCCATGGCATCGCTTCGATCTTCCAGACCCTCGGCCTCCGCACCGAGAAGACCCGCGTCGCGATCCGTAATCTCTCGATGGGTCTTGCCGTCCTCCTCTGGATCGGATTCCTCTCCATCCCGATCCTCGTTGCGACGGGCGGGTTGAAGGAAAAGAGCGCTTCTGCGAGCCACCTCCCCGCACTTCCCGACCCCGGCGCACTGGCCGAAAACTGAACCTCGGACTCCGAACCTTTTCCCATCGCTACGACCATGGCCAGCAACGCCTCCAGCACTCCCGCGCCGAACGGCACCCTGAACTCCGCCATCCCCGAGGGGCCCCTTCCCGGGAAGTGGACCCAATACAAGGCGAAAGCGAAACTCATCAATCCGGCGAACAAACGGAAATATTCGATCATCGTCGTCGGGTCGGGTCTTGCCGGAGGTTCTGCCGCGGCGACCCTCTCGGAGCTCGGCTATCAGGTGAAATGCTTCTGCTATCAGGACAGCCCCCGCCGCGCCCACTCCATCGCCGCGCAGGGCGGGGTCAATGGAGCGAAAAACTATCAGAACGATGGCGACTCCGTCTGGCGTCTCTTTTACGACACGATCAAGGGAGGCGATTTCCGAGCTCGTGAGGCCAATGTCCACCGCCTCGCCGAGATCTCCCTCCAGATCATCGACCAATGTGTCGCCCAGGGCGTGCCGTTCGCCCGCGAATACGGGGGCGCCCTCGCGAACCGCTCCTTTGGCGGGGCCCAGGTCAGCCGGACCTTCTATGCGCGCGGCCAGACCGGTCAACAGTTGCTCATCGGTTGTTATCAGGCGCTTGAGAAGGAAATCGCCAAAGGTGGCGTAAAAATGTATACCCGCACCGAGATGCTCGATCTCGTTGTTGTCGACGGCCACGCGAAGGGCATCGTCGTGCGCGACCTCACCACGGGCGAGATCACGAGCCACGCGGCGGATGCCGTGATCCTCGCCACGGGCGGTTACGGGAACGTCTTCTTCCTTTCCACCAACGCGATGGGGTGCAACGTCACGGCGGCGCTCCGCGCCAACAAGCGTGGGGCCTACATGGCCAATCCCTGTTTCACCCAGATCCATCCCACCTGCATCCCGGTGAGTGGTGATTACCAGAGCAAGCTCACCCTGATGTCCGAGTCCCTCCGGAACGATGGGCGCATCTGGGTTCCCAAGTCGAAGGAAGACGCCGCAAAGATCCGCAGCGGGGCCATGCGGGCGAAGGACATCCCCGAGGAGGGTCGCGATTACTTCCTCGAGCGCAAGTATCCCTCGTTCGGCAACCTCGCTCCGCGGGATATCTCGTCACGTTCGGCCAAGGAGGTCTGTGACGAAGGCCGAGGGGTGGCCAAGACGGGACTCGGGGTGTTCCTCGACTTCAGCGACGCGATCAACCGCCTCGGCAAGGAGGCGATCAAGGCCCGCTATGGGAACCTCTTCCAGATGTATGAAAAGATCGCCGGCGAGGATCCCTACGAGACGCCGATGAAGATTTACCCCGCCGTCCACTACACCATGGGCGGTCTCTGGGTCGATTACAACCTGATGTCGAATATCCCCGGACTCCACGTCCTCGGCGAGGCGAATTTCTCCGACCACGGAGCCAACCGTCTCGGCGCCAGCGCCCTCATGCAGGGGCTGGCTGACGGCTATTTCGTGATTCCCGCCACGCTCCCCAATTATCTCGCCTCCCAGAAGCCCGGCACCGTGACGACTTCCGCTCCCGAGTTCAGGCAGGTCGAGACCGAGGTGAAGGAACGCATCGCCCAGCTTATGAACGTCAAAGGCACGAAGTCGGTCGACGGCTTCCACCGCGAGTTGGGCATGCTCGTCTGGGACAAGTGCGGCATGGCCCGCAGCGAGGCCGGGCTCCGGGAGGCTCTCGAGAAGATCCCCCGGATCCGCGAGGATTTCTGGAAGAATGTCAGGATCCCCGGCAGCCCCGACGGCACCAACATGGAGCTCGAGAAGGCCTGGCGCGTCGCCGACTTCATCGACTTCGCCGAGATCATGTGCCACGACGCTCTCGCCCGCGAGGAGAGTTGCGGCGGGCACTTCCGCGAGGAATATCAGTTCACGGCGGATGACGAGGCGGTGAAGAGTGGCTACACCAACCCTGGGGAGGCGATGCGTCGCGACGAAGAGTTTGCCCACGTGGCCGCCTGGGAGTTCAAGGGCCCCGGCGTGCCGCCCGTCCTCCACAAGGAACCTCTCGTCTACGAGGCGGTCGAACTCAGCGTCCGCAGCTACAAGTGAGATCCCGCTCCTAATCCTACCCGAATCCCCCTTTTTCCCGAACTGTCATGAACCTGACTCTCAAAGTGTGGCGCCAGGCCGGGCCGAACGCGACCGGCCGTATCGAGACTTACGAAGCCGAGGAGATCCCTGCCGAGGCTTCCTTTCTCGAGATGCTCGACATCGTCAACACCGGCATCATCGAGGATGGTGGCGAGCCCATTCACTTCGATCACGATTGCCGGGAGGGGATCTGCGGATCCTGCTCCCTCGCCATCAACGGCGTGCCGCACAGCAAGGAAAGCGGCATCACGACCTGCCAGGTCCATATGCGCAAGTTCCGCGACGGTGAGACCATCTGGATCGAGCCTTTCCGCGCCCGCGCCTTTCCGGTGGTGAAGGATCTCATGGTCGACCGCAGCGCGTTCGACCGCATCATTGCCGCCGGCGGCTACATCGACGTGCGCACCGGGTCGGCGCCCGAGGCCAATTCGATCCCGATCGGAAAGGAGGATGCCGACGAAGCCTTCGACGCCGCCACCTGCATCGGCTGTGGGGCGTGTGTCGCCGCTTGCAAAAATGCCAGCGCGATGCTCTTCGTCGGAGCCAAGGCCGCCCACCTCAACATCCTCCCGCAAGGGCATCCCGAGAAGGACAAGCGGGTCCTCGCGATGGTCCGTCAGATGGATGCCGAGGGTTTTGGCAACTGCACCAACCACTACGAGTGCGAGGCCGTCTGTCCCAAGGAGATCAGCGCCGACGTCATTTCCAAACTCAATCGAGACTACGCCGCCGCCATCGTCCGCGAGGCCGTGGCGGACTGACTCGTCGCCTCACACCCGGACCCAGTCGAAGAATCCCATCGCCTCGAGCTCGGCGCGCAGGTTGGCGACCTGGACGGGGGACGGGTTGGAGTGGGGGAGTCTTGCCGGGCCAACCGGAACCCCAAGCATGCCCATCACGGCCTTGGCCGCCCCCATGTAGCCGAGCTTGGCAAGGAGGGCGACGAGGTCGACCGAGTGTTTCTGCTCGGCGCGGGCCGACCCGATCTCATTGGCCGCCCAGAAGGCCATGAGGCGGTGAAAGACGGGGGCGGCGAAATTGTAGGTGCTCCCCACCGCTCCGACCGCTCCGAGAGCGAGTCCGGCGAGGAGGCACTCGTCGGTGCCCCAAAGGATCGAACAGGCTCCGCCGCGGTGGTGGAGGCACTGTTGGAACATCATGCCGTCCGGATTGCTGAACTTGATCCCTGCAAGGTTCGGAATCCGGCTTTCCGCCTGATCCAGAAACTCGGGGATCGAATGGGAAAGGCCGGTGAAACTCGGGATATCGTAATAAAAGAACGGGAGCTCCGGGGCGGCTCCCGCGATCTCGGCACAGACGGCCACGAGGGAAGCGACATCGCGTGGCTTGAAGTAGCTCGGCGCGACCGCGCTGGTCGCTTCGGCCCCGCACTCCTGGGCATGGGCGGCGAGATCGCGGGCATCGCCGAGGCTGTTACTCCCGACATGGACGATCACCTTCAGGTCCGATCCTTTCGCGACATCCATCCAACGTTCCGTCAGGGCAAGGCGTTCGACGAGACTCAGAGAGTGGCTCTCGCCGGTCGTGCCGCCGATGAAGACGCGACTCACGCCGTTGGCGAGCAGATGGACCGCCTGCTTCTCGACGACTCCGAGGTGGAGTGATCCGTCAGGGTGAAAGGGGGTGTGGGTCGCGGCGACGAGTCCGGAGATGGAATGGGGCATCATGCGTGGAATGGGTGAAGTGAAAATCGGGAATGGTGAAGTTTCCGGTTCAATACCCCGGATCTTCCGTCCTGCAGGCAAAATTCGATGCGGCGGAAATCCACCGTTTCTCCCTCATTCGCTCGATGACCATGAGAAGGGGATCGGTCTCCCTGAGGGTGTCGCGTTCTGATAACCCGCGGACGTGCTCACCCACCACACCCGTTTCGAGGTCTTCGAGACGCGCGTAGCCGCGGATGGCACCGTCGCAGCGAACGCCGACCACGTCGTAGCTCCGCTCGGTCATGAATTTCTTCGCCACGTCCGAGGGCGTGTTGTCGTCAAACGAGGCAAGCGGCTCGTCGATATCAGCCGTGACCATCTCGTTCTCGATGAAATCCCTCCACCAGAGGGGCGAATCTCTCAGGGCGGAGAGCGTCTTCGCCGCTTCTACCCCAAGCTTCCCGATGACGGCGTCCTGCTCCCGAGTCGATCGCTCCAGAAAATCCTCCACGACCGTCCGGTCGTGTTCCTCCAATGCCTCATCGATCTGGCTCCATGCTTCGGTTCCTTCGAAGGAATCACCCGTCGCGAAGACGTGTTCGCAGGCACCGTCCACGGACCCGACCCAGGAGACGGCCCCGCAGAAGGGACAGGCCGCGCTTGGGGAACCCTCGAAATCTTCATCGGTAGTAGAACTCATGCGTGTAAAGGGAAACTCAACATTTACGAGCAACACCGGGACTCTTTCGATCGGAACCGGTGGCAGCCTCATTGGATAAGAAAAAATTTTACTCCATGGGGTGGGTCAGCGGCAGGGGCACCCCTCTCAAAATCCGGTAAAATTGACGGGCCCTTGACGAGCGCCATGCTAGCGGTAACCCGTCGCATCGCAACCAGGTTCGTGAAAACTGAGCGCCGACGGGGCGTCCCGCGCGAGTCTTGACTTGGGCAGTTGATCGTGGGAGAACGACGGGGATTCTTTCATCATCGCCGCAATCCCATGAACCCAACCCCCGAATGCCCCCACTGCGGCCTCCAGGTCGAGTCCCTCGGGACGCTCGACTGCCCGAAGTGCGGGATGGCGCTCCGCTCCCGGAGCAACGGCCGGGTGCATCAGGTCGACGTCGTCCACTCCGGGGAGGACCGCGACGCCGCCCTGCGGAGACTGGAACGGGCCATCGACGAGGCCCTTCGCGGAAACGTTCGCGGCCTGAAGGCGATCCACGGCCACGGATCCACCCGAGGAATCGCCCTGCGCAAGCCCCCGACCGTGGCGGCGGTGAAGCGGGCCGCGACGCGCTACAGAGGCAAGGTCGTGCCCGACCGTGACAATCCGGGTGCATCGCTGCTCTCGCTCGAATGTGGCATGGGCCTGCCTGCGCCGCGGCGGTCAGCGCGATTTTGCTGACACGCCGCGATCACTGCAATGCGTCCGGCGTCTTCCTCCTTCACCATGAGCTTTCCCCAACCGGCAGGGGGATGGGCCTATGACACGATTTTGACTTGGAATGCCCGGCGGAAGCGCGATGTCGTGGGGTGCGCGCTTGATGCCTCCGTCGAATGCGTGGGCTGACAAATCCCAAAAAACCGACGGGTCACCCCACGGTTGTCCTACCTCGTGGTCCATCTTACACGCATCCAACTTCGCCATGAAACGCCGCCACTTCCTCTCCCTGTCCGGACTGGTCTCCGGAGCCTGTTTGATTCCTGCCAGCATCGCCCGCCGCATCCATGCCGCCGTCCTGCAACCGGCCGGACCGCTCATCCTCGCGCCAGAGGACGCGCTCACGGAACTCTTTGCCCAGGACACCGGATACGGCTTTCATCTGTATCTGGGCGATCCCAATGCGGAGCCCGACTACCCGACCTTGAGCGAATTCATCGAGAACCGGGGATTCAACCCCGACGTCGACGCCGACCTGCGCCGTTATGCGATCGAATGGCGCGGTTACGAAGAGGGTTTCATTGAGGAAGAGGAAGGTGCCGTCGATCAATTGAAGGGGGAATTGAACGATCCGATCGACGGCAGGGAGCGCGACCAGTGGCTTGATTGGGATTTCGAGTTGTGTCAAAGTCCGATGGCCCAAGCCTTCCACTACCTCTCGGAACTGCCGCTCCACAATTTAAAGGGCGCTTTGGGAACCGGCCTGGATCTGGGGGAATTGAGTTTCATCGAGGGAGACCGTCCCGGTTCCAACCTCACCTACTGCAGCGCCGACAGTCTGGAGGCACTCGCCAGCCTCCAGCACCGGCTCAATGAACTCGAGGAAGGCGTCCGCATCCGCATCGTCTGACCCATCATTTCCACCGGGCCTCCGTCCCCAAAACCGGAGGATGACCTCTTCGTCCCGACCGCCTGCCGGAAGACCCAGTTGATCGGACGAACCGTGGCCGAGCCCGTCCGGGATTTTCCAAAAGATCGCTTCGAATCGAACCGCGGTTCTCATCCGTTCCGCTGAAATGGAAAGGCCCGAACCCATGCGTCGCATTGGGT